>Ga0102587_1001512_pt1 | contig 16816 bp, 1 predicted proteins | sample AraplaF_Col_mTSA_FD_76853 | JGI IMG/M metagenome (GOLD analysis project Ga0102587, IMG submission 76853) | Arabidopsis root microbial communities from the University of North Carolina, USA - plate scrape MF_Col_mTSA (SPADES assembly) (version 2) | ecosystem: Host-associated > Plants > Roots >... | reverse complement strand
AGGACGTGCCCGGCGACAAGCGCCTCGTCGCCTACGTGGTGACGCAGCACGGCGCGAGCGACGACGCCCGCCAGATCCAGCAGCAGTTGCGCCAGAGCTTGCCCGACTACATGGTGCCGGCGCACATCGTGCTGTTGCCGGCGATGCCGGTCACGCTCAACGGCAAGGTCGATCGCGAGGCCTTGCCCCTGCCATCGCACAGCGCCGACCGCGACGGCCTGCAGGCCGCGCCCGAAGGCGCGACGGAGAAGGCGGTGGCGGCGATCTGGCAGGAGCTGCTGGGCCGCGACGGCATCGGGCGCGACACCGACTTCTTCGAGGCCGGCGGCCATTCGCTGCTCGCCGTGCAGGTGGCGTCGCGCCTGCGCAGCCAGCTGGGCGTCGAGGTGGCCCTGGCCGACCTGTTCGCCTGGCCCCGGCTGTCGGATTTTGCGCAGCGGGTCGCCGAAGCCGGCACCAGCGCGCTGCCGCCCATCGGGCTGCGCGACGGCACGCGGCCTGCGCCGCTGTCCTTCGGGCAACAGCGGCTGTGGTTCATCGCGCAGCTCGATCCACGCGCCAACGCGGCGTACAACATCGCCTCCGGCGTCCGCCTGCGGGGGCCGCTGGACGTCCAGGCCCTGCAGGCGGCGCTGGACCGCATCGTCGAGCGGCACGACGCCTTGCGCACCGTCTTCGAGACGGTCGACGGCGAACCGGTGCCGCAGACCGCCTCGCAGGTCCGCTTCACGCTGGCGCAGCACGACTGCAGCGGCGCGTCGGATCCCGAGGCCGAGGTGCGCACGCATGCCAATGCCGAGTCGCTCGCGCCCTTCGACCTGCGCCATGGCCCGCTGATCCGCGGACGCCTGCTGACGCTGGCGCCGCAGGACCACGTGCTGCTGACGACGATGCACCACATCGTCTCCGACGGCTGGTCCAACGGCATCCTGATCCGCGAGTTCTGCGCGCTGTACGAGGCCTTCGCGGAGGGCCGGCCCGACCCGCTGCCGCCGCTGGTGCTGCAGTACGCCGACTACGCGGCCTGGCAGCGCCGCTGGCTCTCGGGCGAGGTGCTGCAGCGGCAGCTCGCGTTCTGGAAGGACGCGCTGAAGGGGGCGCCGGAACTGATCGCCCTGCCGACCGACCGCCCGCGCCCGCAGGTGCAGGACTATGCCGGCGCGAGCGTCGACCTGGCGCTGGACGACGCCGTCAGCGGCGGGCTCAAGGCCCTGGCGCAGCGCTGCGGCACGACGCTTTTCAACGTCGTGCTCGCGGGCTGGGCCGCGCTGGCCGGCCGGCTCTCCGGGCAAGAACAGGTCGTCATCGGCTCGCCGGTGGCCAACCGGCGCCAGGCCGAGGTCGAGCCGCTGATCGGCTTCTTCGTCAACACGCTGGCGCTGCGCATCGACCTGTCGGGCCGCCCCAGCGTGGCCGAACTCGTCGCCCGCGTGCACCAGGCCACGCTGCAGGCGCAGGAGCACCAGGACCTGCCGCTGGAGCAGGTGGTCGAGGCCGTCAAGCCGGTGCGCTCGATGGCGCACAGCCCGCTGTTCCAGCTGATGCTGAGCTGGGACAACGACGCCGGCGAGGGCCCTTCGCTGAAGGGGATCGAGCTCGGCGGGATCGGCGCGCCGCGGGCGATGGCGCAGTTCGACCTGAGCCTGCGCCTGGCGGAGTCCCGCGGCCGCATCGTCGGCAGCCTGGGCTACGCCACCGCGCTGTTCGACCGATCGACGATCGAGCGCCACCTCGACCACCTGGCCACCTTGCTCGGCCGGATGGCCGCGGACGGCGCGCAGGTCGTCGAACGCATCGACCTGCTGTCCCCGGCGCTGCGCCGCCAGGTGCTGGAAGGCTTCAACGACACGCGGCGCGAGGACGTTGCGGCGGACTTCCTCCATGCCGACTTCGAGGCGCAGGCGGCCCGCATGCCCGATGCCGTGGCCGTCTCGGGCACGGAGGGAACGCTGAGCTACGGTGCGCTGAACGAGCGGGTGAACCGCCTGGCCCACCACCTTCGCGCACTCGGCGTGCGGCCGGACGACCGGGTGGCGCTGTGCCTGCCGCGCGGCCTCGAGATGGTGGTGGCGATCCTGGCCACGCTCAAGTCGAACGCGGCCTACGTGCCGCTGGATTCGGCCTACCCCAGCGAGCGCCTGGCCCGCATGCTGGCCGAGAGCGCGCCCAAGGTGGTGCTGACGGTCGGCGCCGCGGCCGGCCTGGTCGGCGACCCGGGCGTGCCGGTGCTGGACCTGCGGGCCGATGCGCCGCTCTGGCAGCACCGGCCGGCGACCGATCCGCCGCGCGACGGCCTGCGCCCGAGCCACCTGGCCTACGTCATCTACACCTCCGGCTCGACCGGGCGGCCCAAGGGCGCGATGGTCGAGCATGCCGGCCTCACGAACCTGGTCCGCTGGTACTCGGACGACATCGGCCTGCGCGAGGGCGAGGCGGTGCTGCTGGCGACCTCGCACAGCTTCGACCTGACGCAGAAGAACATCCTGGCGCCGCTGAGCGTCGGCGCGCAACTGCACCTGGGCGACGAGGGCTTCGACCCGGCCGCGCTGGCGCGGACGGTCGCGGCCCGCCGGGTGTGCGCCGTCAACATGACGCCGAGCATGTTCCACGCGCTGATCGATGCCGCCGCGCCGGGCGAGCTGGCGCCGCTGCGCGTCGTCTACCTGGGCGGGGAGCCGATCCAGGCGGCGAAGCTGGCGACGCTGCCGCTGCCGCGGCCGGTCTTCGTCAACAGCTACGGGCCCACGGAGTGCTCCGACGTTGCCATCGCGCATCGCCTGGACGCCGACCTGCGGCGCTACGCCGACACCACGCCGCTGGGCCGGCCGCTGCCCGACACCTGCATCTACGTGCTGGACGCCCAGGGCGAGCCGGTGCCGCCGGGGGTCGTCGGCGAGATCTGCATCGGCGGGACCGGCGTCGGCCGGGGCTACCTGGACCAGCCGGGCCTGACCGCGGAACGCTTCATCCCCGACCCGTTCTCGGCGCAGCCGGGCCGCAGGATCTACCGGACCGGCGACCTGGGCAAGTGGACGCCCGAGGGGCTGGTCGAGTTCCTGGGGCGCAACGACCACCAGGTCAAGATCCGCGGCTTCCGCATCGAGCTGGGCGACATCGAGGCTGCGTTGGCCACGCACCCGCAGGTGGCCGAAGCGGCGGTGATCGCACGGGAAGACGTGCCGGGCGACAAGCGCCTGGTGGCGTACGTGGTCGGCGCTGCCGGGCTGGACGGAGCGGCCGTGCGCGCGCACCTGGCCGGGCGCCTGCCCGACTACATGATTCCAGCCGCCTGCGTGGTGCTGGAGGCCTTGCCGCTGACGCCGAACGGCAAGCTGGACCGGCGTGCGCTGCCGGCACCGGATGCGGGGGCGTACGGGGTGGCGGTGGACGAGGCGCCCGAAGGGGAGCTGGAAGCGCGCGTGGCGGCGATCTGGCGCGAACTCTTGCAACTGGAGCGGGTAGGGCGGCAGACGAACTTCTTCGAGGCGGGCGGGCATTCGCTGCTGGCGGTGCAGCTGGCGTCGCGGGTGCGTTCGCGCCTGGGCGTGGAGGTGGAGCTGGCGCAGCTGTTCGCGCACCCGACGCTGGCGGGCTATGCGCAGCAGGTGGCGCAGGCCGGGGCCAGCCGGATGCCGGCGGTGCAGCCGGTGTCACGGGGCGAGCCGCTGCCGCTGTCGCATGCGCAGCAGCGGCTGTGGTTCCTGTCGCAGCTGGATGCGGCGGCGAGCCGGGCCTACCACCTGGCGGGGGGCCTGCGCCTGCGCGGCTCGCTGGACCGGGCGGCGCTGCAGGCGGCGCTGGACCGGATCGTGGCGCGGCACGAGGTGCTGCGCACGCGGCTGCTGGACGTGGACGGCACGCCGGTGCAGGTGATCGATGCGCCCACGCGCTTCGCGCTGGTGGACGGTACCCAGACGCTGGCGCAGGCCTGCGCCGAGGAGGCGACGCTGCCCTTCGACCTGGCGCGCGGCCCGCTGATCCGCGGACGCCTGCTCAGCGAGGGCGTGGACGAGCACGTGCTGCTGGTGACGATGCACCACGTGGTGTCGGACGGCTGGTCGGTGGGCGTGCTGATGCGCGAGCTGGGCGCGCTGTACGCAGCGTTCTCTCAAGGGCAGGCGGACCCGCTGGCGCCACTGGCGCTGCAGTACGCGGACTACGCGGTGTGGCAGCGCAGGCACCTGCGAGGCGAGCTGCTCGACCGGCAACTGGCCCACTGGCGCGAGCACCTGCAGGGCGCACCGGCGCTGCTGGCGCTGCCGACCGAGCGCGCGCGCCCGGCGGTGCAGGACTACGCGGGCGAGGTCACCGCGGTGGCGCTGGACGAGGCGCTGAGCGCGCAGCTGAAGGCGCTGGGTGCGCGCCACGGCGCGACGCTGTACATGACGCTGCTGGCGGGCTGGGCGGTGCTGATGGGGCGGCTGTCGGGGCAGGGCGAGGTGGTGATCGGCACGCCGGTGGCGAACCGGCACGTGGCGGAGCTGGAGCCGCTGATCGGGTTCTTCGTCAACACGCAGGCGCTGCGGGTGCGGCTGCCGGGCCCGCTGGGCGTGGGGGAACTGCTGGAGCAGGTGAAGGCGACGGTGCTGTCGGCGCAGGCGCACCAGGACGTGCCGTTCGAGCAGGTGGTGGAAGTGGTGCAGCCGGTGCGCAGCACGGCGCACGGGCCGCTGTTCCAGGTGATGTTCTCGTGGCAGAACGCGCCGTCGGGCGAGCTGGTGCTGCCGGGGCTGCAGGTGCAGCGGCTGGACACCGACGGCCACGGCGTCAAGAGCGACCTGGAGCTGAGCCTGCAGGAAGAGGGCGCGCGCATCGTGGGGGCGCTGGCCTGGGCGAGCGCGCTGTTCACGGCGCAGGGCGTGCAGCGGCTGCTGTCGCAATGGGAGTTGGTGCTGCGCGCGATGGTGGCCGACGAGGCGACCCCGGTGCGGGCGCTGCCGCTGCTGACGGCGCCGCAGCGCGAGCAGGTGCTGCGCGGCTGGAACGACAACGCCGTGGTGCGCGACCCGGGGCTGAGCGTGCACGGGCTGTTCGAGGCGCAGGTGCGGCGCACGCCGCAGGCCGTGGCGCTGAGGTTCGACGGGCAGGCGCTGAGCTACGAACAACTGAACGCGAAGGCGAACCGGCTGGCGCATCGGCTGATCGGGCTGGGGGTGGGCCCGGAGGCGCTGGTGGCGGTGTGCCTGCAGCGCAGCGTGGAGATGGTGGTGGCCTTGCTGGCGGTGCTCAAGGCCGGGGGCGCGTATGTGCCGCTGGACCCGGAGCAGCCGCACGAGCGCCTGGCGGGCATGGTCGAGGACTGTGCGCCGGTGGCGGTGCTGACGCAGGCGGCGTTGCTGCCGCGGCTGACGGACGCGCTGGCCGCGAATACCCTGGCGCTCGACACCCTGCAAGACATCGGCCCCGACACCGACCCCGAGGTGGCGCTGGCCGGAGGCCACCTCGCGTACTGCATCTACACCTCCGGCTCGACCGGCAAGCCCAAGGGGGCGCTGAACACGCACGAGGCGGTGGTGAACCGGCTGCTGTGGATGCAGGAAGCCTACGGCCTGGGGGCCGAGGACGTGGTGCTGCAGAAGACGCCGTATGCCTTCGACGTGTCGGTGTGGGAGTTCTTCTGGCCGCTGATGGTGGGCGCGCGCCTGGTCGTCGCCGAGCCGCAGGGGCACCGGGACCCGCAGTACCTGGCGCGCTGCATCAGGGAGGAGGGCGTCACGACGCTGCACTTCGTGCCGTCGATGCTGCAGGCGTACCTGGATGCGCAAGCGGTGAGCACGGCAAGCGCGCCGACGCCCAGCCTGCGCCGCGTGTTCTGCAGCGGCGAGGCCCTGCCGGTGGCGCTGATGCGCCGCTTCCTGGCCGAGCAGCCGGAGGTCCAGCTGCACAACCTGTACGGCCCGACCGAGGCGGCAGTGGACGTGACGGCCTGGGCCTGCCGGGCCGATGACGCGGGCGACACGGTGCCGCTTGGCCAGGCGATCAGCAACCTGCAGGTGCATGTGCTGGACGAGGCCTTCGAGCCGGTGCCCCCGGGCGTGAGCGGGCAGATCGTGATCGCCGGCCTCGGGCTGGCGCGTGGCTACCTGCGCCGCGCCGGGCTGACCGCCGAGCGCTTCGTGCCCGACCCGCACGGTGCGCCGGGCGCGCGCATGTACCTCACCGGCGACCTGGGCCGCCGCCGCGCCGACGGCGCGCTGGAGTACCTGGGCCGCAACGACCACCAGGTGAAGATCCGCGGGCTGCGCATCGAGCTGGGCGAGGTGGAGGCCGCGCTGCGGGCGCTGCCGGGCCTCCGCGAAGCCGTCGTCATCGCGTCGCAGGACCGCCTGCTGGCGTATTACACCGCCGAGGCGGGCCTGGAGCACGACGCCGCCGCGCTGCGCACGCAGCTCGCCCGCTCGCTGCCCGAGTACATGCTGCCCTCGGCCTTCGTCGTGCTGCAGGCCATGCCGCTGTCCGCCAATGGCAAGCTCGACCGCCAGGCGCTGCCGGCGGTCCGGGCCGCGCGCCCCGACAGCCGCTACGTGGCGCCGGCCAACGACGCCGAAGCCGCACTGGCCGGCATCTGGCGCGACGTGCTGCAGCTCGACCGCGTCGGCACCCGCGACAACTTCTTCGACCTCGGTGGCACCTCGCTGCTGCTGCTGCGCGTGCATGCCGAGCTGGCGCGCACGCAGGGCGAGCGCATCGGCGTCATCGACCTGTTCCAGCATCCGACCATCGCGCAGCTGGCGCCGCTGCTGCGGCCCGACGCGTCGCCGGCCGCACCGGCCGAACCGACCCGCGCCAGCCTGGCCGCCGAGCGCGGCGAGCAGCGCCGCCGTCGCCTGAAGCCCGCCCGCGGCGTCGGCGTGCCTTCGTGAAAGACCCCGGGAAGCCCATGAACCCTGCCGACACGATCCCCGAAGACGACTCGTTGGCCGATTCGCTGGCGATTGCCGTGATCGGCATGAGCGGACGCTTCCCGGAGGCTGACGGCCTCGCGGACTTCTGGCACAAGCTGCGCGACGGCGTCGAGTGCATCCGCCGTTTCAGCGACGCCGAACTCGCCGCCGCGGGCGTCGGCGACGCGCTGCTGAAGGACCCGCGCTACGTGAAGGCCGGCGCGGTGCTCGAAGGCCGCGAGCTGTTCGACGCCGGCTTCTTCGGCATGACGCCGCGCGAGGCCGAGATCACCGACCCGCAGCAGCGCCTGTTCCTCGAGGCGGCATGGGAGGCGCTGGAGCACGCCGGCTACCGCAGCGACGACTACCCCGGCGCGATCGGCGTCTATGCCGGCGCGGCGCGCAGCAGCTACTTCTTCGACAACCTCCTGCGCAACCCGGAGGTGATGGGCTCGACCAGCCCGATGCAGTGGCTGGTCGGCAACGAGAAGGACTCGCTGTGCACCATGGTGGCCTACCGGCTGAACCTGCGCGGCCCGGCGATCGGCGTGCAGACCGCCTGCTCGAGCTCGCTGGTGGCGGTGCACCTGGCCTGCCAGAGCCTGCTGAACGGCGAGTGCGACATGGCGCTGGCCGGGGGCGTCTCGCTCGGCAGCCTGGACCGCGGCTACCTGCACACCGAGGGCGACATCCTCTCGCCCGACGGCCATTGCCGCGCGTTCGACGCCCAGGCTGCCGGCACCGTCGCCGGCAGCGGCCTCGGCATCGTGGTGCTGAAGCCGCTCGGCAAGGCCCTGGCCGACCGCGACACGGTCCACGCCGTCATCCGCGGCTCGGCCATCAACAACGACGGCGCCGACAAGGTCGGCTACACCGCGCCCAGCGTCAACGGGCAGGCCGCCGCGATCCGCGAGGCGCTGGCGGTCGCCCACGTGGACGTGGAATCCATCGGCTACGTCGAGGCGCACGGCACCGGCACCGTGCTGGGCGACCCGATCGAGGTGCAGGCGCTGCAGCAGGCCTATGGCGCGCTGACCGGGCGTCGGCAGTTCTGCGCCCTCGGTTCCGTCAAGACCAACATCGGGCACCTGGACATGGCGGCCGGCGTCGCCGGGCTGATCAAGTCGGTCCTGGCGCTGCAGCACCGGCAGATCCCGCCGAGCCTGCATTTCGAGCGGCCGAACCCCCACATCGACTTCGCGCGCAGCGCGTTCTACGTCAACGCTTCGCTCGCCGACTGGCCGTCCACCGGGCAGCCGCGCCGCGCCGGCGTCAGCTCCTTCGGCATCGGCGGCACCAACGCGCATGTGATCGTGGAAGAAGCCCCGGCGATGCCCGCGGCGGCGAGCTCGCGCAAGACCCACGTGCTGCTGCTGTCGGCCCGCACGCCGGCGGCGCTGGGCGCGGCCATGGCCCGGCTGAAGCGCTTCCTGGTCGATCATCCCGAGGCCCCCCTGGCGGACGTCGCCTACACCCTGCAGCTGGGGCGCCGGCATTTCGCACACCGCCGTGCGATCGCCTGCGACAGCGTCGAGGAGGCCGTGCGCCAGCTCGATGCCGGCCCCCAGGCCGTCGTCGGCGCCGGGGCGGACACGGCCTCGCTGCGGCCCGTCTTCATGTTCCCCGGGCAAGGATCGCAGCACGTCGACATGGCGCGCGACCTGTACGAGACCGAGCCGGTGTTCCGCGCCGAAGTCGATGCCTGCGCGCAGCTGCTGCGTCCGACGCTGGGCCTGGACCTGCGCGACATCCTGTTCCCGGCCGCGCCGGACGCGGCGCGGGCCTCCGGGCTGCTGACGTCGACGCAGCTCACGCAGCCGGCGCTGTTCGTCGTCGAGTACGCGCTGGCCCGACAGCTCGACGCCTGGGGCCTCCGGCCGGCGGCGATGATCGGCCACAGCCTCGGCGAGTACGTGGCGGCCTGCCTGGCCGGCGTCTTCAGCCTGCGCGACGCGCTCGAGCTGGTCGCCCGTCGCGGCCAGCTGATCGCGAGCCTGCCCGCGGGCAGGATGCTGGCCGTCCAGGCCTCCGAGCTGCAGCTGCGCCCGCTGCTGGGCGAGGACCTGTGGCTCGCCGCCATCAACGGCCCGACCGCGTGCACGGTGTCCGGGACCGAGGCCGCGATCGCGCGGCTGGCGACACGCCTCGAGGGCCTCGGCCTGCCGTTCCAGGCGCTGCACACCTCGCACGCCTTCCACTCGGGGCTGATGACGCCGATCCTCGAGCCGTTCGAGGCCCACCTGTCGACCGTGCGCCTGAAGCCGCCGACGCTGCGCTGGGTGTCCAACCTCAGCGGCACCTGGATCAGCGAGACCCAGGCCACCGACCCGGCCTACTGGGTGGACCACCTGCGCCACACCGTGCGCTTCGCCGAGGGCCTGGGTACGCTGCTGGCGGAGCCGGGCACGCTGCTGCTGGAGGTGGGGCCGGGCACCACGCTGTCGGCGCTGGCGCGGCAGCAGCCGACTCCGGGCGGCCCGCCGAGCGTGCTCAACACGCTGCCGCCCGCGCGCTCGCCGTCCGGTGCGTCGCGCTCGTCGGTGCGCTCGTCGGTGCGCTCGGTCATGGCGGCGCTGGGCCAGCTGTGGGAGCAGGGCGCGGCCATCGACTGGAAGCGGTTGCAGGCCCACGAGCCGCGGCGCCGGGTGCCGCTGCCGACCTATCCCTTCGAGCGCCAGCGCCACTGGATCGAACCCCGCGAGCCGGCCGCGGCCGGGGCGCCCGCGACCCCGTCGACGGGCCGCATCGCCGAGGTCTCGCAGTGGTTCCACGTGCCCTCGTGGAAGCGCAGCGCGCCGGCCCCGCGGCCGGCGACCGCGCCGTCGGGCGTGCACCTGGTCTTCGCGGACAGGGCCGGCCTCGGACGCGGCGTGATCGCGGCGCTGGCGGCCCGCGGTGCGGAGCTGGTGCTCGTCCATCCGGCGCAGGACTTCGTGCTGGCGTCCGACGGCTCGTATGGCATCGACCCCGCCCAACCCGGGCATGTCGATCGCCTGCTGGCCGACCTGCAGCTGTGCCGGAAGTCGCCCTCGCGCGTGCTGCACCTGTGGGGCCTGGGGGCACCGGCGACGCCGGCCGGGGAGGGCGCCGATTTCCTGGCCCTGCTGGGGCTGGCGCAGGCGCTGGAACGGTCCCCCGGCGCGGCGCCGGTCGACGTGCACGTGGTGACGAGCGGCGTGCAGTCGGTGCTGGGCCACGAGCCGCTGGTGCCGGCCGGGGCGACCGGCCTCGGCCCCTGCAAGGTGATCCCGCTGGAGAGCCCGCGCCAGCGCTGGCAGCACATCGACCTCGTGCTCGACGGCGACCGGCCGGTGGATGCGGTGCTGGCCGACGCGCTGGTGCGCGAGATCGCCTCGCCCGTCCGCGACGCCGTCGTCGCCTTGCGCGGTCGCCACCGCTGGACGCCGGCGCTGGAGCCGGTCGAGCTGGCCGCGGCGCCGGTCGGTCTCCCGCGCCGCAGCGGCGGCAACTACCTGGTCACCGGCGGGCTGGGCGGCGTCGGCCTGGTGCTGGCCGGCCAGCTCGCGGCCCGCTTCGAGCGCCCGCACCTGTTCCTGGTCGGCCGCTCGGCGTTCCCCTCGCGCGACCAGTGGGATGCGCTGCTGGAGGCGCCGGACGGGCAGGACGGCGTCGCCCGCAAGATCCGGCAGATCCGCCAGCTCGAAGCGCAGGGCGCGACGGTGAGCTGCCTGCGCGCCGACGTCGCCGACGAACACGGTGTGCGCGCCCTCGTGGAGGCGATCGCGCCGTTCGGCCCGCTGCACGGCATCGTCCACGCCGCCGGCCTGGCCGGCGAGGGCCTGGCCGCCGCCCGGACCCGCCCTGCGGCGCTCGCCGTGCTGGCCCCCAAGGTCGCCGGCACGGTGCTGCTCGACCGCTTCTTCCCGTTCGCCAGGCTCGACTTCGCCGTGCTCTGCTCGTCCTTCAACGCCGTGGCGCCGACGCTGGGCCAGGTCGACTACTGCGCAGCCAACGCCTTCCTCGACGCCTTTGCGCAGCAGCAGCATGCCGCCGGCCACCCCCAGGTCGTGTCGGTGAACTGGAGCACCTGGCGCGAGGTCGGGATGGCCGTCGACAGCCGCCTGCCCGCGGCCCTGCAGGACCACCGGGCAGCGCACCTGTCGCACGCGATCTCCAACCGCGAGGCGGCGCAGGTGCTGGACCTCGTGCTGGAGAACCCGCTGCCCCAGCTGGTGGTGTCGCCGGTCCCGCTGGCCCAGGCCTTCGAGGCGGTCACGGCCTTCAATGCGCTGCTCGCCGGCACCGCGGCCGCGGCGCCGACGGGCGGCCGGGCGCCGCGCCCCGCGCTGTCCGCCGCCTACCGCGCGCCGGGCGACGCCGAGGAGACGGCGCTGGCCGAGGTCTGGCAACGCCATTTCGGCATCGCGTCCGTCGGTGTCGACGACGACTTCTTCGAGCTCGGCGGGCATTCGCTGCTGGCCACGCAGCTGATGGCCGACGTGCGCGGCGCCTTCGGCGTCGAGCTGCCGTTGAGCCTGCTGTTCGAGGCGCCGACGGTGGCGCTGCTGGCCGCCCAGGTGCGCGAGGCGGCTGCCGCGGCGCAGCGGCAGCAACAGGCGCAGCAGGCCGCCTTCCTGGCCGACGCCCGCGAGAAGCTGGATGCGATGTCGCCGCAGGCGCTGGCCGCGTTGCTGCAGGAGAAGCGTCGCCTGAAGGCGCAGGAACAACCCGCGGCGCCGAACCATGGCTGAACTCTCCCTCGACGAACTCAAGGCGGAACTGCTGGCCCTGCTGCTGGAAGAGCGGGAGCGGTCCGCCGCGCCGGACGAGCGCCAGCCCCTGCCACGGGCGGCACGCGATGCCGAGCTGCCGCTGTCCTTCGCGCAGCAGCGCCTGTGGTTCGTCGACCAGTTGCAGCCGGGCAGCGCGGCCTACAACGTCCACGTCGCGACGCGCCTGAGCGGCCAGCTCGACGTCGGCGTGCTGTCGCGGGTGCTCGACGAGGTGGTGCGTCGCCATGAAGCGCTGCGCACCACGTTCGCGGCCGTCGACGGCGTGCCGGTGCAGGTCATCCGGCCGGCCGCGCCGCTGCCGCTCGCCCTCGACGACGTCTCGGCCTGGCCGGCCGACGAGCGGGAGGCGCAGGCCCGGGCGCTGGCGCAGCAGGACGTGCAGGCACCGTTCGACCTGGCGCGCGGGCCGCTGATCCGCGCGCGCCTGATCCGCCTGGCCCCGGCCGAGCACCTGGCGGTCTTCACGATGCACCACATCGTGTCCGACGGCTGGTCGATGGGCCTGCTGATCCGGGAGGTCGCCGGCCTGTACGCGGCCTTCGTGGCGGGCGCGCCGTCGCCTTTCGCCGAACCGGCGATCCAGTACGCCGACTACGTGCGCTGGCAGCGCGACCGCCTGTCGGGCGAGGCGCTCGCGCGGCAACGGGCCTACTGGACTCGGCAGCTCGAAGACAGCCCCCGCCTGATCGGCCTGCCGACCGACCGTCCGCGCCCGACGGTGCAGACCTACCGGGGCGCCGTCTCCGCCTTCCGGGTGTCCCCGCAGACGACGTCGGCCCTCGCGGCGCTGACCCAGGGCGCGCAGGCCACGCTGTTCATGGCGCTGACCGCCGCCTTCAACGTGCTGCTGGCCCGCCACGCGGGCGAGTCGGACCTGTGCATCGGCAGCCCGATCGCGAACCGCACGCGGCCGGAGACCGAGGGCCTGATCGGCTGCTTCGTCAACACGCTGGTGCTGCGCACCCGGGTCGACCTCGGCATGAGCTTCCACGCGCTGCTGCAGCAGGTGCGGGCGACGACGCTGGCGGCGTATGCGCACCAGGACGTCCCGTTCGAGGAGCTGGTCGATGCGCTCAAGCCCGAGCGCCATGCCAGCCATGCCCCGCTGTTCCAGGTGGCCCTGGCGCTGCAGAACATGCCGGTGCAGCGCGTCGAGCTGCCGGGGCTGAGCCTGCAGCCGGTGGCGCTGAGCAACCCCATCGCCCGGTTCGACCTGACGCTGGTGGTCGAGGAATCGGCGGGCGGGCTGCACTGCAGCTTCGAGTACAACACCGACCTGTTCGATGCGGCCACGGTGGACCGCATGGCCGGCCACTTCGTCCGGCTGCTCGACGGCGTGGCGAGCGAGCCGGGCCGGCCGGTCGGCGACCTGCCGATGCTGGGCGAGGACGAGCGCCGCCAGTTGCTGGTGGACTGGGGCCTGCCGCGCGGCGTCCACGCCAAGGAGGCGACGCTGCACGAGCTGTTCGAAGCCCAGGCCGCGCGCCGTCCCGAGGCCGTTGCCGTGGTGTTCGAAGACCGCTCGCTGAGCTACGGCGAACTGAACGCGCGTGCCAACCGCCTGGCGCACGGCCTGCAGGGCCGCGGCGTCGGCCCGGACGTGCTGGTGGGCCTGTGCGTCGAGCGGGGCCTGGACATGATCGTCGGCCTGCTCGGCATCCTCAAGGCCGGCGGTGCCTACCTGCCGCTGGACCCGGCCTATCCGCCGGAGCGCCTGGCCTACATGCTGGACGACGCACGGCCCGCGCTGGTGCTGACGCAGGCCGCGCTGGCCGACAGCGTGGCCGGCAGCGGCCTGCCCCTGGTCCGGCTGGATGCGGACGCGGCGCAGTTCGACGGCTGCGCCGCCGACAACCCGCGCAGCGGTGCCGGCCCGGAGCACCTGGCCTACGTCATCTACACCTCCGGGTCGACCGGGCGCCCGAAGGGGGCGCTGCTGCAGCACGCCAACGTCGTGCGCCTGTTCTCGGCGACCGAGGCCTGGTTCGGCTTCGATGCCTCCGATGCCTGGACGCTGTTCCACTCGTTCGCCTTCGACTTCTCGGTGTGGGAGATCTGGGGCGCACTCCTGCACGGCGGCCGGCTGGTCGTCGTGCCCTACCTGGTGTCGCGCTCGCCGGACGACTTCCACACCCTGCTGTCGCGCGAGCGGATCACCGTCCTCAACCAGACGCCCACCGCCTTCCTGCAGCTGATCGCCGCCGACGCGCAGGCCGGTGCCGATCGGCCGCTGGCCTTGCGCTACGTGGTCTTCGGGGGCGAGGCCCTGAACGCTGCGGCGCTCGCGCCGTGGTTCGCCCGTCACGGCGACCGTTCGCCGCGGCTGATCAACATGTACGGCATCACCGAGACCACCGTGCACGTGACCTGGCAGCCGCTCGATGCCGGCCTGGCGCAGGCCGCGTCGGTGGGCCGGCCGATCCCGGACCTGGCGGCCTACATCCTCGATGCGCGGCTGCAGCCCGTGCCCATCGGCGTGGCCGGCGAACTGCACGTCGCGGGCGAAGGCCTGGCGCGCGGCTACCTGAAGCGCCCGGGTTTGACGGCCGAGCGCTTCATCCCCGACCCGTTCTCGCCCCGGCCCGGCGCGCGCATGTACCGCTCCGGCGACCTGGCGCGCCACCGGCAGGACGGCTGCATCGAGTACCTGGGCCGCATCGACGACCAGGTGAAGATCCGCGGCTTCCGCATCGAGCTGGGCGAGATCGAGGCCGCGCTGGTGGCCGGGCCGGCGGTGCGCGATGCGGTGGTGCTGGTGCGCGAGGATGTCCCGGGCGACAAGCGCCTGGTGGCCTACCTGGTACCGGCGCACGCCGGCGCGGCGCTCGACACGGCCGCGTTGCGCGCGGCGCTGCTGCAGCAGCTTCCCGACTACATGGTGCCGGCGCACTGGGTGGTGCTGGAGGCCCTGCCGCTGACCGGCAACGGCAAGGTGCGGCGCGATGCCCTGCCGCGTCCCGATGCCGCCGCGGAGGGTGCGGCGTCCGGCGAACCGCCGCTCGGCGAACTCGAGGTCCGGCTGGCCGAGGTCTGGCAAGGCCTGCTGGGCATCGCGGTGGCGAGCCGCCATGCGCACTTCTTCGAGCTGGGCGGCAACTCGCTGCTGGCCGTGCGCCTGGTCACGCGGGTGCGCCAGGCGCTGGGCCGGGACTTGGCGCTGGTCGACGTGTTCTCGCGCCCGGTGCTGCGCGACATGGCCGAGGCGCTGGCGCAGCCCGCGGACGCCGGCCCCGGCGCCATCGCGCCGGTCGACCGACAGGGGCGGCTGCCGCTGTCGTTCGCGCAGCAGCGGCTGTGGTTCCGGGCGCAGATGGGCGATGCGGGCGCGCTCTACAACATGCCGGTGGCGCTGCGGCTGCGCGGCGCGTTGAATCTGCCGGCGCTGGTCGAGGCGGTCGACGAGATCGTGCGCCGGCATGAGGTGCTGCGCACCGGCTTCGCGACGGTGGACGGCGAGCCGGTGCAGCGCATCGAGCCGGAGCTGCGGGTGGCGGTGCGGCTCGCGAACCTGGAAGGCGGGATCGAGGCGGATCGCGAGCTGCGGCTGCAACAGCTCATGAAGGCTGAAGCGGAGCAGCCCTTCGACCTGGCGGTGGCGCCGCTGGTGCGGGCGCAGTTGGCGACGCTGGGCGCGCAGGAGCACGTGCTGCTGCTGACGCTGCACCACATCGTGACCGACGGCTGGTCGATGGGCGTGCTGGTGCGCGAGTTCACGGCGCTGTATGCGGCGTTCGCGCGTGGGCAGGCCTCGCCGCTGGCGCCGCTGGCGATCCAGTACGCCGACTTCGCGGCCTGGCAGCGCGGGTGGCTGACCGACTCGGTGGTGCAGGGGCAGCTCGACCACTGGCGCAAGGCGTTGCACGGCGCTCCCGGCCTCCTGACGCTGCCGACCGACCGGCCGCGTCCGGCGGTCGCCAGCCACCGCGGCGGCGCGCTGCGGCTGGGCTGGCCGCAGGACCTGGGGCAGGGGCTGCGGGCCCTGGCGCGGTCGGCGGACGGCACGCTGTTCATGGTGCTGGCAGCCGCCTTTGGCGCGTTGCTGGCGCGGCATGCCGGGCAGGCCGAGGTCTGCCTGGGACTGCCGGTGGCCAACAGGCGGCAGGCCGAGACGGAGCCGCTGATCGGCTTCTTCATCAACTCGCTGACCCTGCGGGTGAAGGCCGCGCCGAGGCTGAGCTTCGAGCAGTTGCTGGCCCAGGTCCGCGAAGAGGCCGTCGCGGCCTATGCGCACCAGGACGTGCCGTTCGAGCAGGTCGTGGACGCGGTGAACCCGGTGCGCACCACCAGCCATGCGCCGCTCTTCCAGGTGTCGTTCAACCTGAAGAACACGCCGCCAGAGACGCTGGAGATGCCGGGCCTGGACATCGAGACCGTGCACACGCACAGCGCAATGGCGCAGTTGGACCTGTCGGTGCACCTGTCCGAACGGGACGGCGTCATCGAGGGATCGGTCGAATACAACACCGACCTGTTCGACGAGGCGACGATCGCGCGCCTGTTCGAGCACTACGAGGTGCTGCTGCGGGCGGTGGTGCAGGCGCCGGGGACGCCGCTGTGGCAACTGCCGATGGCGTCGGCGGCCGAGCGCGAGCGGATGCAGGTGCAGTGGAACGACACGCACGGCGGGCAGCCGCTGCGGCAGGAGCCGGCCGCGTTCGGCGTCGGGCTGTTCGAGCCGCAGCTGCATTCCCACGCGACGGCGCTGCAGTTCGACGGCGGACAAGCGCTGAGCTACGGCGAGCTGGAGGCTCGCGCGAACCGATTGGCGCGTCAGTTGTGCGCGATGGGCGTGCAGGCGGAGACGCCGGTGGGCATCTGCCTGGAGCGCTCGGTCGACATGGTGGTGGCGGTGCTGGCGGTGCTGAAGGCCGGTGGCGCCTACCTGCCTCTGGACCCGGCGCAGCCGTCCGAGCGGCTCGCGTACATCGTCGAGGACGCGAAGGCGCCGCTGGTGATCACGAGCTCGGAACTCGCCTCGCGCGTGCCGGACGTGATGTTCCAGCTGCTGCTGGACGAGAGCGCCGACGAGATCGCGGCGCAGTCGGCCGAGCCGCCGGACGTGCGGCTGCTGCCGGCGCAACTGGCCTACATCATCTACACCTCCGGCTCGACGGGGCAGCCCAAGGGGGTGCAGCTCACGCACGAGGGGCTGGTCAACCTGGCGCAGGCGCAGGCGCC
>Ga0102587_1001507_pt1 | contig 16867 bp, 15 predicted proteins | sample AraplaF_Col_mTSA_FD_76853 | JGI IMG/M metagenome (GOLD analysis project Ga0102587, IMG submission 76853) | Arabidopsis root microbial communities from the University of North Carolina, USA - plate scrape MF_Col_mTSA (SPADES assembly) (version 2) | ecosystem: Host-associated > Plants > Roots >... | reverse complement strand
TTGAGGGTTTCGGGCGGCCTAGGGCATTCCGGGCTCTTTCGGAAACGGATGTTTCGTGTCATGAGCCGCTTCCTTTCGAATGCGACCAACAGGATCGATACCAAGGGCCGGGTTTCCGTGCCGGCGGCGTTTCGTTCCGTGCTGGCGCAGCGCAATATCCCGGAGCTTTACTGCTTCCAGGATTTTGTGTTTCCGGCGATCAGCGTCGGCGGCCCGGAACTTCTGGAGAGGTTCGAGCGGCAGATTGCGGCGGAAGATCCGTTTTCGCCGAGCAGCGCATGCACTTCGCCCTTGCGCAGGGTGAAATCCACCTTGTCCAGCGCGATCGCGCCGGGGAAGAATTTCGATATGCCTGACGCGACGAGGACGTTCTCGAAATCGTGAATCATGGTCCGGCCGTTTCCTGATATGCACCCCGTCATGCCGTTGCAGATGCGGGACATGACGTCCCGCACGCAGAGGCAGTCCCGCACCGGTCCATGATGGGCCGGTGCGGTTCCAGCGTCAAATCAGTAGCCCTGACCCTTCTTCTCCTCGTAGACCTTCATCGGATCGTCGGCCTGCGTGTAGAGCTTGGATTCCGTCTGGATCCACTTCGGCGGTGCCTTCTTGTCCTTCAGATACGCATCGAGCGCATCGAAGGCCGGACCCGCCATGTTCGGCGTCAGCTCGACGGTGGCATTCGCCTCGCCGTCAGCCATCGCCTTGAAGAGATCCGGAACGGAGTCGATCGAGATCGTCAGGATGTCCTTGCCCGGCTTCAGGCCGGCTTCCTTGATCGCCTGGATGGCGCCGACGGCCATGTCGTCGTTATGGGCGTAGAGGGCGCAGATATCCTTGCCGCCATTTTCGGCCTTCAGGAAGCTTTCCATGACTTCCTTGCCCTTGGCGCGGGTGAAGTCGCCGGTCTGGCTGCGGACGATCTTCAGGTTGTCATGACCCTTGATGGCTTCCTCGAAGCCCTTCTTGCGGGCGATCGCCGGCGAGGAACCGGTCGTGCCCTGAAGCTCAACGATGTTGCACTTCTTGTCGCCGACGGTCTTGACCAGCCAGTCGCCGGCCACCTTGCCTTCATGGACCTGATCGGAGGTCACGGCGGTGAGATAGAGATCTTCAGGTGCCTTGATCGTGCGGTCGAGCAGGATGACCGGGATTTCGGCTTCCTTGGCTTCCTTCAGGACGTCGTCCCAGCCTGTTTCAACGACCGGCGCAAGCAGGATGGCATTGACGCCCTGGGCGATGAAGGAACGGATCGCCTTGATCTGGTTTTCCTGCTTCTGCTGAGCGTCGGAGAACTTGAGATCGATGCCGCGCTTCTCGGCCTGCTGCTTCGTCACCGTCGTTTCGGCAGCGCGCCAGCCCGATTCCGAGCCGATCTGCGAAAAGCCAACGACGAGACCGGCGGCCTGGGCCGAACCGAACGTGCAGGCAGCCAGAATCGTGGCACTCAAGAGTGCTGTTTTTAGTTTCATGATTGTCTCTCCCAAAAGGCCGCTCCTCGCGGCGCAGGATCAAAAAAATCATATAGTATTACTTTTGTAAATGGACATTTTGGCATGCACCGCAGCAAAAAAGGCGCCCCTTTCGGAGCGCCTTTCGCAATCGCAAAAGTTGCGGCCGGATATTATTGCGGCAGCTTGTCGTCGACGCCTTCAACGTAGAAGTTCATGCCGAGCAGCGTGCCGTCATCTGCCTTCTCGCCAGCCTTCAACCAGGGCGTACCGTCCTGCTTGTTGATCGGGCCGGTGAAGGGATGCAGTTCGCCGGACTTGATCTTGGCTTCGGTTTCCTCGGCCATCTTCTTCACGTCGTCAGGCATGTTGGTGTAGGGCGCCATCTTGAGGATGCCATCCTTCAGGCCGTCCCAGCTCTGCTCGGACTTCCAGGTACCGTCCAGAAGCGCATGAACGCGCTTGGAGTAATAGTTCCCCCAGGTATCGACGATCGCCGTCAGCTGAGCTTTCGGGCCGGCTGCGATCATGTCCGATGCCTGACCGAAGGCATGGATGCCGCGCTCTTCGGCCACCTGCATCGGCGCGGTCGTGTCAGTGTGCTGCGTCAGCACGTCGACGCCCTGGTCGATCATGGCCTTGGCGGCGTCGGCTTCCTTGCCCGGATCGAACCAGGTGTTGACCCAGATGACCTTCAGCTTGAAGCTCGGATCGATCGACTTGGCGCCCTGCTCGAAGGAGTTGATGCCCATCACGACTTCCGGGATGGGGAAGGAGGCGATGTAGGCAGCGCCGTGGTTCTTCGAGGTCTTGGCGGCGATCTGGCCGAGGATGTAGCGACCTTCATAGAAGCGCGAGTTGTAGGTCGCGAGATTCGGGCCGGCCTTGTAACCGGTGCCGTGCTCGAACTTGACCTTCGGGAACTTGGCAGCAACCTTGACCGTCGCGTCCATGAAACCAAAGGACGTCGTGAAGATCAGCTGGCAGCCGGAGCGGGCAAGGCGCTCGATGGCACGCTCGGCATCCGGACCTTCCGGAACGTTTTCGAGGTAAGGCGTTTCGATCTTGTCGCCGAATTCGGCCTGGACCTGCTGGCGACCCAGATCGTGTGCCTGCGAATAACCGCCGTCGGTGTGCGAACCGACATAGACGAAGCAGACCTTCGTCTTGTCCGCTGCCTCGGCGGCGGAGGAGATGCCGATCACGGCTGCAGCCGATGCGGCAAGTGTGAGTGCGAACTTCTTCATGATGACCCCTGTTGGTTTGAAGATTTTCCGGAAACCCGTCTCTCTGTTCTTGTTCTATCGCTCCGGTACGAAGGCTTTTCCAAGCGACGCAGGCGTATTGATCAACGTCGTGCGCCGATTATGAGAAATGATGATGAGAACCACAATAGTCGCGGCATAGGGCAGCATCGAGAGGAACTGCGAGGGAATGCCGAGACCGAAAGCCTGAGCGTGGAGCTGCAGGATCGTGACCGCCCCAAAGAGATAACCGCCGGCAAAGACCCGCCATGGACGCCAGGAGGCGAAGACGACAAGCGCCAGCGTGATCCAGCCGCGGCCGGCCGACATGTTTTCCGCCCATTGCGGCGTATAGACGAGCGAGAGCTGCGCGCCGGCAAGACCGGCACAGGCGCCGCCGAACATGACAGCCAGATAACGCGTGCGGATGACATGGATGCCAAGCGCATGAGCGGAGCCGTGACTGTCGCCAATCGCTCTGAGCTTCAAGCCGGCGCGGCCGCGGAACAGGAACCAGCTCACGCCGAAGACGAGCGCGATCGACAGGTAGAAGATGAAATCCTGCTTGAAGAGAACCGGGCCGACAACAGGAATATCGGAGAGGAGCGGAATGACAATCTCTTCCAACCGGATGCCGGGCACGCTGACATAGGCCTCGCCCAACTGGCCGGATAGACCGAGACCGAGAAGGGTCAGCGCCAAGCCGGTCGCCACCTGGTTTGCAACCAGCGTCAGCGTCAGGAAGGCAAAGAGCAATGAGAAAAGCGCGCCGACGACGATGCCGCATATGATGCCGATATAGGGCGAACCCGATATCTGCGCGCCGGCAAAAGCGGCGACCGCACCCATGATCATCATGCCCTCGACGCCGAGATTGAGGACGCCGGAGCGCTCCGTCACGAGTTCGCCGAGTGCCGCGATGACGAGCGGCGTGGAGGCGGTGATAACCGTCAGAAGAATGGCTTCGAAGATGCTCACGCCGCGCCACCCCTTACCCGCGACCAGACGATGCGGATTTTGTAATAGATCAGCGTGTCGCAAGAGAGCACGAAGAAGAGGATCAGCCCCTGGAAAACGCGGGTGACCTTGTCGGAAACACCGATCGAAAGCTGTGCGGCCTCACCGCCGAGATAAGTCAGCGCCAGTACCAGACCCGAAGCGATGATGCCGAGCGGATTGAGGCGACCGAGGAAGGCAACGATGATGGCGGTGAAGCCGTACCCCGGCGAGATCGCCGGCTGCAGATGACCGATCGAGCCCGAGACTTCGCAAATGCCGGCAAGGCCGGCCAGCGCACCGGAGAAGAGAAAGCTGAACCAGATCATCCTCTTGGATGAGAAGCCCGCAAAGCGCCCTGCCCGTTCCGACTGGCCGAGCACGACGACCTCGAAGCCCTTCAGGGTGAAGCGCATCATGAACCAGACGAGAACAGCCGCGACGATGGCGAAGATGAAACCCCAGTGGGCACGGCCCGATTCCTCCCAGATCGCCGGCACGATTGCCTCCTGCGCAAAGTCGCGCGAGACCGGGAAATTGAAGCCCTTCGGATCGCGCCATGCACCGCGTATCAGCCAGTCGAGATAGAGCTGGGCGATATAGACCAGCATCAGCGACGTCAGGATCTCGTTGGTGTTGAAATGCGCCTTCAAGAGCGCCGGAATGGCGGCAAACAGCGCGCCGCCAAGCGCGCCCAGGATAAGCATCAGCGGCAGCACCAGCGGCGAATGCCAGTCATAGAAGATGATCGGGATATAGGAACCGGTGATCGCGCCGATGGTGAACTGGCCTTCAGCGCCGATATTCCAGTTATTCGAGCGATAACATACGGCCAGACCAACACCGATCAGGATCAGCGGGGCTGCTTTGATCGCCAGTTCATGCAGCGACCAGACTTCCAGAAGCGGCTCGACGAAAAAGGCGTCGAGCGCCTCGACCGGACCCTTGCCGAGCATGGCGAACATGATCGCGCCTGCGATCAGCGTCAGGACGAGAGCGAGAAGTGGTGAAACGAAGGCGTAGAGTTTCGAGACCTGCGGACGCTTTTCAAGCTCAATGCGCATGAGCAGCCTCCGCGGCATGCTTGCCTTCATGCAGGCCGCCCATCAGCAGACCGATCTTTTCGCGCGTCAATTCGTCAGCCGGATAGGGCCTGGAAAGCCGTCCTTCGGAAATGACCGCGATATCGGTCGCCACCTCGAAGATCTCGTCGAGATCCTGACTTATGACGACGACGGCCGAACCGGCCTTTGCCAGGTCCACCAATGCCTGACGGATGCGGCTTGCAGCGCCTGCATCAACGCCCCAGGTCGGCTGATTGACGACGAGAACCGCCGGCTGGCGGTCGAGTTCGCGACCGACGATGAATTTCTGCAGGTTGCCGCCGGAGAGCGAGCCTGCCGAGGGGTCATCGCCGCTCTTGCGCACGTCCATGACCTCCGAAATGCGCCGGGCTGCGGATTTCACCGCGCCTTGGCGGATGATGCCGAGGATACCGAGGAAAGCCTTGCGATCCGACTGGCTGCGAGCCAGCACCAGATTGTCGGAGAGTTTCATAGCGGAGACGGCCGCATGGCCATGCCGCTCCTCCGGCACGAAGCCGGCGCCGAGCAAGCGTCGGGCGGTGATGCCCTGCGTACCGACCGGTTTCTTTCTGATAATGATCGCTTCGGCAGACGAGACCGGATATTCGCCTGACAGCGCATCGAAAAGCTCGCTCTGTCCATTGCCGGCCACACCGGCGATTGCGAGGATTTCTCCCGAGCACACGGTCAGGGAGACATCGCGTAGCGGCATGGCAAAGGGTGTGCGCGCGGAGACGGAGAGGTTCGAGACGGCAAGCTGCACCTCGCCCTTGTCGTTGCGCTCGGGATGGGTAACGGCCGCCACCTCGCTGCCCACCATCATGCGGGCGAGAGAAGCGGGCGTCTCCTGTTTGGGATCGCAGGCGCCGGTCACGCGGCCGTGGCGAAGGACCGTGGCGCGATCGCAGATACGCTGTACCTCTTCCAGACGGTGGCTGATATAGAGAACGGAGCGGCCCTCTGCGCGCAGCTTGAAGAGGGTTTCGAAGAGCCTGTCAGCCTCCTGCGGCGTCAGCACCGAGGTCGGCTCATCTAGAATGATGAGCTTCGGGTTCTGCAACAGCGCACGGACGATTTCGATGCGCTGGCGCTCTCCGACCGAGAGATCGGCAACATGGGCATGCGGGTCGAGCGGCAGGCCATAGGCCTCAGACAGTGCCCTCGCCTCCTCGGCGATCTTGCCGATCGGAATGCTGTCATCGAGGGAAAGCGCGATATTCTCGGCAACGGTCAGCGCTTCGAAGAGCGAGAAATGCTGGAAGACCATGCCGATGCCGAGCTTGCGGGCCTCGCCCGGCGACATGATCGTGGCCGGCCTGCCCTCCCACAGGATCTGACCGTCCGTCGGCTCCAGAACGCCGAACAGCATCTTGACCAGTGTGGATTTGCCTGCGCCGTTTTCGCCGAGAAGCGCATGAATTTCGCCCGGCGCTATATCGAGATCGATTTCATTGCAGGCGGCAAAGCTGCCGAAGAATTTGGTCAGCTTCTGCACCGATAACAACGCGCCGGAAGCCGGCACATTCAATGGCGACACGTTCCCCTCATTTCTTCTGCCGACCGGTCCGTTTGGATCTCATGGAATCAGCAGCGTCGTTCCTGTTGTTTTTCTTGTTTCCAGATCCGTGTGAGCCTGCCCAACCTCACGCAGCGGATAGGTTTGGTTGATATTGATACGCACTTTGTTGCTCTGCACAACATCAAATAGATGGTTTGCACAATCGGTCAGTTCCTGACGCGAGGCAATATAGGTGAAGAGCGTCGGGCGCGTGGCATAGAGCGAGCCCCTTTGGGCGAGATGCGCCATCGTGAAATTCTCAATAGCGCCCGAGGATTGACCAAATGATGCAAAGAGACCGCGCGGCTTCAGGCAATCCAGCGATTGCGGGAAAGTGTCGCGGCCGATCGAATCATAGACCACGTCGACGCCCTTGCCGGCGGTGATCTCCCGCACGCGCTCGACGAAGTTCTCGGTCTTGTAATTGATGACGTGGTCATAGCCGTGGTCAAGCGCCAGCTGCACCTTGTCGGCGGAGCCTGCCGTGCCGATGACGGTTGCGCCGAGCGCCTTCGCCCACTGGCCGGCGATGAGGCCAACGCCGCCGGCTGCAGCATGGAACAGCAACACCGTCTCAGGACCGACCTTGAAGGTGCGGTTCAGAAGGTATTCGGCCGTCATGCCCTTCAGCATCATGGCGGCCGCGGTCTCCAGGCTGATGCCCTCTGGTACCTTCACCAGATGTCTCGTCTCGATGTTGCGTTCAGCGCTGTACGCGCCGTCGGCGCTGGCATAGGCAACGCGGTCGCCCACGGCAAAATCGGTCACACCGGGACCGACTGACGTGACGACGCCGGCGGCTTCCTTGCCGGCCACGAAGGGCAGATGCGGCGCCTTATAGGTGCCATCCCTGAAATAGATGTCGATGAAATTCAGGCCGATCGCTTCCTGACGGATCTGCACCTGGCCCTCCGAGGGTGGCGGCAGATCGATATCGACATATTCGAAAACCTCGGGTCCACCGTTTCTGGAGAAAGAAACCGCCTTCGTCTTTGTCATCTCAGTCTACCTCATTTACGTCCAAGCGCTGGGAAGAATTGGAGCACCCCACCGATGACGTAAAGATAGATGCCGCTCACGATGAAGAGAACGACGGCCCATTGCGGCATGTCGAAATGCATCAGCAGCGAATAGGCACCCAGCGCCGACCACAGCAGAAAGATGCCGAGGTTCAGCGGTCGCAGGCGCTGGACCCGCACGGGATGCAGGAAGTTGATCGGCAAAAAGGTCAGGATCACGGAGACGGTGACGACGATAAAGGCCGTCATCCCGCTCGCATGCATGACGAAGAGCGTGAAGACCACCATGTTCCAGACGACGGGGAAACCGGAAAAGAAATACTCCTCCGTCTTCATGCCCGTATCGGCATAATAGATGGCGCTCGACACGACGATCATGCCGGCGGCGGCGAAAGACCAGGGCTCGCCGATCATGCCGCTCTGATAGAGCGCGAAGGCCGGCAGCAGCACATAGGTCACGTAATCGATGATGTTGTCGAGCGTATCGCCCGACCAGTTGGGCAAAACTTCCTTGACACGCACCTTGCGGGCGATCGGCCCGTCGATGCCATCGACCAAGAGCGCAAGACCCAGCCACCAGAACATGTCGACGAAACGGTGCTCGGCGGCAGCGACCACGCCGAGAAATGCCAGAAAAGAACCGGAGGCCGTCAGGATATGGACGGAAAATGCGCGCATTTCCGCGTAAGGAACGCGCTTGTAATTGAAAATCTTCATGTTCCCCCGTACCACCTGTCGCGCCCCGCGCCGCGGCGGGCGTCGTTTTTTCTTGAAACGTGCCACGATCTTTCAGATCGCTCGCCACGCTTCAGGTCTTTGTTTGACGCATGTCGTTGTCGCAAAACCGCATGAACACTTTTGCGCGACATGCTTTAATATGCATCCTTTGAATAGCTTAGCCAGCGCAAAAGCGACAGTTCGCCACAGGCCAGTGAATCCTGACCGTGACATGCATATTTCGCTCCCCAGCCATGCGATGGAATGGATTGCCTTTAATTTAGCGGGGTTTTGTAATATCTGCCTCGCATGCCGATGATTATCCTGCGAACGACGAGCCCGATATCGAAATGAACGCTCCTGCAAAGACCGAAGAATTCGCTTCCGCTATCCCTGCTGGTGTCTATGCCGAGACGGTGCTGAGTGTGACGCATTACACCGACCGGCTCTTCCGCTTCACGATGACCCGGCCGGATGGCTTCCGTTTCCGCTCGGGCGAGTTCGCGATGATCGGCCTCATGGTCGACGGCAAGCCGGTCTTCCGCGCCTATTCGATCGCAAGCCCGGCTTGGGCCGAAGAGCTCGAGTTCTTCTCGATCAAGGTGCCGGATGGTCCGCTGACCTCGCATCTGCAGCTCATCAAGCCGGGCGACCAGGTTCTGATGCGCAAGAAGCCGACGGGCACGCTGGTTCTCGATGCGCTGACCCCCGGCAAGCGCCTTTACATGTTCTCCACCGGCACGGGCATTGCGCCCTTTGCGAGCCTCATCCGCGATCCGGAAACCTATGAGAACTTCGACGAGGTCATTCTCACGCATACGACGCGCGAGATTTCCGAGCTGAAATACGGCTTCGATCTCATCGAAGAGATCCGGAATGACGAACTCCTCCAGGAAGTGGTCGGCGACAAGCTGCGTCACTATGCGACTGTGACGCGCGAAGATTTCGAATATCGCGGGCGCATCACAGACCTGATCTCCTCCGGCAAGCTCTTCACCGATCTTGGCGTTCCGCCGATCGATCCGGCTGTTGACCGCGGCATGATTTGCGGCTCTTCGGCCATGCTGAAGGACACGAAGGAGCTTCTGGAAAAGGCCGGGCTCGAAGAAGGCGCCAACAGCAAGCCCGCAGAATTCGTGATCGAGCGCGCTTTCGTCGGCTGAGGCTGCGACACAGATTTCCAGGCGACGGCTCCGGAAACGGGGCCGTTTCTATTTTTGGCTCAGATAATCGATGAGATCGGCCATGGTCTCGCGCGCCTGCGCGACCTCACCCTGATGAATGGCCTTGATCACTGCGACGTGGAGAAAGATGGAGCGATCCATTCGTTCCGGATTGGCGGTCGAATACCACAGACGGCGGGAATGGGTCTGGACCGGCCCCAGCGCCGCCGTAATGAAGCGGTTGGGACAGGCATCTTCAAGGATTTCGTCAAAGGCCTTGTCGGCGGCAAAGAAGCCCGCTAAATCGCCGCTGACGGCGCATTCTTCCATCGCACGGGCACAGGCGACGAGGCTGGATCTCTGCTCCTCATTGGCCGCGTCGGCAACGAGCGCTGCTGCCACCGGCTCCAGCTTGCGGCGCACCTGCATGACATTGGCATGGTCTTCGGCATTGATTTCGGCGATCTGCAGACCGACGCGCGGCTTCACCAGGATCAGTCCCTGCCAGGCAAGCTTCTGAATCGCTTCGCGCACCGGCGTACGGCCATGGCCTGCAAGATTGATAAGCTGCTTTTCCGTCACCAACGCGCCAGGCGCCAAAGCCAGCGTCACAATAGCGTGCTCAAGCGCCAGATAGGCGAGATGGCTTAGCGATTCCTGCATACGGGCGAATCCGAGACTGATATATCAATACTGGCACGGTTAAATGCCAAAGACAAGTTATCCTGATATATCAAAGCCATGCCGTGCGCGAGAACATTCCCCTCTATTCGTGGCGCAACGCCTCGATAGGATTAAGCTGAGCCGCCCGCCTCGCCGGAAAAAAGCCGAAGATCATGCCGATTGCCGCCGAGAAGACGAAGGCGATGAAGATGATGAGCGGGCTGACCACGAAGGGCACATTGAGGAAGCTGACCGTACCGTAGGCGAGAGTCAGGCCGAGCATGATGCCGGCTATGCCGCCGAAGAGCGACAGAGCGACAGCCTCGACGAGGAACTGCGTCAGCACCTGATTTTCAAGCGCGCCAATTGCTAGGCGAATACCGATCTCGCGCGTGCGTTCCGTCACCGACACCAGCATGATGTTCATGATGCCGATGCCGCCGACGAGCAGGCTGACGGCGGCGACTGCGCCGAGCAGGCCGGTCAGCAGCGTCGTCGTGCCGGTCATGGCTTCGGCGATCTGCGTCATATCGTTGACATTGAAATCGTCCTGACGGCCGGGGATGATCTTGCGGCGCTCGCGCAACAGGTTCTCGACGTCGGCCTGCACCTTCAATGTCGAGACGCCGTCGCGCGCCGAGATGAGGATCGTCGGCACATTGGAGCTGCCGCTGATGCGTCGCTGGAAGACCTTGACCGGCATGATGACGGCATCGTCCTGGTCGTTGCCCATGCCGGACTGGCCGCGCTTTGCCAAGACGCCGATGACCGGGCAGGAAACCTTGCCGACACGGATCTGCTGGCCGGTCGGATCGGCGGCGCCGAAAAGCTGCTCACGCACGGTCTCGCCGATGATGCAGCGCGACTGGCCGCGCTCTTCGGCCGGCGTGAAATTGCGGCCGAGCGCCAGATTCCAGTCCTGCGCGATGAAATAGTCATTGGTGGTACCGTATACCGTGGTGGAATGGTTCTGGCCGCCGAAAATGACGGTTGCTGTCGACTGGTTGGACGGAGCGACTGCGCGCAGGCCGGGGACCTGATCACGGATCGCTTCGACATCCTTCAGCGTGAAGCGCCGAGCCTCGGAGCTGGCGCGGCCGGGACCGAACTGGCCGGGGCGCACGAAGAGCATATTGGTGCCGAGCCGCGAAAGCTCGGTCGAAACCTGCGCCGTCGTGCCATTGCCGATGGTGACGAGCGCGATGACGGCGGCAACGCCGATGACGACGCCGAGCACGGTGAGAAAGGAACGCAGCAGATTACGGCTGATAGCGCGCAGGGCAAGCTTCAACGTTTCAAAGAACATGTTCCGCCCTCCGCCGATGCTCCACTTCAGTTTCCAGCTTGCCGTCAACGAAACGCAGCAGGCGCCCCGCATAGGCGGCGATATCGGGCTCATGCGTGACCATGACGATGGTGATGCCCTGTTCACGGTTCAGCCGCGTCATCAGATCCATGATCTCCATGCTGGTCTTCGTGTCGAGATTGCCGGTCGGCTCATCGGCGAGCAGCAGAGCAGGCTCGGTGACGATGGCGCGGGCGATCGCCACGCGCTGCTGCTGACCACCGGAGAGTTCCTGCGTCTTATGATGTTCCCGACCCGACAGGCCGACGAGGCCGAGTGCCTCCTTGGCGCGCTTACGCCGCTCTCCGACTGCCATTCCACGATAGATCAGCGGCAGTTCGACATTCTCAACCGCCGATGTGCGCGACAACAGATTGAAGCCCTGAAAGACGAAACCCAGCATATGGCGGCGCAGAAGCGTCAGCTGGCTGCGATCGAAACCGCTGGTCGAAATGCCCTGGAAAACATAATCGCCGGAGGTCGGTACATCGAGGCAGCCGAGAATATTCATCGCCGTCGACTTGCCGGAGCCGGACGGTCCCATGATCGCGACGAATTCATGCGTGCGGATCGAAAGGTCCACATGATCGAGCGCGCGGATGGCCGCAGCGCCTTCACCGTAGATTTTCGAGACCTGCCTGAATTCGAGCAGCGGCGGGCGTTCCATCATCGGCTCCCGTCAGTTCGTCCGCGCCGCGGTATCGGTGATGATTGCGTCTTTTTCGGTAAGCTCGCCGGACGTAACCTGCGTGAACTGGCCGTCGGAAGATCCCACCTGGATCACCACCGGCGCAGGGTGGCCGCTACGAAGCACCCAGACGCGGCGTTGGGTGCCGGTCAGCTTGGAATCGCCGCCACCACCGCTGCGGGGCAGGCGAGGTGGACGAAACAAGCTGAAGATGCCGCGGCTGCCACGCGTTTCCATCTGCGGCGGCGCATAGCGGAGGGCCGCATTCGGGACCATCAGCGTATCCTTGACGGCCTCGACAGTGATATCTGAGGTCGCAGTCATGCCGGGGCGCAGCAGCAGGTCGGCATTGTCGACTGAAAGGACCGCCTTGTAGGTGACGACATTGTTGACGACCTCGGAGGCAAAGCGGATCTGCTCGATAACAGCAGGGAAAGTACGATCCGGATAGGCATCGACCGTGAAGGTCGCCTTCTGACCGACGGCGATCTGGCCGACATCGGCTTCATCGACATCCACCTGCAGCTCCATCTTCTTGAGATCACCGGCAATGGTGAACAGCACGGGTGCCGAGAGCGAGGCAGCAACGGTTGCGCCGGGGTCGACGGAGCGGGTCAGGATCACGCCATCGATCGGCGAGACGATCTTCGCCTTGCCGAGATTGACCTCGGCAAGCTGCAGATTGGCTTCGGAGGCCAGCACGTCGGCCTCGTTGATATCCTTGGCGGCGACAGCAGAGTCATATTTGTAGGTCGCGTCGTCGAGGCTCTGTTGAGTGGAGACATTGCTTTTGACGAGGCTTTTGAGGCGGTCAAGCGAGGTCGCTGCCGACTGCAGATCGGCATTCGCCTTGACCACATTGGCCTTGGCGGAATTGAGCTTGGCACGCGAGCTCTTCAGATCGGCTTCCAGCTTGTTTGTATCGAGAACGGCGAGGACATCGCCTGCCTTAACATTGCTGTTATAGTCGACATTGACGTCGCGCATGGTGCCTGACAGTTCGCTTGATATATCCACCTGTTCAGTCGGCTGGACGGAGCCGGTGGCGGTGACGAGTACTGTCAGGTTGCCGCGCTTGACCGGTTGGGTCGTATAGCTGAATTCGGCACTGCTTCGACCGGTGTAGAAATAGCCTGCAGCGCCGGCGGCGAGGATCAAAAGCACGAGAACGATCAGGCGTCCGCGCCAGCGACGCCCCTTGCTCCGCCGGCCGGCAGCCAGCACGGCAGCCAGGTCAGCATTGGCGCCTGTTACAGAACCGGTCTCTTTGCCAGCCTCCAAATTGTCCATCTAATCCTCGGTATATGCTTCGCCTGTCAGACCTGCTTCACGCCGCAATAATCACAATGAAGATGAACCCAACATTACCGATGCTCTCATGATGGTACGGAAATGCGGCTGAAAAACATGAAATATTCGTAAGGAAACAGCTGGATGGCTCAGTCAGCGCAAGCTGTTCGGCAAGGAGACCACAAGGTCGAGGCGAACATTCAGAGTTGCATCTGATGCAGTGATTTCGGCGCCATTCAAGCTTCAACCTGCTGCATAATTCCCTATATCGGAATCGATTTAGGGAATTATGCAGCAGGTTGAAGTGCTACAGCGTCCTTTGCGCGTCTGAAAAGACGCGCGGCGCTGTAGAGCGATCCGCGGCTCTGGAAAGGCCGCGGCATCGTCCAGGCTCTAGCGCGCAGGCAGGATCGCAGCGCCGCCTGCGGCCTGAACTGCGAGGCTGCCCATGGCAATGCCTTCGTGCAGGCAGATCTCAGGGCTCGCCCCGCCAAGCCAGGCATGGATGAGCCCGGCATTAAAGGCATCGCCTGCCCCTGTCGTATCCACGACCTTGACGATTGGGGCGGCCTGATGGAGCCGCGTCGCACCCGCCGCAAAATAAGCCCCGCCGGCACCCGCCTTCAGTGCCACCATCGGGAAACGCGCCGCAAGCCTAGCCAGCGCTTCGGCTGAATCGGAACATCCCGTTATCGCAACTGCTTCCTCGATATTTGGCAGGAAAAGATCGACGCCTTGGCAACGATCGAGGAAATCACGTTGGTAGATCAGGGTTTCATCCCAGCTCGGATCGAGAGATACGGTGAGCCCGTTCTCCCTGGCCTTTCCGATCAGTCCGGGGATTTCCGCAAGTGTCGCGAATTCGGCTATGTGCAGATGGCGCGCCTCACTCCAAGCAAGGGCCTCGGCAAGCGTTGCCGGCTCCGCGCCGCCGGCGCGACGGGAGAGAAAAGCCCGCTCCTCGCCATTGTTGATCGCGACGGTGACCTGCGGACCGGCATCGGCCGCCCGATCGAGAAAGCGAAGATCGACGCCACTTGCCTGCAGCTCTGCGATCAGTCCATTCGAAAGCCCATCGGTACCGAGCCGGGAGAGCAGAGCGGTCTTGCGACCTGTATGGGCGGAGTAAGCGGCCATGATGAAAGCGCCGCCGCCTGCTGCAATACGCAGGTCATCGGCGAAGAGCTCACGCCCGAGAACGGGCATTGTCTCCAATCCTGTGAAGATCAGGTCGCAATAGATCCGGCCGATGCTGAGCACAGCGGATCGCATGTCATTATCAGATATCATTGGCGCCCGAGGGCCTTTTCCGTTTTTACATCGAAAACATAGAGGGCACCGGAGGCCGCATGGGCACTGACGGCGCTGCCGACGGCCGGTATCACCTTACCGGGTGCAGTTGCAATCACCGATATGCCTGCGACATCGAAGTGCACCAGCGTTTCGGCGCCGAGCGGTTCGACTGCACTTACTGTGCCCGACAGCGACAGGACGCCCGTCCCCTCGCCGATGACGAGATCATGCGGACGAACGCCGATCAGATGCGGGCTGCCCTGCCCGATGCGGATGCCATCGGCAGCAGCGGTGCCCGGCAGGAGGTTCATCGACGGGCTGCCGATGAAGCGCGCCGTGAAGACATCGGCCGGGTTTTCGTAGATATCCATCGGCGTCCCCGCCTGCAGGATGTGGCCATCCTTCATGACGACGATGCGGTCTGCCATGGTCATGGCCTCGACCTGGTCGTGGGTGACGTAGACGATCGTGGTGCCGAGCCGCTGGTGCAGGCGCTTGATCTCGATGCGCATCTGCGTGCGAAGCTGGGCATCGAGATTCGACAGCGGCTCGTCGAAGAGGAAAGCGGAGGGATTGCGCACCATGGCGCGGCCGATCGCAACGCGCTGGCGCTGGCCGCCGGAGAGTGCCGCCGGACGGCGGGCGAGATAGTTCGTCAATCCGAGGATCTGCGCCGTCTCGTCGATACGCTTGTCCTTTTCCGCCTGCGAGAGTTTCGAGGTGTAAAGGCCGAAGCCGATATTCTGGCGCACGCTCATATGCGGATAGATGGCGTAGTTCTGAAACACCATGGCAATGTTGCGCTGTTTCGGCTCGCGCTCGTTCACCACTTCGCCGCCGATCCTCAGCGTGCCACCGGAAATATCCTCTAGACCAGCGATCATGCGCAGCGTCGTCGATTTGCCGCAGCCGGACGGGCCGACGAAGACGACGAATTCACCGTCGACGATCGCGAGATCTATGCCATGCACGACATCCAGCTTGCCGTAGCGTTTGACGAGCCCCTGTAGTTCAATATTTGCCATCAGGCCGCCCCCATCAATGCCGTGAATCTGGTTTGAAGTTCCCGCGCAGCGGCGGCTTCGCGCGCTGCATTCTGCTCTGCATCTGCGGCGAATGCGGCAGCCTTTTCCTGGTAGGCTGCGAGCGCATCCGCCATCGGTGCCGGTGCGGGACCGCCGAAGCGGGCGCGGACGGCAACGAAATGTTCCGGCGAAACGATCTCGGCAAATTGGGCCTTGTCGACGCCAGGCTTGCGGCCGGCCAGTTCCTCGAATGCTGCGAGGAAGGGCTCGTAGCCATCGTCCGAAAGACCGCCGCCCTTGGCGACGACGGCGCGAGCCACCGTTGCGGCGATCTCATGCGCCTGCCGGAAGGGGAGCCCTTCGAGGCGGACCAAAGAATCCGCCAGTTCCGTGATGGTAATGCAGGAGCGGCGGATGTTGTCCGCAACACGCTGCGGATCGATGCTGATCTGCGCTACGAAGGCGGCGAGCAGATCGAGCACGCGTCCAGCCGAGTGGAAGGCTTCGTAGCCCATGCCCTGCGTTTCGCCTTCGCTGTCATTCATGTCGGTGAAGGGCGTGTTGTGCATTACATCGAGCACGGTGCGGGCACGGCCGAAGGTTTGGCTTGCCAGATGACGCATATGCTCGACCGGCACCGGATTGCGCTTCTGCGGCATGATCGAGGAGATCTGCACCAGTGCGTTCGGCACGTAGATCTGACCGACCTCGAAGCTCGTCCAGAACTGCAAGTCCTGGATCAGGCGGCCGAGATGCAGGAACATCAGCTCGATCGCGCTATAGGTCGAGGTCGTGTAGTCGACGGCTGCGATGCAGCTGTAGGAATTGCGCAGCGGCGCGGCAAAGCCCAGCAGTTCGGCGACGCGGGCGCGGTCGATCGGGAAACCCGATGTGGTGATCGCGGCGGCGCCCATGGGGCTGAGGTTGACGATGTTGCGAGCTTCCGCGAAGCGTTCGATATCGCGGATCAGCACTTCGATCGCTGCCGAAAGATAATGGCCGAAGGTGGTCGGCTGGGCCGGCTGGCCGTGAGTATAGGCGACGATCAGCGTCTCCTTTTCCCAGTCAGCGGTGGCAATCATCGCATCGAGCAGCTTTCGCGCCTTGACCATCAGTGCGTCGATGCGCTCCTTCAGGCCGAGCTTGAAGAGCGTGTGGTCGATGTCGTTGCGCGAGCGCGCCGTGTGCAGGCGGCCAGCAATGTCGACGCCGATACGGGTCTTCAGTTCCTTCTCGATCAGGAAGAAGAAGTCCTCTACCTCGCCGGTATAGACGAGCTTTTCCGGGTCGATGTCGCGGTCGATCGCTTCAAGCGCGGTGGCGATCTTGC
>Ga0102587_1001506_pt1 | contig 16882 bp, 18 predicted proteins | sample AraplaF_Col_mTSA_FD_76853 | JGI IMG/M metagenome (GOLD analysis project Ga0102587, IMG submission 76853) | Arabidopsis root microbial communities from the University of North Carolina, USA - plate scrape MF_Col_mTSA (SPADES assembly) (version 2) | ecosystem: Host-associated > Plants > Roots >... | reverse complement strand
ACCCTTTGCCCTGAGGGATCAACGCATCGGCGAAACTGAACTGGCCACCATCCCGAACCGACATCGCATCATCTCCGCTCATCGCTAAGACAGAGAATCACAACGGTGAGATTTTGCAACGGCTCCCGTTGGGGAGAAGGTGCCGGCAGGCGGATGAGGGGGCCTCACGGCACGACCCTCACCAATCAAACCTACCCACCAAACCCCACACCCTGCAGCGACGCGCCGAGCAACAGCGCACCCATCACGATGACAAGCAGTGCACCGAGCAGCTCGATGCCGTTGCCCACCCAGGTCGAAACGCGCGAGCCGTGGCCAGCGAGGCGCATGGCGGTGCCCTTGGCGGTGACGGCAAGCGTCGCGAGGATGGCGACGGTGATGGCGGTGCCGAGGGACATGGCGAAGACCGAGAGTACGCCGCCGAGATAGAGGCCATTCAGCAAGGAGAAGGTGAGCACCAGCAGGGCGCCGGAGCAGGGGCGCAGGCCGACGGCGACGATCGCCGACCAGGCCTCGCGGATACTGAATTTCTCCGCGCCTAGCATCGCGGGATCAGGCATGTGTGACTGGCCGCAGGTCTCGCAGGCCATGCCTGAAATGAACTTGTGGCCGGCCTTGGCGGCCTGGGTTTCGCCGAAGGCGTAGGAGCTGCTCTCGCCGCGCTGGTCTGCGTCCTGCCAGTCGAGCATCATGCTGACGGGGCCGGATGCCAGCGCTTCCTGCCTCGGCTGGAAAGCCGGGATGATGGCGCGCAGCTTGCGCAGCAACAGCCACAGGCCGAAGAGGATGACCATGACGAAGCTTGCGATCTCCATCGCCTGCGTGGCCATGGTGAGCGTGATGCCTGAGCCGCGCAGCACCAGCCAGGCGCCGCCGACGAGCAGGATCGCCACCACTCCCTGGACGAAGGCCGAGACGAAGGAAATGGCGACGCCGCGCTTCAGCTCGATCTCGTTGGCGATCATGTAGGAGGAGATGACGGCCTTGCCGTGGCCGGGGCCGGCGGCGTGGAAAACACCATAAGCAAACGACAGGCCAACCAGCGTGCCGAGATGCCAGGGATCCTGTCGCATCGCCTTCAGCGCGTTGGTTAGCGCGCGGTAGAAGGCCTGCTGTTCGTGATTGATGTAGAGAAAGAGCGGCGCCAGCGGGCCGCCGGAGGGCTGGAAGCTCGGCTCCGCCGTGCCGATGCCGAGCGGCGATTGCGCGTGCGCGGCGGCGAGGCCGGTGAGCAGTAGCAGGCCGGCAGCGTAGAGCAGCAGCGTGGGCTTGCGCCTCAGCATGTGACGTCCAGCTTGGTGGCAAAGAGCTTCGACATGTTGGTGCCGGTCGGATCGTTGAAGAAGGCGTCGGTCAGTGATTGCTTGTTCTGCGAGATCACCTGGTCGGCGTCGGGCCTGACCACCTGGTGCTTGCAGGCCTTGAAGGCGTCGCCGACGAGGATCATCTCCTTGTCGGTCGGAAAGTCGATCGAGGTGTAGAGCGTCGGATCGTAGACGCCGAAGGTGAGGTTGCCCTTGAGCGGCATCTTCTCGACCGGCTTGACGGCGAAGAACATCAAGAGCTGGCCGTCGCGGTAATCGACATGGATGATGTCGGGCTTCTGAACCGTGATGTTCTTCCCGTTCATCGTCAGGTTCATGTAGTAATCATAGTCGGCCAGCGAATCGCGGACCGTCTTGCCGACTTCGGCGAGCTCGTTCGGCTCCAGCTTCAGGTCGGTGTTCTTGTCGAAATCCATGACGACGGAGGAGGTGAAGACCTCGTCGAAGCGCCAGACGTTGCGGAACTCCGCTATATTGCCGTCATCGCCGGCGACGACTTCAAGGCGGGCCTCCACGAAGATATGCGGATGCGCGAAGGCTGCGGCGGGCACAAGCGTCAGAAAGCCGGCCGTCAGGAAAGTCGATATCTTCATGCGTCCGCTAACTTCATCTCTAGAGTTCGGGCCAAAAATTTAAATGCCGGAGAGGCGATAAATCCGGGTGGGGCGGCCCAAATCAGTTGCTGCGATCTTGCCGGAAAATGGGACCGAATTGGGACCGGAATTGTGTGGTTCCGGCTTAGGGGTGCTTCTTGAACCAATTGTGAAGATAGTCGACGAAAATGCGCACCTTGGCCGGCAGGTAGCGGCGGTGCGGATAGACCGCGTAGATGCCGCGATCGGTGGCGATATAGTCGTTGAACAGCGTCACCAGTTCGCCGCTCTCGATCGGCTTGCGGGCGATGAAATCGGGAATGAAGGCGATGCCGATGCCTGACAGTGCGGCGCGCAGCGTCGCATGCGGGCTGTTGACCTCGATCGGGCCGGAGACTGCGACGGCAAACGAGGTGCCGTCGGGGTTCTGAAAGCGGATGCTGCCCTGGCTGCGCGAGTTTGTGTCGATGATGAACGGCACGTTGGAGAGATCGGCCGGGTTCTGCAATTGCGGGTGACGCTCCAGAAACTCCGGCGTGGCGCAGAGATGAATGCGGAAATCCGAGATCTTGCGGGCGATCATGCCGGAATCCTCGAGCTTCGTCACGCGGATCGCCACGTCGAAGCCCTCCTCGATCAGGTCGACGAAGCGGTCGTCGGCGGAGATTTCAAGCTGGAGATCCGGGTTTTCGCGGGCGAAATCGATCAGCGACTGGCCGACATCGGCGTCGACATAAGTGCGCGGCACCGAGATTTTCAGCTTGCCCTTCAGCTGCGCATTGTTCTCGCGCACGAGATCGGCAAGGTTGTCGATCTCTTTCAGGATGTCGGAAGCGGTGCGATAATAGGTGTGGCCGGCCTCGGTCATCGAGAACTGGCGGGTGGTGCGGTTCAAAAGCAGCGCGCCAAGCTCATCCTCGAGCTCGCGGACATATTTGGACAGCAGCGCCTTGGACCGGCCGGTCTTGCGGGCGGCAGCGGAAAAACCCTCGGCTTCGACGACGTCGATGAAGGCGCGGATGCGGGTGAGGGTGTCCATGAGTGCTTTGCGGTCCTGATTTATATCCGGAATATCAATCAGATAATCCTACAGCAAAGGCAAGCGCGGTGTTCATGCGGCAATAGGTCCACGCATTTGGGCTGGCGCTTTTCGTTTTTTTGCGCAACCCCAAAAAAACTCTTGATTATGACCGCGAATATTCTTATTTCGACCTCAGCCCAAAGTCGCACGTGCCCATGGGTGTCCGCCGAACCCTCGAATTGGTGAGGAAATCGGTAAGGTACCTGGAATTAACCCCTCCAGTCGCTATTCCGGCCAACCGGAAAATGCGAGGACGCCTGAAGCAACGACGGTGCGGGCCTTTTTGTTCTCTCCCTGCTTTCCATCAGCGGGGGTTACTGAAGAGGCACACCTTCATTGCCGGAAGTGCGGTAGGGAATCCCCTCCAATCCATGGCAGACAAAGCCGAATCCATGTCGCTTTCGCGGCGTTGATTCATCATTCGCGCATTCGAGCGCTTGCTAAGGTTCCGGGGTCTCCACCGGCTGGTTCCTATGCGAGTGATCGGCTGCCCTTTGTCCTCCGGTTTTTCCGGAGCTCTGGAATTGAAAAGGGAATCGATATGACCACTCAGCGCATCCGCGACTTTCTCGCAACCCGACGTCCCGACGGTCCCTGCCTCGTGGTCGACCTCGACGTCGTGCGCGACAATTTCTCCGCTTTCCGTCACGTCATGCCTGACAGCGCCATCTACTATGCCGTCAAGGCAAACCCGGCTCCAGAAGTTCTGAAGCTGCTCGCCGACATGGGCTCCAACTTCGATTGCGCGTCCGTCGCCGAAATCGAAATGGCGCTCAATGCCGGTGCGACCGCTGCCCGTATCTCCTACGGCAACACGATCAAGAAGGAACGCGACGTTGCCCGCGCGCATGCGCTCGGCGTCAGCCTCTTTGCCGTCGACAGCCACGAGGAAGTCGAGAAGATCGCGCGTGCCGCTCCCGGCGCCCGCGTGTTCTGCCGCGTGCTCACCGATGGCGAAGGCGCCGAATGGCCGCTGTCGCGCAAGTTCGGCTGCGTGCCGCAGATGGCCGTCGACGTTCTCGTCTACGCGCATCAGCTGGGCCTCGAGTCCTACGGCGTGTCGTTCCACGTCGGTTCGCAGATGACCAAGGTCGATGCCTGGGATTCGGCTCTTGCCGATGCCAAGCGCGTCTTCGTTCAGCTGGCCAAGCAGGGCATCCACCTGCAGATGGTCAACATGGGCGGCGGCTTCCCGACTAAGTACCTGCGCGACGTTCCGTCGGCGGAAGCTTACGGTCGTGCGATCTACCAGAGCCTTCGTGACCACTTCGGCAACAACCTGCCGAAGACGATCATCGAGCCGGGCCGCGGCATGGTCGGCAATGCTGGCGTCATCAAGACGGAAGTCGTGCTGATCTCGAAGAAGTCGGACAACGATGCCGCTCGCTGGGTGTTCCTCGACATCGGCAAGTTCGGCGGTCTGGCCGAAACGATGGACGAAGCCATTCGTTACCCGATCCGCACCGAGCGCGACGGCGACGAAATGGAGCCCTGCATCATCGCCGGCCCGACCTGCGATTCCGCCGACGTGCTGTACGAAAAGAATCTCTACCCGCTGCCGCTCACCCTTTCGATCGGCGACGAGATCCTGATCGAAGGCACCGGCGCCTACACGACCACCTATTCGGCGGTCGCGTTCAACGGCTTCGAGCCGCTGAAGGCCTATATTATCTAGCACATGACCCTCGGATCGCAGATCCGAGAAAGGCTTATGTGCCAGTAAAGACCACGCTCGCCCCGTAGCCAGCCGGGGCGGCACCCTCACAATGATCTGACGATACCGTTTGAAACGGTTTTGAGTTCGGGAGGCCACGATGGCCGCTGTTCTTGATTCTGTCCGCGCATTCTTTGCGCATTCCATTTTCACCATCGACGCCGAAAATGCCGGCGATGTCGTTGCGCGCGAGAACCTGCTCGATCGCGCCATGGGCCCGAACCGCCGCCGCAAGTCGTCGGAAAAGATCCGCCGTGGCCGCGTGCCGGCCGAAGGCCTGGCGCTGGTTGCGCGTGATCGCGACGGTCACGTCATCGGCACCGTGCGCCTGTGGAACGTCGAAGCCGGCGTCAATGCCGATGGTACTGCCATCGACGCGCTGCTGCTTGGACCGCTGGCGGTCGATTCCAGCTTCGAGGGCAAGGGTGTCGGCTCGGCTCTGATGCGAGCCGCCATGCTGGAAGCCAAGACCCGTGGTCACGGCGCAATCCTGCTTGTGGGCGATGCCCCCTATTACGAGCGTTTCGGCTTCTTCGCCGCAAAGGCTCAGCATCTCGTCATGCCCGGTCCGTTCGAACGCTCGCGCTTTCTGGCGCTCGAGCTTGTCGAGGGCTGGCTTGACGGCGCGGCCGGCATGATCGTGCCCACGGGGCGGATGCTGGCCAGCGCGCCGATCCGCAGGGCGGCCTGACCGGCTAAGCCTCTCCCCTAAAGGGAGGGGCTTTTTTGTTTCATTTCCAGTTTCAGGAAATCAGTTTGAAGGGGCGCCGGAAGAGCCGGCGGACTATTATCCCCTCTGTATTCGCTTCGCCGTTTTCTAGCGGCGCTTACTTGACGACGCTTGCGTCGACCAGCTGTGTCCCGGCAGTCTGTACGATATTGTCCGGTATGGCGGCGATGAAAAACATCGTGAAAGCATAGACCGCGAATATGGTCGCTGCGGCTGTGGCCTTAAGAATCATTCATGCACTCCTAGTTCTCTGGTATCTAATGTGAGCGCAAAAGTCGGCTTTCCCAAGAGTTTTCTGAACGCCAGATGAACAAAAAACTGTGACGGTAAATTTTAACGATATTTTAGCAACACTGCAGCTTCGCCTTTATGGGGAAGAAATTCACTTTTCGTTCTAATAAAATGCAGAAAAAACAATCATATGGATGAAAATATGGGCGAGAATCATCCCCATGGCGTAGGCTCGGCACATCATGAACGCGTCATCGAGCAGGGAGCCGGGTTCATGAACCGGTTCGGTCTCCGTTCATAATTCGGCGCTCGATGACGGTCGCGAAAGGTCGAATCGGATGCCGTCAGGGCAAATGATTCGTCCGGGGACGCCAGATCGAGAGACGCTCCTGTCGGTCTGATGAAGCCGGAAAGCCTGAAACGATCGGGCAGGCGGACCAGCCTGACATCCACTACACCATACCTCGACCGCCTGCCTTCTCCCCTTTTTCACCGCCGCGGACAGACCGCGCGCGGATATTCCTGCTGCCTGCCGATCGGATGACTTGCCGCTGGCGCGATTCCGTAGGAATGTATTTTAGTGATCACTAATACGTGAGGGCGAACCTATGATGCGGTCTCTACTTCTTTCCATTTCCTGCGCCTGCCTGCTGTCGCTTGCCGGCGCGTCGACTTCCTTTGCAGCGATCAAGACGGTGACGGCGAAGCCGACGGCCGAGACGATGGCACCGGGAGAATCCGTGCTCTTCGACGACAAAAAATGTCCGGCGGGGATGATTGCGAAATTCACCAAGGCGCAAAAGCGGCCCTCAGTGTCACGCCGATGCGTGCATCAGTGACCTTGAGCCAAGCGCGATCATAAGGTTTCACATCCATGTGAGTTTGAAGGGACGGCCGATGATTTGATCGGCCGCCCGTCATAGATAATGGCGCATGATCAAGCGCCTCGCCCTTCTCCTCATCCTGTCGCTCACGCCAGCTATCGCCTTCGCGCAGCAGGCCAACCCGGTTGCCACGCTGCTTGATGGCGGCGCGTCGCGCGAGGAGTTGCGGCCGCTGAAGGCTGTCGTTGTCGCCAGGGATGGCGAGATCATCGCCGAGCATGGCTATCGCGGGCATTCGACCGGTGAGTCCGTCAACATCAAGTCGGCCTCCAAGTCGATCATCTCGAGCCTTGTCGGCATCGCCATTGAGAAAGGCCTGCTGGAAGGGCCGGATCAGAAGATCGCGCCGATCCTGAAGGCCGACCTGCCCGATAATCCGGACCCGAGGCTCGGTCAGATCACCATCGGCAATCTGCTCTCGATGCAGGCGGGGCTTGGTCGCCTGTCGGGCCCCGATTACGGGCGCTTCGTGTCGTCGCGCAACTGGGTGCGGTTCCCGCTCGCGCAGCCGTTCGCCGATGCGCCGGGCGGGCAGATGCTCTATTCCACAGCCTCGACGCATCTGCTCTCGGCGATCCTGACCAAGGTCGGCGGGAAATCGACGCTCGCCTTGGCGCGGGAGTGGCTGGCCCCCGTCGATGGTTTTCGCATCGGCGCATGGGAGCGGGATCCGCAGGGGATCTACCTCGGCGGCAACCAGATGGCGATGACCGCTCGCTCGCTGCTTGCCTTCGGCGAGCTCTATCGCAACGGCGGCAAGGCTCCAGATGGCACGCAGGTCGTTCCCGCCGATTGGGTCGCCCAGTCTTGGCAGCATCGCACCAATTCGCGCTTCTCGGGCGATGACTACGGCTATGGCTGGTTCTCGCGGCAGATCGGTGGCGAACAGGTGCATTTCGGCTGGGGCTATGGCGGCCAGATGCTCTACATCGTGCCGTCGCTGAAGCTCACCGTCGTGATGACGTCCGACGAAAACGGCCCCTCGGCGAGAACAGGCTATCGCGATGCGCTGCACGGGTTTCTCTCCGAGATCATCGCCGCCGCACGCCCTGTCTGAGCGGGCTTTCAGCGCATTGGTTAAAATGCGACCAAGCCTCACAATCAAACCGCAATAGCGATCTCGTAGTGTGTCCGCGCCGGTGGATTGGAGGCGCGTACATGATTTTGGATCTGCGGACGATCTACGTCGTCTCCGCCATGACGCTGCTGGTTCTCGGAAGCGCGCATATGGTGAGCTATTGGACCGGGCGGTTCGGCCGCTGGCCGGCCTGGTGGGGCGCCAGCTATCTGGTGCTCGGCGTCGGCACGCTGCTCGTCTGCCTGCGCAATTTCATCCCCTATGTGCTGTCGATCCAGCTGGGCAATGTGCTGACCATCGCCGGCTACCTGCTGTCGTTCTTCGCCATCCGCGTGCTCGCCGGCCGGCCGGTGTCGATGCTTGCCTGCGCGCTGGCGCTGGTCTGCATCAGCCTCCCGGTCGCGGCTCTACCATCAGGCGATATGTCTGTGTCGACGCGGCTGCTCTATGTCTCGGCCATCTGCTGCCTGTGCGATCTGGCGGTGCTGCGCGAGGGGATCGGCATCTACAGGCGCGAGAAGCTTTTCTCGGCGGGGTTGCTGGCATGGCTTTATCTGCCGACGGCGGCGATTTTCCTGGTGCGCAGCGTCATGGCGGCAACGGGCGAGATTGCGGGTCCCGACCCTTATGGCGCCACCGTCGCCCATAGCTGGATGGCATCGACGGCGGTCATTTTCCTGGCGCTGCGCAGCATGCTGATCGTGCTGATGGCGGCCGAGCGCAACAGGAGCGAACTGATTGCGCTGGCGCATCATGATCCGCTGACGGGAGCGCTCAATCGTGGCGGGCTGGCGCAGCGGCTGCCGGTGCGCGGTGCCCACGCGTTGGCGCTCCTGGTGGTCGATATCGATCACTTCAAGCAGCTGAACGACCAGCACGGCCATCTTGTCGGGGACGATGTGCTCCGGCTGTTTTCAAGTGCTGCGCGCAGCGTATTGCGGCCCGATGATCTCCTGTCGCGCCACGGCGGCGACGAGTTTCTCGTGGTGCTGAAGAATACCGCCGAGGATGGGGCGATTGCCGTCGCCGAGCGGATGCGGCTGGCATTCTCGGAGCAGGTTTCGGCGATGGCGCTATTCGCGTCGCTTCCGACGCTCAGCATCGGCGTCGCTGCCTGCCACGGCCCAGATATCGACTTCAAGAAGCTCCTGGAGCGGGCCGATACGGCACTCTACGCTTCCAAGCGGCGGGGCCGCGACCGGGTGGAGGCATCGCCGGCGCAGGCGGCCTAGAGCATTTCCGCGTTTCTTCGAAACGCAAAAATGCTCTATCTATTTGTTATTACGCAATTCCGGACGCAAAACCGCGCTGCACTTTTGCTGAAATTGCTCTAGCCCGAACTCAGATATTCTGATCCATGCTTTCGGCGGGGATTTCGCTGGCCGAATGGATGCGCACCACCGCTGCCGGAACGCCCGCCACCGTGCAATGGGCTGGAACCGGCTTCACCACCACGCTGCCGGCCGCCACCTTGCTAAAGGCGCCGATCTCGATATTGCCGAGGATTTTGGCGCCGGCGCCGATCATCACACCGCGGCGGATCTTCGGGTGGCGGTCTCCGGTTTCCTTGCCGGTACCGCCGAGCGTGACGCCCTGGAGGATAGAGACTTCGTCCTCGATGACAGCCGTTTCGCCAATGACGATGCCGGAGCCGTGGTCGAGCATGATGCCGGAGCCGATCCTCGCGGCCGGGTGGATGTCCGGGCCGAAGACCAGCGAGGCGAGATTAGCAAGCCAGCTGGCGATCTCGACGCGGCCGTCGTTCCACAATTTGTGGGCGGCGCGGTGGATCTGCAGGGCGTGAAAGCCCTTCAGATTGAGCAGCGCATGCAGATAGGTCGTGCAGGCCGGATCGCGCTTGCGCACCGCCATCAGGTCGGCCTGGACCTCGGTGAGGATATCAGGGGTCAGCGTCTCCTGGAGAAGCGTCGTCAGAGCCGCCGTATCGACATCGGCGCGAGAGAGACGCGCGGCGAGCACGCGGGCAACGATCGTCGCGCTATCCGCAGCCTCGATCACCTGCGATGTCAAAAGAGGCCGCAGCACCGGTTCGCGTTCGCACAGCGCCAGGGCCTCGGCGCGGATCAACACCCATGCCGAGGCATCGTTGGCGGCTGCGGTTTCGGCGATGGCGGTTCTGGTCTGCGACATCTGGCTCAGCTCTCTGTTTTCACGCCAATTGTTTTCAAGCGTGTCTTATCCCGAAACCGGTGTTTAGTCTCGGGATATGTCTCTTAAAGCGTGTCGCGACCCTTCGGATTCGCTCGTCACGCTTTAAGTTTTTGTTCTGTCGCATATCGGTGCCGCAAAACCGCTGCACACTTTTGCGCGACATGCTTTAGGCGGCGATATCGACCACGCCGCAATCGCCGGCTTCCGAAGCGAAGGCCAGAAGCTTGCCGTTCTTGCTCCAGCTCATGGCGGTAATCGCACCCTTGCCGGGGCGGCGGATCAGCGCTTCCTTGCTGTCGGCGAGGCGAACGGCGAGGATCATGCCGTCGATGAAGCCGATGGCGAGAATGTCCTCGGCCGGGTGGAACTTGACCGATGTCGCCATGATGTTGGCGCGGGTGCCGAGTTCGAGCGGCGCCTTGCCCATCGGGCCGTCCTTGCCCTGGAAGGGCCAGACGATGGCGGCCGGGGCGCCTGATGAGGCGAGCCACTTGCCCTTGGCCGACCAGGAGAGCGACTTCACCTTGGCGGGGTAGCCGGTCATGCGCATGTGGCGGGCTTCGGAGCCGGGCTTGATGTCGAGCTTCCAGCCGTGCAGCGCGTTTTCCTGCATTGTCGTGACGAGGAAGTTGCCATCCGGCGAGAAGGTGACGCCTGTGTGGGCGCCCTTCCATTCGAGATCGACAGGCTTGGCGTCGCCCGCCACCCAATGCAGCGAGACGCCATTATAGCGGGCGGCGGCGACGCGCATGCCCTTGGGCGCGAAGGCGAGGCCTTCGACGGTGCGTTCCTCGGTGAATTCGCGGGTGGTGCCGTCAGAAAGGCGAACGATCGCGCTCTTGCCGTGGGAATAGGCGATGGCGCCCTGCGGGCCGGCGGCGAGCTGCGAGATCCACTTGCGCGGCGCATGCGCCAACTCGGTGACGCTGCCATCGGCGGCAATCCGCAGCACCTTGCCGTCTTCGCCGCCCGAGATCAGGCTTTCGCTATAGGGATCGCGGATGCAGGTGAGCATGCCCTGATGGGCTTCGGTGACCTTCTCCGAGCCATCCAGCCGGTGAAACGTGCCGGTGGCGCTGGCGAAGAAGGGGGTATCACCTAAAAATTCGACGGCCAGGATATGGCCGTCGATATCAAACGGGGCAACAGTCGGCATCAGGCAGAGGCCTCGCACGCCTTGAAGGAGGCTTCGAGCTTTTCGCGGTCAAGCTCGCGGCCGATGAAGACGAGACGCGTCTCGCGCTTCTCGCCGTCCTTCCAGGCACGCTGGTGGTCGCCTTCGATGATCATGTGCACGCCCTGAACAACGTAGCGCTCGGCATCGCCCTTAAACGCGATGATGCCCTTTAGGCGCAGGATGTTCGGGCCCTGCGTCTGGGTGATCTTCTGGATCCAGGGGAAGAAGCGATCCGGATTCATCTCGCCGCCGCGCAGCGACACCGACTGCACCGTCACGTCATGGATCGGGGAGACGGCGCCATGGTGATGGTGGTCGTGCCCGTGATCATGGTGATGATCGTGCCCGTGGTCATGATCATGGTGGTGATGATCGTGATCATGGTCGTGCGCATGGTGATGGTGGCCATGGTCGTGGCCGCAATCGGGACCGCAGACATGGTCGGGGTGATCGTGGTCGAGGAAGTGCGGGTCGTTTTCGAGCGCGCGTTCCAGGTTGAAGGCGCCTTGGTCGAGCACGCGGGCGAGATCGACGCCGGAGCGGCTGGTCTTGTAGACGCGGGCGGACGGGTTGATGGCGCGAACGACGTCTTCGATCTGCGCCAGCTCTTCCGGGGTGACGAGGTCGGTCTTGTTGATCAGCACGACGTCGGCGAAAGCGATCTGGTCTTCGGCCTCGCGGCTATCCTTCAGGCGCAGCGGCAGGTGCTTGGCATCGACGAGGGCGACCACGGCATCGAGCTCGGTCTTGGCGCGGACGTCGTCATCCATGAAGAAGGTCTGGGCAACAGGCACCGGATCGGCAAGGCCGGTCGTCTCGACGATGATGCCGTCGAAACGGCCGGGACGGCGCATCAGGCCTTCGACGACGCGGATCAGGTCGCCGCGCACCGTGCAGCAGACGCAGCCGTTGTTCATCTCGTAGATCTCTTCGTCGGATTCGACGATGAGGTCATTGTCGATGCCGATCTCGCCGAACTCGTTGACGATGACGGCATACTTCTTGCCATGCGCTTCCGTCAGGATGCGGTTCAACAGCGTCGTCTTGCCGGCGCCGAGGTAGCCGGTGAGAACGGTGACGGGGATGGGCTTGGGTTGCGTCTGGAGAGCGTCGGTCATGAGAACCTCGATAGGTGGGGGCTTGCTCGGGTTTTGTCCCGGGCCTTTCAAATTCGTCGTCTCATATAAGGGGTGCGGCGCGGCAGTTCAAAGGGATTCGTATGTTATAAGATCACATTAGGATGTGGAGGCCGCGATCGCCGACGGGATATCGGTCTGGGCGAAGTCGTTGCCGATGAAAAGCAGGGGGCAATTGAATTCCTTGGCCGTTGCGTAGGAGAAGCAATCACCGAAGTTAAGCGAGGCGGAATGGAAGTTCTTGCCCCACGAACGGTAGGCGGCTGCCGCGAGTTCTGCGCGTCCTGGTGTGACGTCGATTATCTGCACAGCGGCGGAAGCAAGAAGTTCTTTCATCTCCTCCGAAAATCCTCTCCGCGCAGCAACGATCGATGCCTCGACCACCGTTCCAGCTGAAATCAGGATCAGTTCCGCGCTTTCGAATGTGTCGAGGCAGGATGGCCCCAGGCGTTCTTCCGCCAATATCGCAATCAAAGCCGAGGTGTCGACGGCAATCACTTGGGCAAGCCGTCTTCGTCGTAGAGAAAATCCTGGCTGTGAGCGGCATCCGGACCAGGCGGCAGGTTCTTCTGCCTTATCTCCTCGCGCAACCTGCTGATCAGCCGGGACTTCTCCTCACGGCTGAGTGGTGGCCTTGTGGCGTCGTTCCGCAGGCGCTGAATGAACTGTTCCCGCTTGACCGGATCATCGATGAATGTGGTTGCCGCCTCAATTCGAGCGGCGGGCTGGCCGTCCTGCGTTAACACGATCTCTTCGCCCTGATTGGCAAGGCGGACCAATTCTGTAAGCTGTCCTTCGGCCTCTTTCACGGAAATGCGCATGCGGGCCTCCTTGGTGAGCCACTGCGATTACAATCAATATGATGAAAACACCGGGCCGATACAAGCGGCCCGCTATGTCAGCGCGTCGACGTCGAAGGCATCCACATCCTGCAGCAATTCCACCAGGCCCTTTACCGCGTGGGCGATCAGCGCCTCGCCCTTTGCGGCCGTTGCCTTGGCGGCGTTGCCGGCGACGCCTTTGTCGTTGAGGTCCGACATCTTCCAGCCGAAGGCGTGCTGGCCGTAGGCGCGCAGGTGCTTGTAGCGGGCAGCGAAGTCGGATTGGCGGGAAGGGAAGTTCTCGGCCTTGGCCATGTCCACCTTCTCCGGGTGCAACGCCAGCATCACCGAGGTCTCGATATCGCCGCCGTGGATGTCGATCGCCCTTTCTTCCGGCGAGATCACCCCATCGGGCAGGCCGAAGCGGGTCCAGCTGGTGGCGACGGCGAGCATGTTGAAGCGCACGCGGGCTTCTGTCGCGACAACGGTCATCAGTGGAGAATTGCCGCCATGAGCGTTGAGCATGACGAATTTGCGGATGCCCTGTTGCGACATTTTCTCGGCGATGCCGAGCCAGCGTTCGATCGCCTCGCCGTAGGTCAGCGTTTGTGTTCCTGTCACATCCATATGCTCGATTGAGTAGCCGACTGATTCCGTCGGCAGGAAGGTTACCGGAAGCGTTTTGGGAAGCGCGGTTTTGAGCCTGCTAACGATGCCGTCGGCGATCAGCGTGTCGGTGTCGAAGGGAAGGTGGGGGCCGTGCTGTTCATGGGCGCCGAGCGGCAGGACAACGATGTGCCGCTCGCGCTCCGCACCAGAAAATTGCGGATCGTGGTCGTCGAACTCGGTCGCTGGCGCGTTCATCCGGCTAAGGCCTCTTGTTTATGACGAGATCATGCGCAATGTCATAACGCAACGATCTCAATGCTTAATGCATAAGCCTTTAAATCAAAATGGATTTGGAGGAAGGCTTAGGCGCCAAATGAAACTGTTGCCGTCCCTCTCAACCTCAATTGGGGCAGGGCGCGGCAAGATCAAAGGGACGGCAATGGGTAAGAAGCACAAGGACGGCAAGAAGCAGAAGTCGAAGAAGAAGGACCAGACCGAGTATACGGTGGTCGATCTTTCTCCGGCTTTGACGCAGGCCGCCCGCTCGATGCGCACCGTGCTCTCCCGCAACCTTCTGGAGAGCGGGCTCTATGCCGGGCAGGATGGCGTCATCACGTCTCTCGCCGAAAGCGACGGCATGACGGCAGGGGCGCTGGCGCACAAGCTTGGCGTCAAGGCGCCGACCATGACGCGCACGATCGGCCGCATGGAGGCGCAGGGCTTTCTCGAGCGCAAGGCCGATGCCGACGACGCGCGCCTCACCAAGGTCTATCTCACCGATCTCGGCCGTGGCAGTGTTGCTGCCATCGAGCAGGCCGCGACCGCCTGCGACCGGCTGGCGACACTCGACTTTTCCGAGAAGGAAATCCGCAATCTGGTGCGGCTTTTGAAGGCGATCGACGGCAATCTGCAGGCCGATGCCATCGTGCTCGACGAGCCGGATGAAATCTGACGGTTTTGTGAAATTAGAAATTGCCTGCTCCGGTTTAATCTTTTAATTAAACATTTTAAGGACGCTCGGCTCACAGCTGGCCGGGTGCATATGTTCATCGCGCGTCACAGTCCTTCCGCGCGATCCGGGAGGCACAGTGGCGCAGAAGATCAAGCTTTCGACGATCGCCGAAACGCTCGGCATTTCCACCGCAACCGTATCCCTTGCGCTTCGCGACAGTCCGCTGGTCGCCGGCGCCACCCGCGACAAGATCAAGGAGCAGGCGCGCGCGCTCGGCTATATCTACAATCGCCGCGCGGCCAGCCTGCGCACCTCGCGCTCGGGCATCATCGGCGTCGTCGTGCACGACATCATGAACCCGTTCTACGGGGAAATCCTGAAGGCGATCGAAAGCGAGCTCGACCGCAGCCGGCACACCTTCATTCTCTCCAACCATTACGATTCCGTCGAAAAGCAGCGCACCTTCATCGAGACGCTGCTGCAGCTCGGCGGCGATGGCGTCATCATGTCGCCGGCGATCGGCACGCCGCCGGAGGACATGCAGCTTGCCGAAGATAACGGCATGCCGGCCATTCTCGTCGCCCGCTCCATGGACGGATCGGAGCTGCCGACCTATCGCGGCGACGACAGCTACGGCATCTCGCTTGCCACCAATCATCTGATCGGCCTCGGCCACCGCTCGATCGCCATGATCGGCGGCACCGACCAGACGTCCACCGGCCGCGACCGCTACCAGGGTTATGTGAATGCGCTGCGCAAGGCAGAGATCGAGGTCGATCCCGGCCTGCGCATTCCCGGCCCCCGCTCTATGCAGGGCGGCTTCGAGGCGGCGGTGCATTTCCTGTCGCTGCCGCAGAAGCCCACGGCCGCCGTCTGCTGGAACGATCTGGTCGCCATCGGCCTCATGAACGGCATTGCCCGCGCAGGTCTGGTGCCCGGCACCGATATTTCCGTTACCGGTTATGACGATCTCGAGGAGGCGTCGATCTCGATGCCGGCGCTGACAACCGTGTGGAACGGCCAGGCCGAAGTCGGCCGGCTCGCCGCCCGCGCGCTTCTCGATCGCCTCGCCGGCAGCCACGAACCCGACGGCATCCATCTCATCAAGCCCGAGATGCGCATCCGCCAATCGACCAGCCCCTTCCGGCCCCGGTCATAATCCCGCCCTTCATCCCAAGTCATCAAGGGCGCGCGACAAATCGAAGAGGAAAAGCAATGTCCCGTACCGCTGTTCTCGTTCCGGGGAAAATGCACGAGCGCGTTCTGGCGCGCCTGCGGCAAGGTTTTGACGTCATCGAGGCCGACGCCAAGTCGCTCGATGCGCAGACCGCAGGCCGTATTCGCGGTGTCGCCGTATCTGGCACCTTCTCCGCCGCCGATATCGATGCGCTGTCCAATCTGGAGCTGATCTCCAGCTTCGGCGTCGGCTATGACAATGTCGATGCCAGGTATGCCGCGACCAGGGGTATCGTCGTCACGAATACCCCCGATGTCCTCAACGACGAAGTGGCCGATACCGCGATCGGGCTGCTGCTCAACACCATCCGCGAATTTCCGCGCGCCGAAAACTGGCTGCGCGCCGGCAACTGGAAGCCGGGGCAGAGCTATCCGCTGTCGCGTTTCTCGCTGAAGGGCCGCCATGTCGGCTTCTACGGTCTCGGCCGCATCGGCCAGGAGATCGCCAAGCGGCTGGAGCCGTTCAAGGTGAAGATCAGCTATCACACGCGCACGCGCAACGAGGCGCTGCCTTATGATCACTATCCGACGCTGGAGGGCCTCGCCGAAGCCGTCGATACGATGATCGCAATCGTTCCGAAGACGCCGCAGACGCACAGAACCGTCAATGCCGATATCCTGAAGGCGCTCGGGCCGGATGGCGTATTCGTCAATGTCGGGCGCGGCTGGACCGTCGATGAGGATGCGCTGATCGAGACGCTGTCCTCGGGTGCCTTGGGTGCTGCCGGTCTCGATGTGTTCTACGACGAACCGAACGTTCCAGCGGCGCTGATGGCGCTGCCGAACGCCGTGCTCTTGCCGCATCTCGCCTCGGGCTCGGTTCCGACCCGTAATGCTATGGCCGATCTGGTGGTCGACAATCTCGTTGGGTGGTTCGATGCCCGCAAGCCGCTGACGCCTGTGGCCGAGACGCCCGTCAAGGGGTGATGGGTTTTGGGGCGGTGCTCTGTGGCCGCCCTCGCGGTTGCTCCATCCCCGTTGCATTCTTGGATGCGTGCTTAGATCCTCGGCACGAGTGTAAAGCCCGGAGACATCCCTGACAGGTGTTCGGAGACATGCCTGACACTCACGGCGGGTTCGCGAGGTCGATTTTGGCGACCTTGGTTGCGCCGAAGAAGACGCCGTATAGGCCGTCGCGGTCGA
>Ga0102587_1001483_pt1 | contig 17137 bp, 17 predicted proteins | sample AraplaF_Col_mTSA_FD_76853 | JGI IMG/M metagenome (GOLD analysis project Ga0102587, IMG submission 76853) | Arabidopsis root microbial communities from the University of North Carolina, USA - plate scrape MF_Col_mTSA (SPADES assembly) (version 2) | ecosystem: Host-associated > Plants > Roots >... | reverse complement strand
CGGCGATCGCGGCGCGGTCGTGGCCGTATTTGCCGTAGATGTACTGAATGACCTCCTCGCGCCGCTCGTGCTCGAAGTCCACGTCGATGTCGGGCGGCTCGCGGCGTTCGCGGCTGATGAAGCGCTCGAACAGCAGCTTGCTTTCCGCCGGGTTGACGGCCGTGACGCCCAGGCAGAAACACACCACCGAATTGGCCGCCGAGCCGCGCCCCTGGCACAGGATGCCCTCCTGCCGCGCAAAACGCACGATGTCGTGCACCGTGATGAAGAACATCTCGTATTCCAGCTCTTCGATCAGCGCCAGCTCAAAGCCCAGCTGTTTCCTGACCTTGCGCGGAATGCCCTGCGGATAACGTGTGTGGGCGCCTTGCCAGCTCAGCCGCCGGAGCCAGCGCGCCGGCATTTCGGCCGGCGGCACCATATCGTCCCGGGGGTAGCGGTAGAGGTCGCGGATCTCGTCGAGGCTGAAGTTGCAGCGCGCCGCCACCACCAGCGTGGCGCGCAGCAGCGCGGCCGGGTAGATGCCGGCCAGCCGCATACGCGGGCGCAGATGCGCCTCGGCATTGGCCTGCAGCGCAAAGCCGCACTCATGCACCGGCCGGCCCAGCTTGATGGCCGTCATCACGTCGTGCAGCGGCTTGCGCGAGCGCTTGTGCATCAGCACATTGCCGGCCGCCACCAGGCCTATGCCGGTGTGCGCCGCCACCTCCTGCAGCTGCTGCAGGCGCAGCGCGTCGTCCAGCCCCTGCTGCAGCTCGACGGCCAGCCAGGCGGCCGCGCCGAACAGCCGCAGCGCCCAGGCGGCGTGCGCGCCCAGCGCCTGCACAGAGATGGCCTCTGGCAGGGGCGACAGCAGGATTTCACAATCGGCCAGCCGTGAAAAATCGGTCTCGGCCAGCGTGACGCGGTAGCTGCCCTTCTCGATCGCGTCGCCGGCCCGGCGCGCCTCGGTGATGAACTCGCAGAGGTTGCCCCAGCCCGCCGCGTTATGGGGCAGCACCACCAGCCTGAAGGCACCAGCGGCCTGCACCAGGAACTCGGCCCCCGGCAGCAGCTTGAGCCCGTGCGCCCGGGCCGCCTCATGCGCCTTCACGACACCGGCGACCGAACATTCGTCGGTGACGGCCAGCGCCTTGTAGCCCAGCTCGGCGGCCCGCTCGGCCAGCTCGTCGGCATGCGAGGCACCGCGCTGGAAGCTGAAGTTGCTCAGGGCATGCAGCTCGGCGTAATCGGGCAGCGCGTGGGCGGACATGGCGGCTGGCCTCAGGCAAAAAAGCCGTGCAAATACCAGGCGCGCTGCCGCGCGCCCTCGGGCGTCGCGCCCAGGCGCTCGCTGTATATCCAGAGCAGGCCGCCCTGCTGGGTCCGGTAAATGAAGTAGTCGCGCAGCGCCCACGGCTTTGCGCTGAGGCCGCTGAATGGCTGCTGGCGCGCGGCCTCGCTGCCCGCCAGCAGCCATTCGGCGGCCTCCAGGCGCTGCGGCCCGGCCAGGCGGCGCAGCGGGCCCTGGTAAACCGGGTTGTTGCCGGCGGCAGCCAGCTTGACCGGCTCGGGCAGCAGCCAGGCCGGGTACAGGGCTTCGGTTTTGGCCTCCGGGGGCGTGCTGCTGGAAGCTGTCTTGGAACCCTTTGAAGGCTTGCGGCCGGGCCGGGTGGGATGGAGCTGCGCGCTGAGCGATGAAATCACGCCGCGGGCCGGCACCCAGCGCTGCATCAGCTCAGGCCTGTGGTCGGCGCATGGCTGCCAGGCCCGCACACGCGCATCGCCCAGGCGGGCGCTCAGGCGCTCGACCAGTTCCACCACGCTGTCGCCCTGCTTTCGCGCCTCCATCAGCAGGCTGCCGGTGGCGGCGGCCGCGTCGGCCAGCAGCTCGGTGGCCAGCGATTGCAAAGTCAGGCTGTGCACGGGCGCCAACAGCTTTTGCTGCGCCAGGTGCTCGGCGATCAGGCGCGCCACATGGCGCAGGTCTTGCGCGGGCTGGGCCGCGCGCACTTCGAGCTCGCCCGTGGGCGGCACGTCGCGGCGCTTGTCCAGGTGCCAGGTGATTTTCAGCGCGCTCAGCCCGCTTTGCCGGCCCAGCAGCCAGGCGTGCAATTGCACCAGCAGCCGTTCCACACCGGCCATCAGCGCGGGAGCGTGGGTCACCAGCGCGTTGAGTTCGAGTTTTTCCTCGAAGTGCTCGGGCAGCAGCAGCCACTCGTAGTCGTCGGGCGCGCTGCCGCGGGCGCGGTCCAGCGCCTGCAGCAGTTCCGCGCCGAAGCGCCGCGCCACGCCATCACGCGGCAGGCGCAGCAGGTCGTCCCAGGTACGGCAGCCTATGCGCTCGAGCACACCCAGGTGCGGGCGGGCGGCCGTCAGCGTGCGCATGGGCAGCTCGGCCACGCGTTTTTTGACGGCGGCCCCACCCTCGTCCAGCACACGCAAGCGGCCCAGCGCGATCAGCGAAGTCGCGCCCTGCGCGCGCCGCACTTCAGCCCGCAGCCCGTTCTCGCCCAAAAAAACCTCCAGGCGCTGCACCAGCAGCTGCATCAGCCGCGCCAGCCCGCCAAAGAGGCGCAGGCTGGCCGTCACATCCATCAGCACGGCTTCGTCGACCAGCGCCACGCGCGGCGTCAGGCCCAGCGCCAGGCTGGCCGCCGCCTGCTGCAGCATGGCGGCATCCATGGGGCAGGCCGGCTGGCCTGCCTCAGTGGTGGTCGAGATGCGCAATGCGATCCAGCAGCGCATGGATGGGACTCTGAGGTGAGTTGAGAGGAAGAGCCACGCGCGACGGCAGCAGCAAGGGCGCCAGGACGCCGGCTTCCTCGCGCTGGCGCCGCGCTCTTTCGCGGCTGGCTGCCAGCAATGCGGCCAGACGGGCCGGCCGGGTGTCCAGCAGCAGCGGCGCAGCCAGCGGCGGGCCGCGCCGCTTGAACACATCGACCCGCAAGGTGCCCGCCTCCTGGGCCGCGCCCTCCAGCCGCAAACGCAGCGGCGCGGGCGAGGACTCCTGTTGCGCCCGCAAGGGCCGGAACACAAACAGCAGCTTGTGGTGTGCATGGGCGGCGATCTGCAGGCGGCGCAGGTGGGCGCTGCGCGCATCGGGCAGCCAGGCCAGCACGCTATGCACCTCAGCGCATTGCAAGGCCTCGCGCGTGGCCCACAGCAGCGAAGGCGCATCACCGGGCTGGCCTTCGATGCTGAGCAGGCGCCGCATGTCCAGGGACCGCGCGCCCAGCGCCGGGCCGAATGGCAGCCAGGGCGCGCCCACCAGCACCGTCAATTCGCGGCCCTGGGCCTGCAGGGCCGCCAGCGCCGGCGCCACCAGGCCCCATTCATGCACGCCGGCCTGGGGTTGCAGCAGCTCGATCAAAGCCCCGCGCGGCCAGCCGCCGCCTGGCAACACGGCGTCCAGCGCCGCATAGCCCGTGGCGACGATTTGCACACTCGCGCCGCCAAGCTCGCCGGCGCGCCAGACATGGGCGTTGGCGAGGTCCGGCAAGGCGCGGGCTGCGGGGGTTGGCGAAAGCATGGCAGGAGGTCAAGTCAAGGCAAAATACTGTACATACATACAGTATCATGAAACCCATCCCGTGTCAGCCCTAAAACCAAGTTCCCATGTCGGACGTCGAGATGGGATGCACCGGCCTTGGCATTGCTCTACACCGCCACCAAGTGCCCTTGGCCCAATTCCTTCAAAGTCTTTACGCCAAGAAGTGCCATGTCCCTGTGAACTTCGTCCCTCAGCAGCCCGATAGCATGGCTGACACCTGCCTGGCCACCCACTGCGGCGGCATAGGCCATGGGGCGCCCCACGAATACATGGTCGGCCCCGAGCGCCAGTGCTTTCAAGACATCAGTGCCGCGGCGGATACCGCTGTCGACCATCAACGCCATACCCCCCTTCACCTTGGCAGCCTCTTGAAGCACCAGCATCGGGGGCACGGTTCCATCCAACTGGCGTCCTCCGTGGTTGGACAGGATCACACCGTCGGCCCCCGCCTGCTCCGCGCGCTGGACATCGGCCGCGGACGTCAAGCCTTTGATGACCAGCTTGCCCCGCCAATGCCGGCGGATGAGCGCCAGGTGTTCCCAGTTCAGGTGGTCGCGCATGCCAAATTGCCGGACGACGTTGCCGGAGATGATGGGCGCGCCGCGCCCTGTCCCCGCATTCTCGAAGTGGGGCATTCCATGCTCGACCAGAGTGCGGACCAGGGTGCCCACAAGCCAGCGTGGGCGTACCATGCCGTCCCAGGCCAGGCGCAGGCTTGGCCGCAGAGGTGTGGAGAAGCCGGCGCGGACGTTGTTTTCCCGATTCGCCAGCGTCGCCGTGTCCACCGTCACCACCAGGGTCTTGAAACCGGCCGCCTCCACGCGATTCACCAGTCCTTCGATGTGCCCGGCCTCTCCCGGAATGTAGGCCTGAAACCAGCCGCAGGTGGGGGCGGCTTGCGCCACGCGTTCCATGCGGGTCAGTGCCGCGCCGCTCAGGACAAAAGGGATGCCAGCAGCTTCGGCGGCGCGGGCGATCGCCACATCGCCATCGAAGGCAAACAGCGCACAAAGGCCCATGGGCGCCACACCGAAAGGTGCGCTGTAGCTCTGGCCCATCAACGTGGTGTGCTGTTCGCGCGATGAGACATTCACCAACACATTGGTGCGGAACATCCATTTCCTGAACGCCGCACCGTTCGCCCGCAGCGTCACGTTGTCTTCAACACCGCCTTGCAGGTAGCCGAAGATCGGACGAGGCAGGACGCGGCGTGCCGCGGGCTCCAGGTCACCCAGCGAAAGAATGCTTCGAAGCCGGGAAGGCAGCTCGCGCCGGGCGTTCGGTGCGAGGCCCAACTGCTGTCGATGTGGAGTTGTTGTCATCGGAATTCCTTCGGATGCCTGCAGCGATCCAGGCCTGCGTGAATTGGAATCCAGACGACAGGTGACGGGCAATGGGTTACGCAATGCGTAACATCATGGATGCCATGTAGCGCGCAGTGCCGTCGTTGAAACACCGCCCAACGCCAAGCCCAGTTGCCGCGCGGCGGCCATGGTGACGGGAGCCAGCCCTCGGAGAACGGCCGGTGTCAATCGCTCGACAGGCCCCGAGGTGCTGACGGCCCCGAGTACCGTGCCCTTTTCGCCGCGTACGGCGGCGGCCACGGCGGCCGCGCCTGTTGAGCGTTCTGCGCGCGCCCAGTGGTGGCCGCGCCGGCGAATACGTTCGTAGAGGTCGCCGGGCTCACCAAGGGCCGCCAGAATTGCCCGGCCCGGCGCTCCCAGCTCCAGGGGCAGCAGTTCGCCGGAGCGGGGATGGTCGGGCCTGGCATTGGGGCCGTCGCAACGCATCAGGCAGCTGCGAAGATTACCTTCGTGGATGTAGAAAGAAGCACTTTCACCGGTGTCCGCGGCCAGCCGAACCAGGATGGGTTCGATGACGGATCCGACGTCGAATTGAGCTTGGTAGCGCGAGCCCAGCCATCCGGCCGCGGGCCCCAGTCGCCATGCACCGTCGTCGCGCTGTACCATGAAGCGGGACAGCGCAAGCGTGCGCGCCAGCCGCAGGGCGGTGGGCTTGTGCATGCCGGTGCGGCGCGCCAGTTCCGTCAGCGACAGGAACACCTTGTCGCCATCGTCGAAGGCCTTGAGCAAGGACAGGGCCCGGACAACCGCGTGGACATGGTCCCGTCCCGGGGCCTGCTCGATGTCCGCGGGGCCTCTTGAAGAAGAACGCTTCGGAGTCGAGGCACCAGTGCTCGGTGCGGATGCTCTAGGGGCCATGGGTGAGGATGATTGTTACGCAGAGCGTAACACGTTGTTTTTGCTTCCACGCCGAACCATGATGCCCGCATTCAAACACCTGGAGCGAGACAAGACCATGCCGATTCCCATGAACTCCGGCCGCCGCCGCCTTCTCGGCGCGGCCGCACTATTGCCTTTCGCTGCCAAGGCGCAGGACGACTACCCGAGCAAACCCATCCGGATGATCATTCCGTTCGCGGCGGGAGGCGCAACCGATGTGCTGGGACGCGATCTTGGACAGGCCATGGCGCCCAGCCTCGGGAAAGCCTTTGTGATCGAGAACATCGGCGGCGGTGCCGGGGTCCCGGCGCTCAATGCGGTGGCGCGCTCGGCAGCCGACGGTTACACCGTGCTGTTTTGTGCCTCCGGCAACATCACTGCGCAGCCCTTGCTGAGCAAGAACCGTGTGGACATCCTCACCCAGGTCACGCCCGTGGGCATGATCGCTTCGGCACCCCATGTGCTGGTGGTGAGTGCGAAGGCGCCCTTCAAATCCGTCGCAGAGCTGATTGCCTATGCCAAGGCCCACCCGGGCGAGGTGAATTTCGCTTCCGCAGGCATAGGCGGCCTCGCCCATCTGGGGACGGAGCTGTTCGCGCGAAGCGCCGGCATCCAGGTGACGCATGTCCCTTACAAGGGCGCGGCCCAGGTCATGACCGACCTCATTTCCGGCCAGGTGCAGGCCATCTTCGGGACCATGCCCTCATTCACCGCCATGATTGAAAAGGGCGCGATCCGGGGCATAGGGATCACTGCCCCCAGCAAGTCCAGCCCGCTCAAAGGACTGCCCTTGATTTCGCAGACCGTGCCCGGGTTTTCCTACAGTTCCTGGAACGCCATTTTTGCGCCCGCGCGCACACCTGCGCTTGTGACCAACAAGCTCTTTGCGGCGATGCAGGCTGCAGCCAGGAACCCCGCATTGCTCCAGCGCTTCGATGAGCAAGGGGTGGACATTGCGATGTCCGGGCCGGATGAGATGCGCCATCTTGTGCGCAAGGAGTCGGCCATCTGGGAGAAAGTGATCCGTGACGCGCGAATTGAGCTGAACTAGAGAGTTGCTAACTGCATTTGCGCACAGAAAATCGATACCGACCGGGAAAACTTAACGCTTGCGCGCCAGGCGAGCCACCAGCAACAAGCCCACCAGCGTGATCACCACAAAGCAGATGAAAGACCAGTTGGCGATCGAGCCGCCCAGAAAGGTCCAGTCGATCTTGGTGCAGTCACCGCTGCCCTTGAAGATCATGGGAATGGCGCGCTTGAGCGGGAAGGTCTCGATCATTCCGTAAAAATCGCGGCCGCAGGAGGCGATTTCAGGCGGGTACCACTGCAAAAAACTCTGGCGCGCCGCGACAAAAGCGCCGAAACCGGCCAGCAGCACCATCAGGCCCGAACCGGCCATCAAAAGGCCGCGGCTTTTGGCGATGGCCGTCACGCCCGCCACCAGCGCCACCAGCACCAGCGCGTAACGCTGCACGATGCACATGGGGCAAGGCTCCAGCCCGACCACATGCTGCAGGTAAAGGCCAAAAGCCAGCATGGCCACACAGGCCGCGGCCACCAGCACCAGCACGCGGCGCGGCATGGCATCGAAATAGGTCAAAAACATCAGGGTCCCTCTTTTTCTGGGTGGATTATGAATGGTCCAGGGGTTCGGGCGTTTGGGCCGGGATAAGTTCCCGCCCGCGATGCGGGGAGCGCAGATTTTCCGCCCCCTTTCAAGCGCACAGAGGCCAGCATTTGTCCTACAGATGGGTTGTTGCGGCCGACGTAGATTTTCAGGATCATCCACTTCTGCAAGCCGCGGCAAGCGGTTTGCCCCAAAACAGGAAGGACCCCATGATGGAATTTCACCGCGGCCGCCTCGTCGACCACATCCACCTGCGCGCCCATGACCTGGCGGCCAGCAAGCGCTTTTACCGCGCCGTGCTGCAGTCGCTGGGCAAGGCCGGCGCCATCCAGGAAGCCGACAGCCATTTCTCCGCCGACGAGCTCTGGATAGACCAGGCCGACGGCGCGACCTCCCACGTCCACCTGGCTTTCCAGGCAAAGGACCAGGCCGCCGTCAAAGCCTTTTATGAAGCGGCGCTGGCCGCGGGCGGCACCGACAACGGCGCGCCGGGCGAGCGCAAATACCACCCGGGCTACTACGGCGCCTTTGTGCTGGATCCGGACGGCAACAACATCGAGGCGGTCTACCATGGGCCTTTTGTGGCTTCGGCCGAGTCGGTGGTGATCAAGCCTGCCGGCTAGGCAGAGCCTGGGATTTCAACGCGAAGCCTTCGCCTCAAGGAGCCGGCATGTGCCGCAACATCAAGACCTTGTTCAACTTCGAGCCGCCCGCCACCGAGCTGGAAATCCGTGACGCCTCGTTGCAGTTTGTGAGAAAGCTCAGCGGCTTCAACGTGCCGTCCAAGGCCAATGAGGCCGCGTTTGACCGTGCGGTGGAAGAGGTTGCGGCCTCTGCGCGGATTCTCATCCGCACATTGGTCACCAACGCCGAACCGCGCAACCGGGAGGTGGAAGCCGAACGGGCACGGGCCAGGTCGGCACTGAGGTTTGGCACGAGCCAATCAACGGGGAACTGACCCTCGGGTCCCTTCCCCGGCCTCCACAAACACCCTCGCCTTGCGTGGCGTCACCACCAGCATGTCGCCTTCGCGCAGGCCCATGTCCTGGAACTGCTGCGAGGGCATCTGGGCTTCGATGATGGCGTCGCCCGGAACATTGCCTTTTTGCTCGTAGCCTTCGGCGGGAATCAGTTCCAGCCGCGCGATCGGGCCTATGACGATGGCGCGCTCCAGGTGGGCGACGATGCCTTCGGCGCCGGGCGCATAGCGCTGCACGTCCAGGTCGTGCGGGCGCACATAGGCAAAGGCCTTGGCATCCTGCGCGCCGGCGTGTTCGGGTGAATTGAGGCGCAGGCCTTCGAGCTGCACCTCGCCCTCGTGGGCACGGCCGTGGAACAGATTGACGTCGCCCAGGAAGCCGTAGACGAACGGGCTGGCCGGGTGGTCCCAGACTTGTTGCGGCGAGCCTATCTGCTCGATCTTGCCCTGGTTCATCAGCACCACGCGGTCGGCCACTTCCAGCGCTTCTTCCTGGTCGTGCGTCACAAAAATACTGGTCACGTGCAGGTCGTCGTGCAGGCGGCGCAGCCAGCGGCGCAGTTCCTTGCGTACCTTGGCGTCCAGCGCGCCGAAGGGCTCGTCGAGCAGCAGCACCTTGGGCTCCACCGCCAGCGCGCGTGCCAGGGCGATGCGCTGGCGCTGCCCGCCTGACAGCTGCGAGGGAAAGCGGTCGGCCAGCCAGTCGAGCTGCACCAGGTTGAGCAGCGAATGCACTTTTTCCTTGATCTGCGCCTCGCTAGGCCGCAGGCCACGCGGCTTGACGCGCAGGCCGAAGGCCACGTTTTCGAACACCGTCATGTGGCGGAACAGCGCGTAGTGCTGGAACACAAAACCGACCTGGCGCTCGCGCACATGCACGTCGGTGGTGTCTTCGCCGCTGAAAAGAATGCTGCCCCGGTCGGCGGTTTCCAGGCCGGCGATGATGCGCAGCAAGGTGGTTTTGCCGCAGCCCGAGGGGCCCAGCAAGGCAACCAGCTCGCCCGATTCAATGTCCAGGCTGACGTCGCCCAGGGCCTGGAAGTCGCCAAAATGTTTGCTGACGTTGCGGATTTCTATGCTCATGGTGTGTTCCTTTAGCGGGCGGCGACAGCGCCTGCGACAGCCCTCGGGCGTTCAGGCGGCAAATCTGCCGCGGCTTTCATGTCAGCTTCGTGGCGCCATTCGGCTACCGACTTGATGGCCAGCGTGACCAGCGCCAGGATGGCCAGCAGCGAGGCCACGGCAAACGCGGCCACCGACTGGTATTCGTTGTAGAGGATTTCGACGTGCAGCGGCAGCGTGTTGGTCTGCCCGCGGATGTGGCCGGATACCACCGACACCGCGCCGAACTCGCCCATGGCCCGCGCGTTGCACAAAATGACGCCGTAGATCAGGCCCCACTTGATGTTGGGCAGCGTGACATGCCAGAAGGTTTGCCAGCCGGTCGCGCCCAGCACGATGGCGGCCTGCTCCTCGTCATTACCCTGGGCCTGCATCAGCGGGATCAGCTCGCGCGCGATGAAAGGAAAGGTCACGAACACGGTCGCCAGCACAATGCCGGGCACGGCAAAAATGATCTTGATGTCGTGCGCCAGCAGCCAGGGCCCGAACCAGCCCTGGGCACCGAAGATCAGCACATAAATCAGGCCGGCCACCACAGGCGAGACCGAAAACGGCAGGTCGACCAGCGTCGTCAAGACCGACTTGCCGCGGAACTCGTACTTGGCAATCGCCCAGGCGGCGGCCACGCCGAACACCAGGTTCAGCGGCACGGCGATCACGGCGGCGATCAAAGTCAGCTGGATGGCCGACCAGGCGTCGGGCTCGCGCAGCGCGGCCAGGTAGGCGCCAAAGCCTTTTCGCAGGGCCTCGGTGAACACGGCCGCCAGCGGCAGCACCAGGAACAGCAGCACAAACAGCAGCGCCACGGTGGTCAGCGTGTAGCGGACCCAGGGGGCCTCGGTGGTGCCGGCGCGGACGCGGCGATTCGGCTGAGATGAAGGGCCACTCATGCCGGTGCCCCCGCATTGCGGCGCTGCCAGGCTTGGAGGCCGTTGATGACCAGCAGCAGCACAAAGGACACCAGCAGCATCACCACGGCCACGGCGGTGGCGCCGGCATAGTCGTACTGCTCGAGCTTGCCGATGATGATGAGTGGCGTGATCTCGGAAATCATGGGCATGTTGCCGGCGATAAAGATGACCGAGCCGTATTCGCCGATCGCGCGCGCAAAAGCCATGGCAAAGCCGGTCAGCAAGGCCGGCGTGATATGCGGCAAGATCACTTTGGTGAAAATCTGCAGGCGCGTGGCGCCCAGGGATGTGGCGGCTTCTTCAAGCTCTTTCTCGGCGTCTTCCAGCACAGGCTGCACCGTGCGCACCACAAACGGCAGGCCGATAAAGATCAGCGCGATCACCACGCCGGCCGGCGTAAAGGCCAGCTTGATGCCCATGGGCTCCAGGTACTGGCCTATCCAGCCGTTGCCGGCCAGCAGGGCCGTCAGCGAAATGCCGGCCACGGCCGTGGGCAGCGCAAAAGGCAAATCGACCAGCGCGTCGACAATCTTTTTGCCCGCGAACTTGTAGCGCACCAGCACCCAGGCCAGCAGCAGGCCAAAGACCAGATTGACCAGCGCGGCGACCAGCGAGGCACCGAAGGTAAGCCGGTAAGAGGCCAGCACGCGCGGCGAGGTCACCGCGGTGACGAACTGCTCCCAGCTCATCGTGAAGGTCTTGAAGAACAGCGCCGAGATCGGGATCAGCACGATCAGGCTCAGGTACAGCACCGTGTAGCCCAGCGTGAGCCGAAAGCCCGGCAGCACGCGCCTGGCGGCCCTTTTGCCACCCGCAGGGATGCCCGGCGCCACCGCGGAAGGCGGCGCCACAGAAGACAAGGCAGTCATGGCTTGGCTTACTTGACGGTGTAGAGCTTGTCGAACTGCCCGCCGTCGTTGAAGTGCACTTTTTGCGCTTCAACGAGGCTGCCGAACACGTCCTGCACCGTGAACAGCTGCAGCGGCTTGAAGGTGCTCGCGTATTTCTTGAGCACGGCCTGCGAGCGCGGGCGCAGCGCATGGCGCGCGGCGATTTCCTGGCCCTCGTCCGAATAGAGGTAATTGAGGTAGGCCTTGGCGAGGTCCGCCGTACCCTTCTTGGCGACGGTGCGCTCCACCACCGCCACCGGGTTTTCCGCCAGGATGCTGATGGACGGGTACACCGCGTCCACCTTGCCCTCGCCGAACTCCCGGTTCACCGACAGCACTTCGGACTCAAAGGTGATCAGCACGTCACCGATGTTGCGCTGCAGGAAGACGGTGGTCGCATCGCGCCCGCCCTTGCCCAGCACCGGCACGTTTTTGTAGAGCTTGCCGACGAACTCTGCGGCCTGCGCGTCGGTGCCGCCCTTCTTCTTGGCATAACCCCAGGCCGCCAGATAGGCGTAGCGGCCGTTGCCGCCGGTCTTGGGGTTCACCACGACGACCTGGATGCCGGGCTTGACCAGGTCATCCCAGTCCTTGATGCCCTTGGGATTGCCGTTGCGCACCAGGAACAGCATGGTCGAGGTGGTGGGCGAGGCGTTGTCCGGGAATTTTTTCACCCAGTCCTTGGCGACCACACCGGCATTGGCCAGGAAGTCCACATCGGTCGAGGTGTTCATGGTGACCACATCGGCGTCCAGGCCGTCGGCCACCGAACGCGCAATGGCGCTGGAACCGCCGTGCGACTGGTCCACTTTGACGTCCTTGCCGATGGTCTTTTTGTAGTGGGCGATAAAGGCCGCGTTGTAGTCCTTGTAGAACTCGCGCGCCACGTCGTAAGAGCCGTTGAGCAGCGTTTGCGCCGAAGTCATACCGCTCGTTGCCAAAGCCAGGGCGGCAAGAGCGATTTTGAGTTGTGGGGAAGTCATGCCGTTTCCAGGGATCCGAAAGAAGAAGAGGAAGAAGTTCGCGGAGAAGAAAAATCAAGCCGCGGCGCCGAAAGCGAAGCATCGCCGGCCAGCGACTGCAGCAGGGCAATGCCCAGCGGCCATTCGCCGTGGCCCGATTCGATGTTGATGTGGCCCGCATCCTGCAGGCGCACAAACTCGCTGCCCCAGGCGCGGGCATAGGCGCCGGCCAGGCGCACCGGACAGAAAGGGTCGTTGCTGCTGGCCACCAGCACGCTGCGGTAAGGCAGCTTCTGGTAAGGCACGGGGGCGAAATCGCTCAAGACGGCGCGGCGTTCCGGGTCAGCCGGCGCCACCAGCAAGGCGCCCTGTATGCGTTCGGCCGCCTCGGGCGGCAAATGCGCCGTCGCGATGCAGCCCAGGCTGTGCGCCACCACCACCACCGGCTCGTTCTGCAGCAGGATGGTGTTGGCCAGCGATGCCACCCAGGCCTTGCGCGAAGGCGTGATCCAGTCGTCCTGCCGCACACGCACCGCATTGCTCAGGCGCTCGGCCCACAGGCTTTGCCAGTGGCCGGGGCCGGAGTCGCGCCAGCCGGGGACGATGATGAAGCGCACGCTGCGTGAACCCGTGTGTCTTATTTGTTCGGTTGCGGCGTGACGCGCAGGTAAGGCTTGATGGCCTTGAATCCCTTGGGGAAGCGCTGGGCGATTTCGGCCGGGTCCTGCAGACTGGGCACGATGATCACGTCGTCGCCGTCCTTCCAGTTCACCGGCGTGGCCACCTTGTAGCCATCGGTCAGCTGCAGCGAGTCGATGACGCGCAGGATTTCGTCGAAATTGCGGCCCGTGCTCGCGGGATAGGTGAAGGTGGTGCGAATGGCCTTCTTCGGGTCGATGATGAACACGCTGCGCACGGTGGCCGTGGGGCCGGTGCTCAGGGCGTTCGGATGGATCATGTCGTAAAGCCCGGCCACCTTGCGGTCCGCATCGGCCAGGATGGGGAAATTCACCGTGGTGTTCTGCGTCTCGTTGATGTCGTTGACCCACTTGCTGTGGGAGTCCAGCGGATCGACGCTGACCGCGATGGGCTTGACATTGCGCTTGGCGAACTCGCCACTCAGCGCGGCCGTCTTGCCGAGTTCGGTGGTGCAGACGGGGGTGAAGTCGGCGGGGTGTGAAAACAGCACCACCCAGGAATCACCGGCCCATTCATGAAAGGAAATCTTGCCCGCAGTGGAGTGTTGCGTGAAGTCGGGGGCGGTGTCGCCGAGTCTGAGAGTGGCCATGGGTTGCTCCTTGAGGTTGCTTGATCAAAGCATTGTGGGGAGCAAGCGTTAAAACGCAAAAGAATATATTGCTCTTAATTTATCCAATTTTCCGCATAAGTCTTATTGGACTTCGGTATTTGGTATTTCGGACTTCCCCGTCCTGGCTGGGCCGAGGAGCGCAGACGTAGGCGGATCAGGGATCGCGCTTGTTTGAGCCGCAGGCGAGTTTGCGCGAGACCCCGCCGGAGTCGAGCACCGCAGGTTGCCCGTAGCGCAGCGGAGGGACCCAGACTGCGGGTCGCCTTTCTTTTGGGTACTTTTCTTTGGCGAAGCAAAGAAAAGTGCCTCGCCCGCCGGGGCGAGACCCGGCCAGCAAGCCTATGCAAAAGGCAAGAGCGCGCAAGCCGGAGCAAGACCCGGCCAAAACCTCAAGCCAAAGAATCCCCTCTCATCCTCTCCCCCAAAAAATCCAGAAAGCTCCTCACCGCCGGCACCTGCCCGCGCCGCGACGGGAACACCGCGTGCGCCACGCCAGAGGGAAGCGCCCAGCCCGGCAGCACGGGCACCAGCAGCTGGGCCTGCCGTTCGGCCGCGCTCATGGAGTCGGGTAAAAAACTCATGCCGGTGCCGGCCAGCACCGCGAGTTTCAGGGTCTGCAGGTCGTCGGCAACATAGCGCGGCTGGTGCTGCAGCACGAACTCCTTGCCGCCCGGGCCCAGCAGCCGCCAGGACGAGCGCCCGTCGGCCCAGGACATGGACACCGTGTCGAGCTTGAGCAGGTCTTCGGGTTTTTCGGGCCGGCCCTGGCGCTGCAGCAGGGCCGGGCTGGCCAGCAGCTGGCCGCCACTGGAGCCCAGGTTCTTGATCACCAGGCTGCCACTGTCTTCCAGCGTGGGGCGCACGCGCAGCGCGATGTCTATGCCCTCCTCCACCAGGTCGATCACGCGGTTGGTCACGCGCATGTCTATGCGCACCTGCGGGTACATCTCCATATAGCGCGGCACCAGGTAGCCCACCGAGCCCTGCGCCAGCGTCACCGGGCAGGTGATGCGCAAGGTGCCGCGCGGCTCGACCTGCATTTGCGCCACGGCTTCCGATGCGGCCAGGGCTTCGTCGCGCATGGCGCCGCAGTGGCGCAAATAGATTTCACCGACTTCCGTCAGCGAGAGCTTGCGTGTGGTGCGCTGCAAGAGCCGCACGCCCAGCCTGGACTCCAGCTCGGCCACGCGGCGTGACAAGCGTGACTTGGGCAGGCCCAGCGCCCGCCCGGCCGCAGCAAAGCCGCCGCGCTCCACCACCTCGGCGAAATACAGCATGTCATTGAGGTCTTGCATAAAACCGTCCTTTCTTCACGACCGGATTCGGCCCTCATTCCCGATTGATTGTCCCAAATACAGGACGATCTATCGCAATTTTACCGACTTATCAATCAATCGACTCATCCGCACAATCTATCCATGGCTGCAATTCAAGGTGAATACGGCCTGAGGACCCGATTCAACAACAACCCTTTTAGGAACCCCATCATGAGCAAGCTTCTTCACATCGACTCCAGCATCCTGGGCGGCAACTCGGTTTCCCGCCAGCTCACCGCCCAAATCGTGGCTTCCTGGCGCGCCGGCCACCCCGGCACCGAAGTCAGCTACCTAGACCTGGCCGTCGACACGCCTTCCCACCTCTCGGCCGAATCGCTGGGTTTCCGCATGCCCGCCGGCAGCGACCTGAGCGAAGTGCAAAAGCGCGAAAACGCCGTGTCCGAAGCCCTGGTGACGCAATTCCTGGCAGCCGATGTGATCGTGGTGGGCGCGCCCCTGTACAACTTCGCCATCCCCAGCCAGCTCAAGGCCTGGATTGACCGCGTCGCCCAGGTCGGCCGCACCTTCAAGTACACCGAAAAAGGCCCTGTGGGCCTGGCCGGCGGCAAGACCGTGATCGTGGCTTCGGCCCGTGGCGGCGTCTATTCGACCAGCGAAGCCATGACCGCCCTGGAACACCAGGAGAGCTACCTCAAGGTGGTGTTCGGTTTCTTCGGCATCACCGACGTGCGTTTTGTGCGCGCCGAAGGCCTGGCCATGGGAGAAGCCGCCAAGGAGGCCGCCCTGGCTGCCGCGCAGATTGAGATCGTCACGCACACGCAGGCACCCGCCGCCAACCAGGACCGGGCCGCCGTCGCCGCCTGAACCCGGCGTTCCACCTGGCAAAAAGCCCGCATCCGCGGGCTTTTTTTATGGCGAGGTAATTACCAAATGACAAATCGATTGTTCACTTTGGGCCGGCGCGTCCCTATATTCAGCGCTGGCCCCGCCCAGGGGCACAGATCACAAAGGTAACGATGACAGCGACTTTGGCTCCCAGCGGGCAACCGGCAACAGCGACAGCAGCAACGGCCGCCGCACCCTCCCCCTCCGTTCTTGAGATCCGCCCTTTTGACGCCCCGCTGGGCGCCGAGGTGCTGGGCCTGGATCTTTCCCAACCGCTTTCCACGGCCGACTTCAGCCGCATACACCGCGCCCACCTGGACCACCATGTGCTGGTGTTCCGCGACCAGCGCATCACACCGCGGCAGCATGTGGACTTCAGCCACCGCTTCGGGCCGCTGCAAATCCATGTACTCAAAAACTTCCAGCTGCAAAACCACCCGGAAATCCTGATCGTCTCCAACATCAAGGAAAACGGCGAACCCATAGGCCTGGGCGACGCCGGCCACTTCTGGCACTCCGACCTGTCCTACAAGGACAAACCCAGCCTGGGCTCGCTGCTGCACGCGCAGGAACTGCCCGCCGAAGGCGGCGACACCCTGTTCGCCAACCAGCACACCGCCTGGGACACCCTGCCCCTGGCCCTCAAGACCGCCGTGCAAGGCCTGCGCGCCGAACACACCTACCTCGCCAAATACGAAGAACTGCGCAGCCGCAGCCCCTGGCGGCCCAAGCTCACACAGGAACAGGTCGACGAAGTCAAACCGGTGGTCCACCCGGTGGTACGCACCCACCCCGAAAACGGCCGCAAGGCCCTGTTCGTCAGCGAACATTTCACCACCCGCATCCTCGGCATTCCCGAAGATGAAAGCCAGGCACTGCTGAAGGAATTGTTCGAACACAGCTCGCGCCCCGAACTCATCTACCGTCACCAGTGGCAGCCGCACGACATGGTGTTCTGGGACAACCGCTCAGTCACCCACCTGGCAGCCGGCACCCCCGACCACCTGCGCCGCAAGCTGTATCGCACGACGATTGAGGGCGACGCGCCGTTTTAACCGGCAGCGTGGGAATCCGGTATTGGGATTTGGCTGTTCGGTATTTCTGCTCCCACCCCTTGTGTATGCGCCGAGGAGCGGAGGTTCAGGCGGATCAGGGATCGCGTTGTCTGAGCCGAAGGCGAGTTTAGCGAGACCCCGCCTGAACCGAGCACCGCAGGTTGCCCGTAGCGAAGCGAAGGGACGCAGACACCAGGGTCGCCTTTTCTTTGCTTGGCGGATTCAAGGACCAAGTGCAACACTTCCAAACCAGAGGAGTTGCATGACAAGAACATATCGACAATTGAGCGCTGAAGAACGGGGCGCCGTGATGGGCATGAAGCACAGGAACTGCAGCATCCG
>Ga0102587_1001481_pt1 | contig 17155 bp, 17 predicted proteins | sample AraplaF_Col_mTSA_FD_76853 | JGI IMG/M metagenome (GOLD analysis project Ga0102587, IMG submission 76853) | Arabidopsis root microbial communities from the University of North Carolina, USA - plate scrape MF_Col_mTSA (SPADES assembly) (version 2) | ecosystem: Host-associated > Plants > Roots >... | reverse complement strand
ACGGCGTGCTGCGCTGGAACTACGAGCCGCCGCCGTCGCAGGCGGTGCGCGGGCGCTCGCGGCGTGCCGGCTGGTTCAACTTCGGCGACGTGCTGAAGCGCTTCGAGTACGAGGACATCGGCCCGAACCAGATCACGCAGGGATTGACGGCGCTGGACGCACGGCTGACGCCGCACCAGGGCCTGCGGCAATGGGTGGGCGGCGTGCTGGTGCCGGCCCCGGCGCCGCAGGTCGCGGACCAGCGCACGCTGCTGCTGGTGCACGGCACCTTCAGCAACAGCGACATGTGGTTCGAGCAGCTCGGCGCGACGCCGGCCGGGCAGGCGCTGGCCTGGGTTCTTGCGGATGAACTCGGGGATCACCTTGTTCTTGAATACCTCGAACGGGTAGGTATCCCTGAACCACAAGGTTTCGTTGGTGGTCATGGCGTCCACCACCTGCTCGCGCAATCCGCCGCGCGGCTGGGTCTGCAAGCGCTGCACCAGTTCGCCGAGCGACTTGATGCCCTGCTGCTCCATCAGCTTGTTGAGACGGCTGGAGACCAGGTACTGCTTGTTCTCACCCAACAGAATCCCACAGGCTTTCTCCAGGAAGACCCGGAATTGCTCGAAATCCAAATTACCCGTAGACACAGTGGCCGTCCCTCGAATCTCATGTCGCGCCAGAGCATGCTCGGCCATTTAATACGCAGCCTTTATACGATCGACTACGCGTTGTGCCAGGTCATCGGGCCTGAACTTGGCCAGGAAATCATCCGCGCCGACCTTCTTGACCATGGCATGGTTGAACACGCCAGAAAGCGAAGTATGCAGCAGGATGTGTAGTTTCTGCATGCGCGGATCGCTGCGAATCTCCGCCGTCAGGGTATAGCCGTCCATTTCGGGCATCTCGATGTCGGAGATCATCATCAAGAACTCCTCCTCCGGACGCTTGCCCTCGTCCGCCAGATTGCGCAGGTAATCCAGCGCCTGACGACCGTCGTTGAGCGACACCACCTCCACACCGACCGTCTGCAGGCAGCGGCTGACCAAGATACCAGTTATAATATAGACCCGTTGAAATTTCCTCGTTATGAAGTGGCCCATACTCCATCTCGATATTATCTAGAGCATAGTTATATTCGTCTTCGCAGTCCCGAGCGGCTTGCGCCGCCGCATCAGATCCGCTGCTTCCATAGATTCGCCATATATTGTTTATGCATGATTGGTACTGACTTTGCGCTTCCGACTGTTTTCCGGTGTAGTCGAAGTCAAGCAACGCCTGTTGTGCAGCGCTCCATTCGCCGTAATATTCTTGCAGTGTCGTACAGTCCGCCGCCTGAGCGACAGGCGCATAAGCGGTGGCACAGAGCGCTAAGCAGGTGATGATTGATTTCATGGCATCATTCTCCAAAGTGCAAATGCATCCGAAATTTGCGTCAGAAAGATTGCTGACGCTTAAGAAAATTCAACTAACACTTCGAGATTGTCAACGAAACAAGAGGGTAAACAGCTTTAGCTATTTGCCGACCATAAGTGCTGCGCTTGGGCAAATGAGCAGAAAACTATGCGATCACGTATACTTTTGCGAACACAGCATCATTCCGCAGTTGGCGCCGATCGCACAACTTGCCGGCGCGTATTCATCAGCATCGCACCGGAGACGGATCGGATTTCTGCAGACGCTACGGATTGTACCGGCTGGTTTGGGCCGAGCACGCATCCTCGATTACGGATGCCATCGCACAAGAGAAGCGAGTCAAACGCTGGCGTCGCGAATGGAAGTTTGCATTGATCGAACGCGGTAATCCGGAATGGCGCGACCTGTTCGACACGCTCGTCTGAAACCGGACAAGCGGGACCCCGGCTCAAGGCCGGGGTGACGAGGAGATGCAGCCTTTAGAGGCGCGCGCAAATGGGGCGTAAGCGGCCGATCATGGCTTGTGCGGCGGCCGGACAGCGCGGATAGCGGCCGGCATGGTACCGCGCGAACTGATCGATACGGCCGACGTGCCCGGCGGGGATCCGCTGCGGCTGTTTCGGCGGGGCAGCGACTTCATGATCGTGCTCGATCGCAACGAGCTGATGAACAGCCGGATGAGCGGGTCGGAAGAAGCGCTCGCCGAGATGACGATCGACCGGCTGCGCGTGCCGGCGCCGCATCTGCTGATCGGTGGATACGGGATGGGGTTCACCTTGCGCGCGGCGCTGAAGCGGCTGGATGCGGATGCGCGGGTGACCGTGAGCGAACTGGTGCCCAAGATCATCGACTGGGCGCGCGGGCCGATGGCCGCGCTGGCCGCGGGGTGCCTGGACGACCGGCGGGTGGACGTGGTGCTCGACGATGTCGGCGCGATGATCCGGCACGCGCGCGGCAGTTACGATGCGATCCTGCTCGATGTCGACAACGGGCCGGACGGGCTGACCCGGCCGGGCAATGACGGGCTCTATTCGATGCGCGGACTGGCGGCGGCGAAGGCGGCGCTGCGGACCGGCGGGGTGCTGGCGGTGTGGTCGGCGGCGCCGGACGCTGCCTTTACGCGGCGGCTGCGCGATGCGGGGTTCGCGGTGGAGGAAGTCGGCGTGAAGGCGCGGAGCAACGGCAAGGGGCCGCGGCACGTGATCTGGTTCGGGACCAAGCGGTAGGGCGCAGATATTCCCCTCCCTGGAAGGGAGGGGTCAGGGGTGGGTAGAAAAGGTCGGGCTCGATGCCCGGCCTTTTCTTTATTCACTGCAGCTCGATGGGCTCGCTTCGCTCGCGCCCACCCCCCGACCCCTCCCTTCCAGGGAGGGGAGTTCAGTTCAAAACGCCGCGCTCACCGAGAACACCACCTGGCTGCCTGCGATGCTCGACCCGTCCTTGGTCGACGAGAAGTTCGGCAGCAGATAGGCCGACTCGCTCTCGCTGATGTCCGTATCGGTATAGGCCACGCCCAGCGTCAGCGGCGTGCCGGGGATGGCGAGATCCGCCCCCAACATCCAATCCAGATATTCGCCGGTCGGCGACAGGCTGGTGCCGTTCGGCCCGAGCCCAGGATTGCCGTTCGAATAGCCGATATGTGCCTTGAGCGTCACCGGGGTGCCCTTCACGCCTCCCGAGAGATCGCCCCAGACATAGAGATTGTCCTCGGACTGGCCGTTGCTCTGGGGCGTGGCCGAGAAATTGCCGAGCGCTTCCTGCTTGGGCGCATAGGCCATGCCGGCCAGCGCCGCCACCGGGCCGAGCGATCCGCTCAGCTTCACATAGGGCTCGGCGAAATCGGTGTTCTGGAACCCGCCCGGATACATGTACCAGGTGAGGCCGACATCGAGCGCAGCGCCGTCGCCGAGCGGGAGCTTGTATCCCGCGTAGAGGTCAAGCTCCATATTGGCGCCGCCGAACGTGCCCCAGCCGGCAAGGTTCGACGCCCAGGTACCGGCATAGAGGCCGCTCTCGTGGCTGACCGTCAGGCCGCCCTGGACCGCCATCTCCTTGTCGGTCTGCGAGACCCCGCGGAAGCGATAGTCGGAAACGAGCGCGACGCTGCCCGAGACAGTTATGGCCTTGGGCGGCTCCTCTTCCTGCGCGAAGGCAGGCGTGGCCGCGCCGAGCAGGATGGCGAATGCGAGACATTTTTTCATCGGGACTCCCCCTTGTTTTAGGTGGTGGTCCCCTGCGGTCCGGATCGGGCTCGCCTCGCATCGGGCAAGCTCCGCATCCAGCGCGATACGAGGTATCGGAAGAAATCGGTCGCGTGTGTAAGGAAGTGTTGCTGCGACGCAGCGAGAAGGAGAGGATGATGCAAATCCGAGAAGGCCGGCCGGACGACGTGCCGTGCGCACTGGAGATCTGGCGGACCGCGGTGGACGCCACGCACGGCTTCCTCACGCCGCAGGATCGCGCCGAGATCGACGTGATGGTGGCCGAGGATTTCCTGCCGAACGTCGAACTGTGGCTCGCCGTCGACGCCGGCGATCGGCCGCTCGGCTTCCTCGTCATGGACGGCGCGATGATCGACGCGCTGTTCGTCGATCCTGCGCATCATGGCCGCGGCATCGGCACCTTGCTGCTCGATCATGCCCTCGCGCTGGCGCCCGGCGCGATCGTCGATGCCAGCGAGCAGGCGAGCAACGCCCTGCCCTTTTACGAGGCGCGCGGCTTCGTCCGCACGGGCCGTTCGGAGACCGATCCGCAGGGCCGCCCCTATCCGCTGGTGCATTTGCGCCACAGTGGCACAAGCGCCGCTTCCAAATCTTCGGGCCAATGACTATATCGCCACGCTGAACCAACGATTCCCAGGAGAAATACCTATCCGTCCTCCCCAATCCCGGCGCCCCCTGGCACCGCCGCCGATGAACGGCCCGCGCTTCAATGAGTTCATTCAATCGCCCAAGGTGCGGGTGATCGATCATGAAGGCGAGAATCTCGGCGTGATGTTCACGCGCGAGGCGATGGAGCAGGCCCAGTCGGTCGGGCTCGACCTTGTCGAAGTGTCGCCCAACGCCGACCCGCCCGTCGCCAAGTTCCTCGACGTCGGCAAGTTCAAGTACGAGGCCCAGAAAAAGGCCAATCAGGCGCGGAAGACCCAGAAGACGCAGGAGATCAAGGAGATCAAGATGCGTCCGAACATCGACGATCATGATTATGATACGAAGATGAAGGCGATCCACAAATTCCTCGGCGAAGGCGACAAGGTGAAGATCACCCTGCGCTTCCGCGGCCGCGAGCTTTCGCACGGCCAGCTCGGCATGATCCTGCTCAAGCGCGTGCAGGACGATACGGCGGAAGTCGCCAAGATCGAGAGCTATCCGCGCATGGAAGGCCGTCAGATGCTGATGGTCATCTCGCCCAAATGAGGTTCGGGCGGGGGCTGTTCGCGGCCCTCGCCGCCCTTCTGCCGGTCGCCGCTTTCGCGCAGACCGCAGCTTCTTCCACCACCAAAACCGATGCGCCGCTTGGCGTACCGGCCGGCTATGTCCAGGTCTGGGCCGACGAGTTCGCTTCTCCCGGAGCGCCCGATCCGAAGAAATGGGCGTACGATACCAGCCGCAACAAGGAAGGCTGGTACAATGAAGAGCTCCAATATTACGCGGCGGATCGTCCGGAGAATGTCCGGGTCGAGAACGGGCATCTGATCCTCGAGGCACGCAAGGAACGATTGACCGACAAAGCCGATTTCGGCGGGCAGAATTATGCCTCGGGCAAGCTCGTCACCAAGGGCCTCGGCGACTGGAAATACGGCTATATCGAGGTTCGCGCGAAGCTCGCCTGCGGACGCGGACTCTGGCCGGCGATCTGGATGCTCGCATCGGACGGCAAGGCCGGCTGGCCGGCGATGGGCGAGATCGACATCATGGAGCATGTCGGCTGGGATCCCGGCCGCGTCCACGGCACCATCCACACCAAAGCGTACAACCACGTCGCCAAGACGCAGAAGGGCGCGGACGCGATGGTGCCCGACGCGTGCACGGCGTTCCACAATTACCAGCTCGACTGGAATGAGGACCGCATCCTGATCGGAGTCGATGGCCATGCGCACATGCGCTTCGACAACGACCATAAGGGCGATCCCGCCACCTGGCCCTTCGCCAGCCCGCAATATCTGATCCTCAACGTCGCGGTCGGCGGCTGGGGCGGGCAGAAGGGCATCGATGACGCGGCATTCCCCTCGAAGATGGAAGTCGATTACGTGCGGGTCTGGCAGAAAAGATAGGCGGCGACGCGGCACCTGCTCAGGCATCGAAACCCGGAACCCCATGTCGGCGATAGAGCGTCGGAGAAGCGCCGACCTCCTTCTTGAAGGCGGTATTGAACAAGCTGATGGTGCCGAATCCGCACATGAACGCGATCTCGGTCACGCTCAATTCTGTCGAGCGCAGCAGCCGCTTCGCGCGTTTCAGGCGCTGGACCTGGATATAGCGCGTCGCGCCGACGCCGAAGGCATCCCGGAACGCTTCGGAAAAGCGCGAATGCGACAAGCCCGCGAGGCGATAGAGCTCCTCCGCTTCGATGCGGTCGCCCAGCCGCTGGTTGATATGGGCCACGACCGAAGCGAAGCGGTGCGTCTTCGCGATCCGGCCCGACACGCCCAGCGCATCGCATTGCTCCGCGAAGAGCCGCGCCACGATCGACAATATGTGCGTGATCAGCCCGCGGCTGGCGATCTGCCAATTGGGCAGCCGTGGATCGGCGGTCGCATGCAATTGTCGAATGAGCGACCGGAGCAGCGGATCGGCAGGGAGTTTGTTGCATCCGAACTCGGCGGCATGGAGAAACGGCTGTATCCATAACGAGCACTCCTCCGGATCGCCGAACAGCGACGCGCCGAAATAGGTCACCAGGGCGCCCCCGTTGTCGGCGCGCGGAATGATCGGCTGGTGGATCTCGTTGGCATTGACGATGAAGACGTCGCCCGGCGCGATCGGAATCTCGGCATCCTGGATCATGTACGAGCCGTGATCCTCGGGAATATAGGCAATCTCATATTCCGGATGGCAATGCAGGTAGCCGAACGCCGCCGATAGCGGCGCGACATGGCTCGTGCGCAGCGGAAAATGCGGATCATGAAAGGGGATGCGCGCGCGGAACGGGTCCACGCGTGTTCCACTGCCCTGCTGGCGTCGTGCCGTGGCTGCCGTTTTCACGACGGCAAGATTGACCGGAAAATAGTGGAAGCCAATCGGAAAGCGGCGGATAGCGCGCCATCGCGCCGCCGCCGTAACAATCGAGAGCAAAGGAGATGCTCTCATGCGGAAATTCACGAACGGCGCCCAGGCGATATGCGGCCTGGCTATCCTCCTCATCGCGACATCGGCGGCGACACAAGCCGCTCCGGCGGGGCAACGAGCCGGCGCACCGATCACGCTCGCCCTCGACCGCCTCGAGCTGTTCGACCGCACCGCCACCGCCGCCAATGGCGAGGTCCGGCTGAACGTCGCGACCGATGCGGGACTGGCGTGGATCGCAGGCGTCGCGCGCACCGAGGGCTGCCTTTCGCTGGAAGTGCGCGGATCGAACGAGGTCGGTCGCAGCTTCGTGGGCATCGCCTTTCGCGGCGTGGATAAGGACAGGTACGACGTCGTCTATGTGCGGCCATTCAGGTTCCGCTCGGAAGATCCCGCCTTAGCCGCCCATAGCCTGCAATATATGTCGATGCCGGACCATCCCTGGCCGGTGCTGCGCGAGCGCTCGCCCGGCGTCTATGAAAGCGCGATCGGTTCGGCGCCCGATCCGGACCATTGGGTGCACCTGATGGTTCGCTTTCGCAGCGGGCGGATGCAGGCGTTCGTCAATGGCGCCGCGACGCCGCAGCTCGATCTGCCCCTGCTGACTCAGGAAACCGGCGGCCGCGCCGCACTCTGGGTGGGGAACAATTCCAGCGGCGCCTTCCGCAACCTGCGCGATTGCAGCTGATGCCGCCAGGCGGCCGCCGGTCGAGGCCTCAACATGAGCGGACGGTGGACTGGAATGCTATCATTCAGTTCGTCCGGTAATAGACGTTTTGCACCCTTGCGACTGGGCATTTTAGCGCTACCAAGGCCGGCACAATAATCAGGAGGGGAACCAATATGACCGCCAGCTTCGATCGCCGCACCCTCCTCGTTGGCGGTCTTGCTGCCTCGGCCGCTACCGTGACGCCGCTCGGCGAGGCCTTCGCCCGGCGCCGCCGCGTCTCCGCCAACGACAAGGTCCAGGTAGGCCTGATCGGCTGCAAGGGCATGGGCTGGGCGAACCTCACGGCGATGATGAAAGGGGCCGACGTCACCCCTGTCGCCCTCTGCGACGTGGACGCCACGGTCCTTACCGGCCGCGGTACCGAGCTGCAAAAGGCCTCCGGCCGCACGCCGCGGCTTTACGACGACTATCGCCGCATGCTCGACGACAAGTCGGTGGACGCGGTGATCATCGCCACGCCCGATCACTGGCACGCGCTCCAGCTCACCGATGCCATGTCGGCGGGCAAGGACGCCTATTGCGAAAAGCCGCTCGGCAACTCGATCGCCGAGTGCCGCGCGATGGTAGCCGCCAAGCAGCGCCACAACCGCGTGGTCCAGGTCGGCCAATGGCAACGCAGCAACCAGCATTGGGCCGACGCCATCGCCCATGTCCATTCCGGCGGCATCGGCCGGGTACGGAAGGTCAAGGCCTGGGCCTATATGGGCTGGATGAAGAACATCGCTCCGCAGCCCGACCAGGCGGCGCCTCCGGGCGTCGACTATGACCGCTGGCTCGGCCCGGCGCGCCTGCGTCCCTTCAATCCCAACCGCTTCCACTTCAGCTGGCGCTGGTATTGGGACTATGCCGGCGGCCTGATGACCGATTGGGGCGTCCACCTGATGGACATCGCCTTGCTGGGCATGAAGGCCCAGGCGCCGAACTCCGTCAGCTCGCTGGGCGGTGCCTATGGCTATCCGGACTCGGCCATGGAGACTCCGGACACCCAGACCGCCATCTTCGACTTCGGCAATTATTCGGTGGAATGGGAGCATGCGGTCGGCATCAGCAACGGCCCCTTCGGCGGCGGTGACCATGGCGTGGCCTTCGTGGGCGAGACCGGCACGCTGGTGGTGGACCGCGGCAAATGGTGGGTCTCGCCGGAGACGAGCAACGGCAAGGCACTGACCCCGGAAATTCCCGTCACCAAGGCTTCGGACAACGGGCTCGATCGGCACACGGCGAACTTCATCGCCTGTGTGAAGGATCGCGCACGCACGCCCGCTTGCCCCATCGAATCGGCGGCCAACACGGCCATCGTCTGTCAGATGGGCAATGTCGCCTGGCGTACCGGCCGCAAGGTCCATTGGAACGCCGCGGCGGGCCAGTTCAAGGACGATGCCGAGGCCAACGCCCTGATCACGCCCCGCTACCGCGCACCTTACCGCCTGCCGGCGTAAGCGGCGTCAGGCGCCCCCGCGACCTAGGGCTTATCGCGGGGCAGTCTGAACCTGCTCATCTCTCAATGACAGGACACCCTCACCCAACTACGCTAGCCCCGGCGAAGGCCGGGGTGCCAAGCTTCGTCACCTCTCCCACAGGGAGAGGAGGGGAGTCGTTCGAATGTCGATACGCCCTAGCCCTCCGCCAGCCCGCAATATCTGATCCTCAAACTCGCGGTCGACGGCCAGGCCAGGCAGGACGGAAACGACGACGCCGCCTTCCCGCCGAAGATGGAAGTCGATAACCTGCGAATCTGGCGGAAGCAGTAAGAGCGTTGACGCTCTTACTTCTGCTCGGCCTGAAGGCAGCGGGACCCCGGCTCAGGGCCTGGGTGACGGAGTCCTCAACCTAGGGGCGATTCTGTCCCTTCTGATCGATCAGGACCGCCTGTTGCCATCGGCTTGGCGCCTTGTCGGTGCGGTGGATGCAACCCACCCAGCAGCAGGGCCGCTTCTTCCCCTCCATCAATTCTTCACGGGTTCGCTCGATGCGACGTTGGCGGGTTGCTGGCTGTTTCGCATCGTCGACCCAGCAGATGAATTCATTCCGGCCAAGCGGCGTCAGGCTTTCCCACAGGGCAAGGACCTTGGGATCCGCTCGAACTGCTGCCTGCAGGTCGTCACCTGCCTGGTGGACAGTGCCATGGGGGAAATCGTTTGCCACGGGACCTCCGGGTTTCGCTGACCCGACAACAAAGTGCATCAGCTTCGCCTGAGTCAACCGCCAGGGAAATATCCCCGCCGCGCGCCTGTGCCCTCACGCCGCCGGCGGTTCCCAAAGCTCGATCGGATTGCCCTCCGGATCGTGGATCCGCGCGAAGCGGCCCGTCTCCGGCGTGTCCCATTCGTCCTTGGTGGTGATCTCGATCCCCAGCGCGTTGAGCTGTTCGAGCAGCCCGTCGAGGTCGCGGACGCGCAGGTTGAGCATGCAGCTCTTGTCCGGGGCGAAATAATCGGTGGTCGCCTTGAACGGCGCGAACACCACCGGGCCGGGCTCGGGATACCAGAACCAGTCGCTCGACTGCCCCTGCTCGTCCTTGCCGCAGCCGCCGCCCACGCCCAGCGTCTCGCGGTACCAAATCGTCAGCGCTTCAGGATCCTGCGCGCGGAAGAAGAAACCGCCCAATCCGATCACCGGCATGCATGTCCCCTTTCGTCAGGCGGCCTGGGCGATGTCCTGCCCCGCCGCGGCTTCGAGCAGGCGGCGCTCGATCGTCTTCAATCGTGCCGCGCTCTCGATCTTATCACCGATCAGATCGGTCAGGTAGAAGGTGTCGACCGCGCGCTCGCCATAGGTCGCGACGTGCGACGAATGGATCGTCACCTTCGACTGGAACAATGCGAAGGCGAGATGGCACAGCAGGGCCGGGCGATCGCGGGCGTTGACTTCGATCACGGTAAAGCGGTTCGACGCCTTGTTGTCGATCAGCACATTGGGCTCGATCGGGAATGCATCGGCACGCGGGCGCGACAGCGGGCGGGTCTTGAGGCGTTCCTGCAGCTTCGAACGATTGGCGAGCGAATCGGCGATGCTCGCCTTGATCCGGTTGAGCCGCGCCTCCTCGTCGAACGGGCGGCCGAGCGGATCCTGGACGAGGAAATTGTCGAGCGCCATGCCGTCGCGCGTGGTGTGAATGCGCGCGTCGATGATGTTGCCGCCCGCGACATGGATCGCGCCGGCGATGCGATAGAACAGCCCGGGATGGTCCGAGGCATAGACCGTCACCAGAGTCGCGCCGCGATCGGGATAGACTTGTGCTTCGATCGAGAGCTGCTGGTCGCCCGCCGCGTCGATCTGGCGGGCGTTGCGCTCGAGCACGTCGAGCGGCTCGGCGATCCAATAGGGCTCGGTCAGCCGTTTCTTGAGCGCGGCCATGCGCTCGCCGGTCCAGCCGAGGATCGCCGCGAGGTCCTCCTGCTTGGCGGCGATGCGCTCGCTGCGGCCCTTCTGCTTGTGGCCGAGGCGAAGCACCTCCTCGGCGGAGTCGAACAGATTGGTGAGAAGCTGGCGCTTCCAGCTGTTCCAGACGCCGGGGCCGACCGCACGGATATCGACGATCGTCAGGATCAGCAGCATGCGCAACCGTTCGGGGCTCTGCACATTCTCGGCGAAATCGAGGATCGTCTTGAAGTCGCTGAGGTCGCGCTTGAACGCAGTCGCCGACATCAACAGATGCCAGCGCACCAGCCACGCCACCGTCTCGGTCTCGGCGGGGCTCAGTCCGAGGCGCGGGCACAGCCGTTCGGCGACTTCGGCGCCCAGCACCGAGTGATCGCCGCCCCGGCCCTTGGCGATGTCGTGGAGCAGCACAGCGACGAACAAGGCGCGGCGCGAAATGATCTGCTCGAAGATGCCGGTGGCGAGCGGATGGTCTTCCTTGAGCTCGCCTTTCTCGATCTGGTTGAGCAGCCCGATCGCGCGGATCGAATGCTCGTCGACCGTATAGTGATGGTACATGTCGAACTGCATCTGCGCGACGACGCGGCCGAAATCGGGCACGAAACGGCCGAACACCGCCGCCTCGTTCATCCAGCGGAGCACCAGCTCGGGCGTGCGCGGCGATGTCAGCACGTCGAGGAACAGTGCGTTGGCGCGCGGATCGTCCCGGACATCGTCGACCAGCCGCGCGTCGCGCGTGGCGGCGCGCATCGCGGTGGGATGGATCTCGAGGCCGTGGAGATCGGCGAGCTGGAAGATCTCGATCAGCCGGACCGGATCTTCCTGGAAGAAATTGTCGCGCGGGATCGCCAGCCGGCTGCGCTCGAGCGTGAAGCCGTGGAGTTTTCGGGGGCTCTTGAACAGCCGCGGAAAGCCGAAGCGCGAGCCTCGCGCCGCGAATTTCTCGTCGAGATGCGCAAGGAACACGCCGGTCAGGTCGCCCACCACCTTCGCCTGAAGGAAGTAGAAGTGCATGAAGCGCTCGACCTTGGATTTGCCGGGGCGGTCGGCATAGCGCATCCGCTCGGCGATCTCGGGCTGGACGTCGAAGGTCAGCCGGTCCTCGGCGCGGCCGGTGAGCGTGTGGAGCTGGCAGCGCACCGCCCAGAGGAAATTCTCGGCGCGGCGGAACTGGCGATATTCGTGGGGCGTGAGCAGCCCCGCCTCGACCAGTTCGGCGGGCTCGCGGACATTGTACGCGTATTTGCCGATCCAGAAGAGCGCGTGGAGATCGCGCAGGCCGCCTTTGCCTTCCTTGACGTTGGGCTCGACGACATAGCGGCTGTCGCCCATGCGCTTGTGCCGCGCATCGCGCTCGGCGAGCTTCTGGGCGATGAAATCGCGTGCGGTATCGGCCTGAATCTCGACCTTGAAGCGCTGCGCCGCCTCGTCGTACAGCGCGGTATCGCCCCACACATAGCGCGCCTCGAGCAAGGCGGTGCGCACCGTCACATCGGCCTTGGCCTGGCGGATCATGTCGTCGAGCGAGCGCGACGAATGCCCGACCTTCAGCTGCATGTCCCACAGCGAATAGAGCATCGATTCGATGACCTGCTCGCACCAGCCGGTGACCTTCCACGGCGTCAGGAAACCGATGTCGATGTCCGAATGCGGCGCCATCTCGCCGCGGCCATAGCCGCCGACCGCGATCAGCGTCAGCCGCTCGCCGGCGCTGGGATTGTGATTGGGGTGCAGCCGCTCGATCGTGAAATCCCACAGCAGCCGGAGCAACTGGTCGATCAGGAACGCCCCCGCCGCCGCCATTTCGTGCCCGCGCGAAGGGTGTTCGCGCAACCGCCGGGCAATCTCCCCCTGACCCGCATCCAGCGCCGCCTTCAGTTCGACGGTCGCGGCGCGGCGCAGCGCAGTGGGATCGGACGCCTCGATCGCGGCGAGCCGTTCGGCAACGGCCCGCCGATCGATCAATGCGCGGCGGTGCGGGACGGAATCGAAGCGCGAAGACATGGGGCGGAGATAGGGGCTTGTGCCGTCGGCGTCACCTGCCCTTGAAGCTCCCTTCCCTGCAAGGGAGGGGCTGGGGGTGGGTGCGAGCACAGCGAGCCCTACGAGATGGGTGGAACGAAGAAAAGGCCGGGCATCGGGCCCGACCCTTTCTACCCACCCCCAACCCCCTCCCTAGGAGGGAGGGGGAGTACCGAGGCATCAGCCCACAAAGGCGCGTTCGACCACGAAGGTGCCGGGATTGGCGTTCGAACCTTCGTGGAAACCGTGGCGCTCGAGCATCGCCGAGAAATCCTTGATCATCTCGCTGCTGCCGCACAGCATCACGCGATCGGTCTCCGGATTGAGCGCGCGCTCGCCCGCGACCGGCGGCTGGAACAGCCAGCCGTCCTCGATCAGCTGGCCGATCCGCCCGGTGGTGCGGAACGGTTCGCGCGTGACCGTCGGGATATAATGGAACTGGAGCAGCGCCTGGTCCGCGACCAGCGGATCGCCGGCCAGCTGCGCGGTGAGCTCGTCATGATAAGCGAGGTCGCTCACCCGGCGCGTGCTGTGGACGATCACGATCTGGCCGAAGGCGTCATAGATATCGGGATCGCGCGCGATGCTGAGGAACGGTGCGAGGCCGGTCCCGGTCGAGAGCATGAACAGCCGGCGGCCGGGCAGCAGCGCGTCGGAGACGAGCGTGCCGGTGGGCTTCTTGCCGAGATAGAGCTGGTCGCCCTCGCGGATCGTCTGGAGCCGCGAGGTCAGCGGACCCTCGGGCACCTTGATCGACAGGAATTCGAGCTCGTCGGACCAGGTCGGGCTGGCGATCGAATAGGCACGCATCAGCGGCTTGCCCTCGCCTTCGAGTCCCAACATCACGAACTCGCCCGAACGGAAGCGGAAGCTCGCCGGGCGCTCGATCGCGAAGCTGAACAGATGCTCGTTCCAATGCCGCACCCAGCGCACCTGGCAGGTCTGGAAGGCGGCATGCTCGGGGAGCAGCTGCGGCGGACGGGCATGCATGTTCATTCGTAGGTCCTGGTCGAAATGGTGAAGGCGGCGCTCAGCCCGCCATGAAAAGCGCGATGCGGCCGGCGGCGAACTGGAGCGAGCGTTGCGCGGCGGGCTTTACCAGCGCTTCGGCGATTCTGCCGACAAGGATTTCTTCACCCCGCGCAGCCGCGGCATGAAGCGAAAGCAGCAGCGCCTCGTCGTCGCTCACCCGGCCGCAGCCGACCGGGCGGAACTGGAGCTGCGCATGGCCCTCGCGATCGAGCAGCATCATCGCGATGTTGAAGTCGGCCAGCATCGCGCCGAGCCGGCGTTCGGCAAAGGTGGGGCCGAGTGCCGCGCACGGGCAGCGCCCGCCGCGTATCGCCCCGACCCATTGCCGCATCGCCCAGACGAGCAAGGCGTCGCCGGCCGCCAGTTCGGGCATTGTCCGATCGAGATACTGGTACACATCACCTCCGCTGAGGCCGGCCCGACAGGGAGCCGACCCAGCCTCTAGCGTTTAATGCGAATGATCCGCAATAGCGAATTTCTATCCTCGCCCCATCGGCTGCGCCGCGAGCCGGGCCAGTTCCTCGCGCAGCGTATCGATCTTGTCGTGCAGCGCCTCGATCTGGGTCTCGGCGCGCTGGTTGGTCTCGTAATCGAGCCGCGCCTCGAACCGGTCCTTCGCCGCCTGGCGGTTCTGGCTCATCATGATCACCGGCGCCTGCAATGCCGCGAGCATCGACAGCATCAGATTGAGGAAGATGAAGGGAAACGGATCGAAGGCGTGCGCCGCCAGAATCACGGTGTTGAGGATCGCCCAGGCGCCGAGGAAGACGCCGAAGCCGATGATGAAGCCCCACGAGCCGCCAACGGCGGCGACGCGGTCGGCCAGCTTCTGACCAAAGGTCAGCCGCTCGTCGAACAGGGCATGGGGATCGCTGCCGGCGCCGATACGGCGCAGGTCTGCGAGGAAACGGATAGCTGCGTTCATGAAACACCTCACTGCCGACCGGCCGCCCGGGGCCGGCGCGAGGTGACGGATCAGCTCAGCGCGACGGCCTCGGACGGCTCGGTCGATCGACTATGATCGTTGCTGGACATGACCCTTCTCGAGGACCGTTGCGGAAAAGGCGCGCGGCTGCGTGCCCAGGCGCGAAGTGGCGATCGCGCCCGGCAAGGTCAAATTAAAAAAGCTTCATGAAAGCCGCCGGGAGGCCGGATCAGTCCGGCTTCTTCGCCACCCCGACCAGCGCCGGACGCAGCAGTCGGTCCTTGATCATATAGCCGGTCTGGATCTCCTGCACGACGGTGCCGGGCTCGGCATCGGCGGAGGGGACTTCCATCATCGCCTGGTGGCGATTGGGATCGAGCGCCTCGCCGACCGCGATGATCTTCGAGATGCCGTGGCGCGCGAACACCGAATCGATCTCGCGGCCCGTAGCCTCGAGGCCGGTGACCAGCCCCTTGAGCTTCTCGTCCTCGCGCAGATCGGCAGGGATCGCCGCAAGGGCACGCGTCAGATTGTCGGACACCGACAGGATATCGCGTGCAAAGGCAGTCGCGGCATACGCACGGGCGTCCTGCGCCTCCTTTTCGGCGCGGCGGCGGACATTCTGCGTCTCGGCCTGCGCATATAGTACCGCCGCTTTGGCTTCGGCGAGCTGCGCCTCCAGCTCTGCGGCGCGATCATGCTCGGCCACCTCCGGGGCCGCCTCCGCGGTCTCCTCGCGAAGGTTGGTTTCCGCGTCCTGCACGTCCGCGCTCATCTTCTCATTCTCGTTCGACATGATTCCCTGTTCGTCAGGCTAATAACCGGGCCAATGTGGCCGCCGTGAAATCCACCATGGGCACGACTCGCGCATAGTTCAACCGCGTGGGACCGATAACGCCCACCACGCCGACTACGCGCCCGTCGAGCGCGCGCACCGGCTTGGCGATCACCGACGAGCCCGACAACGCGAAAAGCTTGTTTTCCGATCCAATGAAAATGCGCGTCGCCTCGCCTTCGCGCGCGCTGTCGAGCAGGCGTGCGATCTCCTCCTTGCCCTCGAGCTCGTCGAGCAACTGGCGGACGCGATCGAGATCCTCGGCCGCGGCGGTGTCGATGAGCCGCGCCTGCCCCCGCACGATCAGCACCGGGCGGCGATCGCCGTCCTCGGTCCAAACCGCGAGGCCCCGCTCGACCAGGGCCGCGGCCGCGCTGTCGAGCGCCGCGCGCTGCAGACCGAGGTCGCGCTCGATCCGTGCGCGCGCCTCGCCGAGCGTCAGCCCGCCGAGCATCGCGTTCATGTAGTTCGCCGCCTGCTGGAGCGAGGCGGGATCGATCCCGCCGGGGATCTCGACCACCCGATTCTCGACCGAACCGTCTTCGCCGACCAGCACGGCAAGCGCGCGATCGTGGCTCAGCGGCACGAAACCGAACTGGCGCAGTACCGGCTCGGCCTTCGGAACGAGCACCAGCCCTGCGCAAGCCGACAGGCCCGAGAGCGCCGCGGTGGTACTCGCCAGCGCTTCCTCGATCGGTCCGGTCTGCCCCGCGCGCGATTCGATCGCGGCGCGCTCCTCGGCGGAAGGCGCACTTGCCTGCATCATCCCGTCGACGAACAGGCGGAGGCCCGATTGGGTGGGCATGCGCCCGGCGCTGGTATGCGGCGCGGCGAGCAGGCCCGCTTCCTCGAGATCCTGCATGACGTTGCGGATCGAGGCGGGCGACAGATTGAGCGCGGAGATCTTCGAGATCGTGCGCGATCCCACCGGCGCGCCGCTGTCGAGATAGGATTCGACGACGATCCGGAACACGTCGCGCGCGCGATCGGTGAGTTCGTGGATCGGTGGGGTGGTCATGGAGTCCTATGTAGCGAAGGTGCCGCCGGTCTCAACGACTCAAAAGCCCTCTCCCGCTTGCGGGAGAGGGTTGGGTGAGGGTGAGACGGGGAGGATAGTCCCTGCGGCCCCCACACACCCTCACCCTTCCGCCGGCTGCGCCGGCTCCCTCCCTCTCCCGCAAGCGGTAGAGGGGGATCACGGCCGCTCGCCGATCAGGTCCTGGATCGGCAAACCATCGGTCGCGCCGCCCAGCGCGTCGGCGATCCGGGTGTCCTTCGCCAGCCTGCAGCCGAAATTATAATAGAGGTTCTGACTGTCGCCGATCGCGCGGGTCCAGGTCACTTCGACGCTGGGAAGATCGGTGGCGAACCCGACGCAAAGCGGATTGTCGGCCGCGTAGCGCACCTGCCCGCCCGCGGGGCGATAGGGCGCCAGCCGCGCGGCGAAGGCGTCATATTCGGCACGGCTCAGCGTGAAGCTGCGCGTGCCGGTCACCGCAGTGAAGCGCTTGCCCTCGAACACTCCCGTGCCGTCGGGATGCACGGTG
>Ga0102587_1001464_pt1 | contig 17344 bp, 20 predicted proteins | sample AraplaF_Col_mTSA_FD_76853 | JGI IMG/M metagenome (GOLD analysis project Ga0102587, IMG submission 76853) | Arabidopsis root microbial communities from the University of North Carolina, USA - plate scrape MF_Col_mTSA (SPADES assembly) (version 2) | ecosystem: Host-associated > Plants > Roots >... | reverse complement strand
TTCGTACTGCACGGGGTAGAACAGCAGGCCGTTCATTTCTTCCACAACCGGCAGCACCGACTTGCGCGACACCGACGTCCAGCAGCCGAAAATCACGGCGACCTTGTCCTGGCCCAGCAGTTGTTTGGTTTTTTCAGCAAACAGGGGCCAGTTGGAGGCCGGATCCACCACCACGGGCTCGAGCTTTTTGCCCATCACGCCGCCCTTGGCATTGATTTCTTCAATCGCCATCAGCACCGTGTCTTTCAGCGTGGTTTCCGAAATCGCCATGGTGCCCGACAGGCTGTGCAGCACGCCAACCTTGATCGTGTCCTGGGCAAAAGCGGGCACGGCGCCCAGGGCGGCCAGTGCGACGGCGGCGGTCATCGCCTTGAGGGTAAATCGACGTTCTTGCATGGTGGGATCCTCTCCGGTAGTAGATAGGTATGGGGTCAATGAATCGCGTTTCGCTGCGCAAAAGCCTGAAAAAACAAGGCTTTGGCGCAACGATGAGTGGATTCTGGGGACCGGAGGGGGATTGGGGAATACGCCGGGTGGCGTATGTGGGGTGGGCGATATGCTTTGGGGATTCGGCCCGGGAGCCGGCATTTTTCACCTCTTTTTTGCCGGAATTCCTGAGCGCCGGCTGACCCACCACACACTACTATTTACTCAGCCATGCTCTTTCGCCTGCATTTACTGCCATGCCTGCTCCTTGCATTCACCTGCTGCACCGCGCGGGCGGCTGACGTGATGGAGCAAGCCCAACTGAAAGTGTTCTTTGTAGACGTCTACCTCTCCACAGCGGCAGATAGCTGCGCGCAGAAATACCCGGAGCTTCGCCAGCAACTACTTGCGGCCCAGCAGGCTTTTCATCAACGCTTGCTGCCCGACATTGAACGCGGAAGGGAAGTTGGCCGCGCGCTTGTCGCGCCGAGCGGAAAAGACGTTGACCAGATGGCTCAACGGATTGCGGACCAAAACCTGGCAACGTCCTTCCTGACAACGCCAAGCTCCGGCATTCAGCGCTTGTGTGAAGACATGCTTGGCAAGGGGAAAAGCCCCATGCAGTGGTCCATCGACGACTTTCTTCGACAGGATTTCGAGTCGCTCAAGATGGAAGTCGGAAATCGTCAAGGCCTGCCCTGCGATTACATCGTCATGTCGTTCGAGGATCTCGCCCGTCGTTTTCTCGAACTCCGGGGCCTGCCGCCCGATACGCTGGAACTTGCAAGCTTGAATCTGCGTCTGCAGCTTGGCGATTTGAAGAAGAAAGCCTCCAACTGCCTGGCAGTTCAAGCGCGAGCCGCGGAATACCGGGTTGCCCCCGACAAGGAACTGGGGACGGCCGCAGAGTTGCTCAGCTCGATGGAGGCTGTACTCATGCCAGCTTGGGATAGCCGTGCGAAGACGGTGGAGAGCACGACTACTGTGGGCAAGAAGGTTGAGGAATTTCTGGCCAGGCGAGTGCAAAAGTAGAACCGGCTGATCAGCGGTTAAAGGTGTTCACCACAACACGCAGAGGTCCCCGTGAGCTATCAGCAAAAAGTTGATGAGCGCAACGATGAGTGGATTCTGGGGACCGGAGGGGGATTGGGGAATACGCCGGGTGGCGTATGTGGGGATGGAGGCTATGCTGGAGAAAGTTTCATATCCATCGGTTTCTTTAGCCTGCTCCTGGCGTCCGAAGAACGTTTTTCAGCCGTTCCAAAAGCACTCTTCGATAGCTAGTGAGCCCTGGCCCCAAACAGACCGCTAGAAAAACTCAAAAGCAGCTACTAGCCGTCCGCTACTGGATTGAGAGCTTTTTCGGAGGGAATGGGGAAATTCCCTAAGAAGAATAAACTGACTAAGAAATGGTGCGGGGAGCTTGTGTGCAAAAGATCAACAATCAAATAGGAAGGCCGTGGCGGCTCGAAAGCACTACGCTCGAGAGGCTCCGTACGCTACCTATGGTTGAGGTCGCACAGGCTCTTGGAATCCAAATGCTCCATGGCAAGGCCATGTGCTTCAACGGCCACGATACCCAGACACCAAGTTTCACGATCGGGAAGAACAAGTCCTATTGGAAATGCTATGGATGCGGGGAATTTGGCGACACGATTTCATTGGTTGAAAAAATACTCGGTCTTGATTTCAAGGCAGCATGTAATTGGCTCTGTGAGACTTTTCGAATAGAGGACGGTACCCGTCCTACTGCTCGCTTAACCGCATTGCGTCATAGAACGCCACAGCTCAAAAAATCAATCGTAGAACCGGTATCGGCACCGACGCGCGCGCCTGAGACTTCGGCCGACCCTGAGCTCTACGCGTGGCTTGTTGGTCGATGCGGACCGGTAGTTGACCCTAGAGGTACTCGTTACTTCCGAGACCATGGAATACCGTTAGATGTCGCTCATTCCTTCGGGGTTGTCGAATTATTAGACCCTATTCGGGCATATCTAGCGCTGGAGAAAGCTTGGGGCGCTGATCGGATTCAGAAAGCGGGTTTGTCAAAACATCGACGTTCACTTCTATGGTCTGGCTACAGTCTGATTTTTCCATTCAATGACGACACTGGTGTGAGCTACGTCCAAGTTAGGTGTTTGGAGAGTAAGCAGAAATTCATTGGCCCGGTAGGTGTTTTGAAGCCAATCTTTAATCACAGCCGTCTACAGCGAATGCGCGCCAATCAGATCCTGCATATCTGCGAAGGTATTCCGGACGCACTGGCTCTTGAAGGACACGGCTTAGCGGCTATTGGTATCTTGGGTGCAACGTCATTCCGTACAGAATGGGTTGACGAGCTACTCCAATTTGACCTAGTTGGCGTTCCTGATGGTGACTCAGCTGGTGAGAAGTTTAGGCAGAGCCTGACTCAGGCATTTCACGCTCGCAGCAAGAGCATCAGATTTGTACTTCCTCCCAAAGGCATGGACGCGTGCGACGTAATTTCGAAAGCCGTTAATGCATAACTTCTTGGACCTCGTCTGCGACCAGCTGAATCTTCACTGGGCTTGGGAAAAAGTCAAAAAAGCATGCGTTCCTGGTGACGTATGGGTCGACGAAGCCGCGCTTGCATCATTCGAAGTTCACTTGGGCTCAGAGTTGGAGAGCATGGCGTCAGACCTTCGGGGCGGCAGATACCGAGTCGCTCCGCTCAACCCGATGGCATTCCCTAAGAACCCAGACGCTGCTGGCAATGCGCGAGTTAGGCAGTATTTCAATTTCTCGATACGCGACCAAGTTGCCTGGACGGCCGTCGTTAATGTCGTTGGCCCCTACGTGGATGCAAGAATGCCTGCATGGAGCTATGGCAATCGACTATTTCGATCGACGTGGATTGAGGAAGAGGAGAACGGCCTCAAGAGAAGAAAAGTTGGCCCATACCGACACTCCTCTGGACGCATATATCGGCCTTTTCAGCAAGCTTGGCCCCTCTTCAGGAGACATGTTGCACTGGCGATCTCAGCAGCAACCCGTATTAATGGGGGCACAGCAAATCTGGATCAAGACGAGCTTGACGAACTTAATCTTCAACGCTTGTTACCTGCCGACTCGCGCTGTCCATACGTCGCCGGGGAATACTGGTCACGCCCATCTGGCACGGGCGGGAAAAACGAGATTTACTGGGCATCGGTAGATTTAGAAAAGTTCTATCCCTCAGTTCCCCTATCAGCTTGCGTTGACGCAATAGTCGCGTGTTTACCTGAATTACTTAAAGCCGAGGCTGCACAAGTATTGAAGATGTTGACGCAGCTCCCGCTGGACTTGAGCGGCTGGACAAATGAGGAACTGCGTCACATAGAACTCGATGACACTCGTCGACAGTTTCATCGAATTCCAACCGGACTCCTAGTATCGGGATTCCTCGCCAATGCCGCACTGCTACACGTTGACCAGATAGTCGATCGAGAACTCCCGAAGGGTACAGTTGCGCATTTTCGCTACGTCGATGATCACGTTATTCTGGCAACCACATTCGAAGCCCTTTTGAGTTGGCTGGAGCAATACAGAGGGATTCTTGAGGCATTTGGTACTGGCGCGCACATCAACCCCATGAAGACTGAGCCCGAAGCGCTCGGCATCTTATTGGGTGCTGGCGGAAGCATCAATCAAACATCCGCGAGTTCGGAGGAGTGGAAAAAAGCACAGGACGCCTGCCGCCTGGACCCAGAATTTCCAGTGCCATTGATGACAAAGACAATTGCACTCGTCTCGGCTATCGGAAGAACCGACTTCACAGCACTTGAAGACGATGAATTGGGCACCCTGTCGCACCAACTGGAACATCTGCTTCTGGTTGATCTTCCTGAGACGGAAATGCCGGAACGCACACGCCTGGCCTTCGCCGCTACCAGACTCGCTCGGATTGCAGAGGCCAGATTGGCATCGCCCGAAACGGTTACTGGCCTTAGTGCCGGCCATGCAGCATTGACTGAACCCCAAACCGCTCAGTCAAAGTTAGAGGAGTTAAGCCCCCAGGATCCCATCGCGATATTCACAGGCATCAGTAGCTCAGAGGCACTCAACCGCCTGGCAAGCGTCGCGAATCGAGTGTTTGGTTTGGTCAGACGGGTTCTTCGAGAAAGGCCCGATAGAGTTCGACTTTGGACTCATGCATTGGCCATTGCTCGACGGCTAGGCGCGGCGGGTCTCGAGCAGCTATTCGCAGATATAGATGAATATTCTCGAGATCCGGTAAATCGTCTCGCCGCCAGCTATGTACTGGGAAACTCATATGCAGTTCTAGCAGCAGAAACCATAAAGGCGACGCAGATCCTCGTGGATCGCAATGCGGCAGGATGGCGAAGAGCTGCCGCTCTTAGATTTTTGCGAGATGTCGCGTTCTATACGAACTTAAGAAAAAAACCCGAACGCCAACCATGGTTTGTCGAAAAAAGTTACAACCAGTTTTGCGTTGGTCTGTATTGCGCTGAAAGGCTCATCTACCAAGAGAGAATACCGATTCCTAGCTTGGGGTTGGCCTTCGACAGGAAATTGATTGCTCGCGGCGCTGAATTATTGTCATCTGGGTATTTGCAGCCTGAGTATCGTGTCGCGCTCGCTTGGTGGGGCTCCAAATTCGAACTCCGCAAGCCAATTCGTAGGGCTTCTAGCCTCGTCGTTCACCTAGGCGGCTTGGTGCAAGCCCTCCCCGACTCTGATGATTTATGGTCATTTTTCCCAACGGATGCGCCGGCGACTGTTCTCATACGACTCGCAGCCAGCCAGAAAACGACCCGCAGCCAGCGCACGAGAGAAGGATGGTGGTTTGACGCCTTACATAATCGTCTTAAGAATGCCGAAGTTCGAGAAGTCTTGGAACTATCTGCTCCAGCTAGGCGGGTTGAGAAAATTCTCTGGAGACCCAATACCGACAAGTTACTACCGCTACCACTTTGGGCGGCTCAGATATGGGAACACGCCGGCACTCACGAGGGCAATGAATGGCGCCTGGGAGAGTGGACATGTCTCGAAATAATTCGACAGGCGGCCAATTTGCTCGCTTCCGACGAAATACTCGATTTGGCCTATCTTGAACGAGCCAAGTCACGCACAGCAGCGACAGCCCTGCCATGTGCCCACCCAATTAACTTTACGCTGCCAGCCGATCTGGTAGACGCACCGTCCATGTCTTGGCAAGACTGGCGACAAAGACTCCGGGCCAACGGTTCCGGAGTGTTGCGCTTAACTCCAAAAGACTTGAGACTACATGACTACCGATATGCACCACTTGTTCTGAGTCAAATTGGCCCAGCGCAGAATTTAATCCGTGGACTTGGATTGTGTTTGTTTGGGTTACTTTCAAGATCATTCCTGCTCCCCGTACAGTGGAATGGACCAGGCCATGAGAGTGTGTTGAGACACCTACCTCAGCTACTGCGAGACGAGATCACTTACTCTTCTGCGACCCTGGGCATCCTTGAGGCATGTTTGCAGCCACGAGCCGCCGAGAACGTTATCGCAAATCTGTACCAGACATGGACAAACTCTTTCGACGATGACACAGAGCATGATCCTATTGGGCTGTTGAGCGCTAAACGATTGGCCGAAGTCATTGTTGTCGCGCAAGCGGAACTCGAACGCAATCAGATATCGACTTTCAACCATCGCTCTCGCCAGCTCACTCCGGTAGATCTTATGCACCTCACCGACGCTGACTGGAAATCGTACTTTGGAGAAAACGAAGCATGATTCCCTATACAGGCGAACTGGTCGAATCGCTATCTCTTGGAGTCATCCAGACTACTTTAGATCATAAAGAGGCTTGGCAACATAGCTCGGAGCCTCGCATGTCTATAGCTCAAGACAATCATGCTTGGCATGAGATTCGAAAAGCAATGAGATCTCTGGCTGATCACGACGAGCAACCCAAGATTGTGCTGCTACCGGAGTTAGCTTTGCCTAGAACGCGTCTTGATGACTTTGAGCGAGTAGTGTGCGCAATGAACGTACTTGCAATTGGGGGCGTGGACTACAGACTTGACCACGCGATCAATTTGGCACGAAACGAAGGCTTGGTTCTCGTTCCTCGAAATTTTTGGAAAAAACACCCTTCCCGTTATGCGGCTCGCGTTTGGTTTGGTAAGCATATCCCAGCGCCTGCGGAGAATTCCGGGTTCACGGAGTACTCGCCCCCATGGTTGTTCGGAGGAGACTCAAATGTTTACGTGTTTGACGCGGGCCAGTTCGGTCGCATCGGAGTCAGCATTTGCTACGATTTTATGGACATAGAAAGAGCACTCTTGTATAGAGGCCGAGTTCATCATTTGATCGTTCTCGCTTATAACCGTGATATCAAAATGTTCGAATCACTTGCCGCGTCACTTTCAAGAACAATATTTTGCAACGTGATCGTTTGCAACACCGGACACTACGGCGGCTCACTGGTGGTATCCCCGTTCTACGAAGCACCTAAACGAATTAGTTACGCAATTGACGGTGGAAAACTGTTCTCGACTCAATGTGTTCAGCTTCCGGTCCGCGGACTTGATGAGGCCATGCGTGGAAATGATTCGAAGCCAAAACAGACGTACAAACACGTACCGCCTGGGTTCAACCCAGACTTCTAGGTCAACTGAAAATCAGTTAGCAGATGACCTCCGTAACCATTTATCAGGTCCCATGCGTATCTGAAAAGTCAGATTAGACGGTTCTCCGCAGCCCACTGACATGCGTGAACCTCGCCTTGCGAAGCACTTCGACCCATGCGCGCCTGCTCGGCCTGGAGGTAAAGCATCAGCTAGCTTCAAAAATCACATGTCTGCAGCAGCTCGGGCATAAGCTCGGGCGGTAAAGGCAAAATCCCCTCACCCCCGCAGCACAGCCAAAATCCACTCCTCAAACAACCGGATACTCCGCTGCTCCCGCCGCTGCGGCGGGTAAGTCAGAAAGTAGCCGTTCCCGCTGTCAACCTCAATGTCAAAGGGCTTGACCACCTTGCCCGAAGCGATGAGGTCAGTGAACAAGGCCGCATCAGCAATCGCCACCCCCAAGCCGCGCTCCGCGCTCTGGACGCACATGTCCACCGTGTCAAACAGCTGCTCGCGCGCGCCCTGCAAGTCCGGCACGCCGGCGCCGCGTAGCCAGGCCTGCCATTCGTGGCGGCTGGCCGTGGCATGTAAAAGGGTTGCACCGGCAAGGTCGGCCGGTTCGCGCAGGCTGGCGGCCAGCTGCGGTGCGCACAGGGGCACCAGGCGCTCGCGCATTAGCGGCACCTCAACCAGCTGGGGCCAGCCGCCCTTGCCGTGGGCAATGATGGCGTCGGCATCGGTGTTGCTGAAATCTGGCGCGTCCGTCCAGTGGGTGGCCACGCGGATTTCAGTCCCGGGCAGCGCGGCCTGCAGCGCCGGCAGGCGCGGCAAAAACCACCTGACGGCCATGGTGGGCGGGAACTGGACCCTGAGCACATCTGCTGCGCCGCGCCGCACGCGCGCGCTGGCTTGGGCCAAAGTTTCCAGCGCCTGCCGCACCGGTGCCAGCAGCTGCTGGCCTTCCGCGGTAAGCGTGAGGCCGCGGGCCACGCGCACAAACAGCGGGCAGCCGTAATACTCTTCCAGCAGCTGCACCTGCCGGCTTACCGCGCCCTGCGTGAGGTTGAGCCGTGTGGCCGCGCCGGTGAAGCTGCCGCAATCGGCGGCGGCCAAAAAGGCCTGCAGGGCATAAAGGGGCGGCAAGGCGGGCATGCGCGCAGTTTATCGTGGCAGCCCGGCGCGCGGCAGAAGCCATGCGCGCTGCACATGGCTGCCCCCAAAATCTTTCGATGGTGCTGCGGCGCGGGCGCTCCTACGATGGCGCCCTGCTTGTTTATTCATTCACTCATTCCATCACACCGCCCCACACCATGGTCATCAGTTCGAACGCCCTCGCTTATATCGACGTCATTAACCGCTACCTGGCCCTGCTGGCCGCGGGAGACGTGCGGGGCATTGTGTCGCTGTTCAGCCCGCGGGGGATGGTCGACTCGCCCTTTCTGGGTGTGCGGCCGGCGGGTGAGTTCTTTGACCAGCTCAAGGCGGCGACGCGGCGCAGCGTGCTGGAGGATGCCGAGGTGTTTGTGAGCGCGGCCGGTTCGCGCCGGGCTTCGGTTTGTTTTACCTACCAATGGGAGCTGGCCGACGGCTCGCAGGTGAGCTTTCGCTGTGTGGACATTTTTGATTTTGACGAGCAGGGCCTGATAACGGCCATGACGATTGTTTATGACACTGCGCCGATACGCGCGGAAGTGGGCGACAAGTACCGCCGCGCGCAAACCCATTGATTCACCCAACCCCCCAACCACCAAGCAGGAGAACTGACATGAAATTTATGGTCCTGGTCAAAGCCACCGCCGACAGCGAAGCCGGCATCATGCCCAGCGAGCAGTTGCTCGCGGAGATGGGCCAATACAACGAAGAGCTCGTCAAGGCGGGCATCATGCAAGCCGGTGAAGGCCTGCACCCGAGTTCCAAGGGCGCCCGTGTGCGCTTTTCCGGCAAGAACCGCACGGTCATCGACGGGCCGTTCAGCGAAACCAAGGAGCTGGTGGCCGGCTTCTGGATCTGGGAGTGCCAATCGCTGCAGGAGGCGATAGCCTGGGTCAAGCGCTGCCCCAACCCCATGCCGGGCGATTCGGAAATCGAGATCCGGCAGGTCTTCACGGCGGACGACTTCGGCGAGGCCTTCACGCCGGAGCTGCGCGAGCAGGAAGAACGGCTTCGCGCGCAGATTTCCTGATACACCCCTGATTCACGCCTGATTCATTCACCCCAACCCCAAGGAGAGCCACCATGCCCAAGATGATTTTTGTGAACCTGCCGGTGAAGGACCTTGCCGCCGCGATACGTTTTTACAAGGCGATCGGCTGCGAGCAGAACATGCAGTTCAGCAACGACCAGGCCGCGATGATGGTCTGGTCGGAGACCATCAGCTTCATGCTGCTGACGCACGAGTACTTCGGGACCTTTACCGCCAAGCGCATCAGCGACGCGCACCAGAGCTGCGAAGTGCTGCTGGCCCTGTCACGCGACAGCCGCGAAGAGGTGGACGCCATCACAAAAGCCGCGGCGGCCACCGGCGGCAAGGCCGACGTTCGCCCACCGCAAGACATGGGTTTTATGTATTCGCGCGCCTTCCAGGACCCGGACGGCCATGTGTTTGAGCCGGTGTGGATGGACATGGCGGCGGCGCAAGCCGCTGCGTAGGCAGATACGTAGCCAGGCTTTGTCGAATTCGCCGGCCCCGTTCGTCGTGCTTGTGTAAGCCACACGAACGGCCTTAGGGCCAGTTCCTTTTTTAACTCAAGGAGAAATCGATGAAGTTCCTGCGCACCCTTTTTGTACCGCTGCTCAGCGCCGCGGTGGCCCTTGCCACCCTCCTCCCGGTCGCCTCCCACGCCCAGGAAAGCAAGCCCGTCAAAAGCGGCTACCTCAGCGTCAACGGCGTCAACTACCACTACCAGGTGCACGGCAAGGGTGAGCCGCTGCTCTTGCTGCATGGCGGCCTGGGCCAGTTCGAGATGTTCGGCCCGGTGCTGGCCGGGCTGGTCAAGACCCGCCAGGTGATAGGCGTGGACCTGTATGGGCACGGCCGCACGGCACTGACCGACAGGCCCGTGAGTCTCATCGACATGGGCGACGACATGGCGCAGATCATCCAGCAGCTGGGCTACGGCCAGGTGGATGTGATGGGTTATTCCATGGGCGGGGGTGTAGGCTTTCGCCTGGCGGTGCAACACCCCGAGCGCGTGCGGCGCCTGGTGCTGGTCTCGGCCGGTTATGCGCAGGACGGCTTCTTCCCCGAAATGCTGCCTATGCAGGCACAGGTCGGCGCGGCCATGGCCGACATGATGAAGGAGACGCCCATGTACAAGTCCTATGTGGCGGTGGCGCCGCGCCCGCAGGATTTCCCCAAGCTGCTGGACCAGATGGGCGCCATGATGCGCAAGCCCTATGACTACGCAGAAGACGTCAAAAAGCTCGCGATGCCGGTGATGCTGGTGTATGGCGACAGCGATATGTACCGCCCCGAGCACATCGTGAAGTTCTACCAGCTGCTGGGCGGCGCGCTGAAGGACGCGGGCTGGGGCCGGGAGAACATGGCAAAGAACCGGCTGGCGATATTGCCGGGGTACACGCATTACGACCTGTTCCTGGCGCCCGCACTGGTGCCTACGGTGCTGCCTTTCCTCGATGGGAAGAGCAATACGGCCAGCTGGGCGCAGCAGGTCGAGGGGAAGAAGTAGCGAGGTGCTGGAAAGCCGGATCCCTTTATCGGGTTTCCGGTCTTCCGTTCACTTTGTGACTGCCTGCTGCTGCAACTGGGCCATCAGGCGGTCCAGCGCAACCGGGATCAGGCGGTCCAGCGCGGCGTCGAACTCAACCATACGGGCTGTCGCCGCCTCCAGGCCGGGGAAGGTGGTCATCCCCTCGGGAAAGGGGCCTGAACGGGGAACAGGCAAACCCACCGAGGCACCCCGGTATTTTTGCTGGGGCCCGGGGGCGCTGACCACGCCGGTGGAGTTCAGGGTGGCCAGGATGCTGGGCGTGATGGTGCCCACGGTGGCGGTTCCCAGGTCGAGGTTCAGGTACAGCGAGGGCTTGTCGGTGGGGAGGGCCTTCACTTCCTGCAGCGTCGGCTTGAAGAAATAGCGGGAGCCGCCCAGCGTTCCTTTTTCGTAGGTCGCCGGCACCACGGTTGCGGCAATGCCTTTTTCGCGAAGCCGTTCCACAAAACCCGCCACAAAGCGCTGGCGCTGCGCGCTGTTCAGGCCCTGGCTTGTTGCGGCCTGGTTGAGCGCGGCATGGGCCTTGTCGAGCAGGTAGTCATCCGAGAACCCGGCGAATCCACCGAGGAGCACGCTTGCCAGGCCACCGCTGATCCGCACCGACTCCAGATAGGCCGGCACCGTGTAGCGCGGCGTCTCGCGCTCCACCACCAGGGTCATGGCGGTGATTTTTTCCTGCTCCAGCTGCACGAGCAGAGGGGGTTTGGCGGCGCATCCGGCGAGCGCCAAGACACCCATGACCAAAGCCAGGGTGAGTGTCGCGGTGCGAACCATGGGGATCGAAATTTTCACGCTGGCTCCCTTGTTGTTGATGTTTGTTGTTTGTCTGTTTCTTGAATGAAGTCGCTATTCTGATTGAAATGCGACATCGATCTTCGGAGGCTGGTTCGCAATTCTGCGGGAGCGCAGGGCAAGGTATGTGCTACTCATGGCGAAGATCGCCAGGAATATCCAGATACCCAGCACGGTCTTGTTTAACACCCATTTGAGCTCTTCTTCCTCTCTCGTCGCTGGAGAATGGAGAAGCCGGTCAAACTCGACACCTCGCAGATGCTGGGAAACATCATTTTTCATGGCGCCATACGCGAGTTTTTCGATGAGTTCATTGGCTCGCTCCGGAACCCCCTCTGTCGATGTTTTTTTGTACCGCGCCAGGGCTTCACCGCAGTACCCGGCATGCAGCTTTGGCTCGGTTTTCTCAGAGTCCAGGCAAAGGGTGATCGCGTCCAAGGTAACTTTGTACTGGAGTTCTTTGCTGAGAAATGTCATTTCCTGTATGCGACTTCCGCCATTTCGCTTTACTTCCGCGAGCAATTTATACGTATACACGGATTGCGTTCCAACAAAGACAAGGCCCACCAATGACATGACAAGCATTCCTCGCGCAATGGAAGCCGATCCCCACTCCCCGATCACGCGAAACTTCTGAATCGTGAGGCTGAGATCCTCCAACGCGTTCTTGATCACTCCCATTGCAGTTCACTCCTATGGTTCATAAAGTATGCAGGTCGAAAATTCTGGAAAACCGCCACTGGCGAAATAGTTTGGGTGCGGAAAACAGGGAGCCGGCGACAAGCCAATCCTCAAACCGGCGCGTAAGCCCCGGTGCCGCCCGGCCAGGCCGTCAGCACCTCATAACCCTCTGGCGTGACGGCCACCATGTGTTCCCACTGGGCGGACAAGGACCCGTCCTTGGTCACCACCGTCCAGCCGTCGGCCAGTTGCCGGGTTTCGCGTTTGCCGGCGTTGAGCATGGGCTCTATGGTGAACACCATGCCGGGCTCCAGCCTGACCCCTTCGCCACGCCGGCCGTAGTGCAGCACCTGCAAATCCTCGTGGTAGACCTGGCCTATGCCGTGGCCGCAGTATTCGCGCACGACGCTGAAACCCTCGCGGTGGGCGACGGACTGGATGGCATGGCCGACGTCGCCCAGGGTGGCGCCGGGCCTGACCTGGTGAATGCCGGCCAGCATGGCTTCATAAGTTGTCTCTACCAGGCGCCTGGCGAGCACGCCGGGTGTGCCGACCAAGAACATGCGGCTGGTGTCGCCGAACCAGCCGTCCTTGATGACGGCGACGTCGATGTTGACGATGTCGCCGTCTTTCAGAACCTTGTCGGGCGAGGGGATGCCGTGGCACACCACCTGGTTGACGGAGGTGAGAATGGTTTTGGGGTAGCCGAGGTAACCCACGTTGGCGGGAATGGCGCCCTGGACATCCACGATGTACTGGTGGCAGATGCGGTCCAGCGCCTCGGTGCTGGCGCCGGGCACGACGTGGGGCCCAATCATGCTGAGCACCTCCGCGGCCAGCCGGCCGGCCTGCCGCGCCATGGCGATCTGCTCGGCGGACTTGATGATGACGCCGCGGGCCATCAATCAGCCTTTGGCTGCCGCCGATGCGCGGGGTTTGCCCGCCTGGGCCGTGGCGGCGGCGACGATGTCCAGGCCGCCGGCAAGTTCAGCCTGCACCAGCAGTTGGCAGATTTCCCGGTAGTCGAGGTCGGGGTGCATCTCGGTCAGCATGCCGACCCGCATCCAGTGCTCGGCCTGCGCATTGATGGAGCGGCTCAGCGCGTTGCCCGCCACACGCAGGTTCTCGTGCATCAGGTCTGAAATTTTGACAATGCCCATGGCCGGCCTCTCTACATGAAACGTATATGTATTATATACATTTCATAGCATCTTGATGCTAACGACCGTGAGGGCCCTGGCTTGCCGGCACAAAGGGTTATCTTTGGGAAATAGCAAAAAAAAGCTGAAAGATGTCGATCTGGGCCCGCCCCGAACGTCGTCAGCTGGATGGCAGGCAAATTGCACGGCCGGCATCAACCACCACCCCAGGAAACATCCAGCCAAGGAGAAGCATCCCCATGCCCCCAACAACCACCCCCACCCCCACCCCAACCCTCACCGCCTTTGAACGCTCGCCCGACCGCGGCCGGGGCCTGGCGCGCGACATGCGCGTGCGCTGGGCGCTGGAAGAAGTCGGCCAGGCTTACGAGGTTCGCCTGGTGTCCTTCGCGGCGATGAAGCAGCCCGCGCACCTGGCGCTGCACCCTTTCGGGCAGATCCCGACGTATGAAGAAGGCGGGCTGGCGCTGTTCGAATCCGGCGCGATCATCCTGCATATCGCGGAGCAGCACGCGGGCCTGTTGCCCGCCGATGCGAACGCCCGCGCCCGCGCGATCGCCTGGATGTTTGCCGCGCTCAACACGGTGGAGCCGCCGATTGTGGAGCGATCCATGGCCTTCATCTTCGAGCAAGACAAGCCCTGGTATGCGACACGCCAGCCCATGCTGGAGGAGCGCGTGCACACACGGCTGGGCGAGCTTTCAAAGCACCTGGGCGATGCCGACTGGCTGGACGGTGATTTCAGCGCGGGCGACCTGCTGATGGTGACGGTGCTGCGCAGGCTGGAGAGCTCGGGGCTGCTGGATCACTATCCAACGCTGTCGGCCTATATCGCGCGGGCTGTGGCGCGGCCGGCTTACCGGCGGGCTTTTGCGGCGCAGCTGGCGGTGTTTACGGGTTCGTCAGCGGGCGGCTGACGAGATCGTGCAACCATGAACGCTACATAATTCAACGCGTAGCTGAAGTTACCCTGCAGCCGACAGAAGCGTCCAAGGCTGCTGGAGCCCTTCATAATCAAGACCTGCCCCCGCTTTTTCGAGATGCCTACCTTTCATCATGGATAAATTCTTGCTGCAGCAGCAGGTGCTAGAACGGCTCGCCGAAGACCTGCTGCAAGCCGAACAGGCAATGCGGGTGGCCTATGAAACGGCGACTCACGAAGAAAATATCGCCGAAAACAAATACGACACATTGGGACTCGAAGCCGCATACCTGGCCACCGGCCAAGCTCGGCGCGCCGAAGGCATCCGCCAGGCGATGGCCAATTGGCGCCAATTCCGCCCGCGCCCCTACGACTCCAGCAAAGGCATACAGCTCGGCGCGCTGGTCTGCCTGGTCGATTCCGACGACAAGCAGCAACAGCTCTTTCTCGGGCCGGATGGGGGCAGCATGAAGTTGGTCAGCGGCGCTCAGCTCGTTCAGGTCATCAGCAGCGAAGCCCCTTTGGGCAGGGCCATGCTGGGCAAATGCGAGGGAGACGAGGTGTGGATACAGGTCGCTCCAATCCGACAGCAGTTTGAGGTGCTACGGGTTCATTGAGCCGTAAACGACTCATCTGGGCCCAAAGCGGTCTTTGCACATCCTTCCACGCAAACCTTCATTTCAGGCGGCAGGCTGGAGAGCACTTCCGGGCGTGCGGTTTCAGGCATGGGATTTCTCTGGGTTAGGGTTGAAGGCAAACGGAACACGACCTTGGCGGCGAAGCCAAAAGCGAACACCGGCTCAGGGCCGCCGTAGGTTCAATCGACGGAAATGCGCACATGCGTGATGCAAGCGCGATCTGGCGCGTAGAACTTCGCATTGACATCGCGCCCCTGTTGGATGGGGCACGCCATTCCGTGCGGCCCGGGCGTACGCACCACAAGTGTGTTCGGCGCGGTATACGGCTCCGACTTCCCGCATGAAGCGTGCGCCGCTGCCTCGGCCAGAGAAACGCAGCCTCCGCCTTCCGCGATGGCGACGGTCAAGGAGGTCCGCCAGCCGCCATCGACAGGAATGCTGTAGAGGTAGGTCTCCCCACCCATCAGGGATGGCCCTTTTGCCAGCCGCGTCATCCGCGAGGAATAGCTGGCACTGCCAAGCTCGCGCTGCGGCTGCAGAACCATGCCGAGCTTGCGACTGAGCGAGGGATAGAGCGGACTTTCCTGCAAATCGGCCGCGGTGATGGTTAGCAAGCGGCGGGTGAGCTCCTTGCCCGAGACATTCTCCTGCGCATGGGGAATAAGCGGCGGGAAAGCGACGAGCGCTACGCACGCGATGCGAAACATCGTGAGCCTGTTTTTAGGCCGCGAGCGCTTGCTTGTTGCATCTTTCATCACATCCCTCCAGATCAAATCAAAGTCCCATCCATCCGCAACCAATGTCAGCTTCCGGCCGAGTCCGTCACGATTGCCTTGGTGCAGGCACCTGCCTGGAAAATCATTGTGGTGGTCCGCGACGCATGGTCGCGATGTGTCCCGCCAATGATGTCTCCAGGTCCCACTGCGGCAAGCTGCTCATCTCACCGTACTTATTGCAATTAGCGCGGAACGTGGCCGCTCCTCCCGCCGCCAGGGCGCGTCTTTGGTTTGTTTTAAACGTGAGATTCCGGTTGTACACATCGCGCTTGTATTGGGCACCCAGAACAGGGTGCTCCAGAATCTGGGTCCTGTGGCGCTCAACTTCCTCTAAAAGCGACAGATGCCTGGTGCGCCAGGATTGGTAGTGCTTTTCATTGTCTTCCTCAGTATCCGGAAACTCTTCCGAACATATGTCAGCGATGTCGCGGACGGCTTCGATGACGCCAAAAATGACGCCCAGGTCACGGTAATACTGGCCGGTGGACCGGGGCCCCTGTTGCGCGGACAGATTGCCGTGCATGGCCAGCGCGGACAAGGCCATGCAGGCAAGTGCGATTATTTTTCTCATGATCCTCCTCCAATACTTGTGCCATCTTTCATTCCGCCCCGGGCTTGCGACCGATGCGGCGCCGACGCATCAACACAAAGGCGGAGGCCAGCAAGGGCCCCGACAGTGTGAGCATGACGATGGGAACCTGTCCCAATGGCGTCATTGATCCCCTCGGACTCGGAGGCTGGAGCTTTCCCCCCATCCAGACATCGGTGAGTTGAACCTGCATGTATTGCCTGAACAAAAGAAAAGCTGCGCTACTCAGGAGAATAGAAGACACAAAAAGAAGCGCGACTGTTCTTGCATATTGCCTGTAGCCAGTCGATGCAAACCAGGCCGCGAGCAAAGGAACGGTAACGAACAGGTTACCTGCGAAGAAGAGCTTGATCGGGAAGTAGAACCACGGAGTAGGGTCTGCAATCGCGTAGAAGGTATTGCGTCCAGGAATCAACAGTTGGTTAAAAACCGCCAAGACGACTTCTTTGTCAAAAAAAACAAGTGTTCCTCCGGCCAGGCAGGAAGTCGCAGCGATTGCGAAGACAAGCGTGAGGGGTAGTTGCGGGATCCCTTCCGGGTTTGCAGTTTGGAGCATAGAACCTTTCAGGCGGATCTGCGACTTGAAACAGTGCTGGCGGACTTCGCCCTCACGGCCGCCAGATCCCAAGCTCCCCATTGGGCTCCACAGAGGTCAGCAGCATCTGCCCACGCCAGTCCACCAGAACAAGCTTGTATTGCGTGTACAGGCGGATGAAGGCGGCAGTCAGGACACGCTCATCGCCACCGCGCTCCACCATGGCCGCCAGTGAAGTGACGGTGGCCCCATCGGCAATGCCGTAAAGAAATACCGAGCCTGTCAGCCGGATGGTGAAGCCGCCCTTGACCTGGCCCAGGGGGGCCGAGGTGGTGGTCAGGATAGGCGCCGGTGCCATATTGCCTTGAAGCAAGGCAGCGACTTCTTTGGGGCCTGGCGTGCCGGCAAGGGGTGCGCCCGCCATACGCCGGGCATAGATGTTCTTCCAGCCCTGCGGAACCCGGTTTTGCTGCTCGAAGGTCTTGAACTCTTTGAGCCGCGTCTGGAGCTCCGGCAGGCGAGCCG
>Ga0102587_1001463_pt1 | contig 17344 bp, 15 predicted proteins | sample AraplaF_Col_mTSA_FD_76853 | JGI IMG/M metagenome (GOLD analysis project Ga0102587, IMG submission 76853) | Arabidopsis root microbial communities from the University of North Carolina, USA - plate scrape MF_Col_mTSA (SPADES assembly) (version 2) | ecosystem: Host-associated > Plants > Roots >... | reverse complement strand
CATAAAAAAATAGCTCCCTGTTTTTCGCTGGATATGGCTTGAATGGGCTTGAATAAACCGGCAGTACACCTAACTGCGGTGCATGCGGCAATCACGGTGAACGCCGCGCAGTGTAAGGGGAAACCGCCCCTTGTTAACCCATCAAGGAACAGCCATGTTTTACTCTCTCGCCAACCGCCCCGCCTTTCATCGCCACTACGCGCCCGTCGTGAGCAACGGTGCCCTGGAAAAATTCCTCAACGACACCTTCACCTCGCTTTCCGACGCTGGCGCCGCCAAGTCCGCCAGCGTGGAAGACCAGGAAAAAGCCTACACCCTGCAGCTGGACGTTCCCGGCCTGGCTCGCGAACAGCTGGATATCGGCATCGAAGGCGACGTGGTCCGCGTGGCCAGCAAGGAAGACGCGCCCCGCAAGGTCAAGGCCGCCTGGCGCTTCCCGCTGGAAATCGATACGGCCAACAGCTCGGCCAAGCTCGAAAACGGCGTGCTGACCCTGACACTGGGCAAGAAAGTCCCAGTCAGCAACGTCACGCACCTCGATATTCAGTAATCTTCTCGATAGCGTGCAGATTTCAGGCCAGCCGGCTCAGGCCGGCACTGCCTGCAACTCGGCGAGGTTCCAGCGCGGCTTCACGTCGAAGGTGTAGCTGCGCTGAAGTGTTTCCAGCCCCGCCTGCAGGCGCATACCGGCCGCCAGGGCAATCATCGCGCCGTTGTCGGTGCATAAATGCAGTTCGGGGTAATGCACCCGAATGCCACGCTGCTTGCAGACTGCGTTGAGCTGGCTGCGCAGCAAGGCGTTGGCGCCCACGCCTCCGGCCACCACCAGGCGTTTCAATCCGGTTTGCTTCATGGCGGCCAAGGATTTTTTCACCAGCACTTCCACAATCGCCGCCTGCGTGGCGGCTGCCAGGTCGGCCTTGCGGCTTTCCAGTTCGCCGCCCAGTTTTTTGGCCTGCGTCAACACCGCCGTCTTGAGCCCTGCAAAGGAAAAATCGAGGTCGCCGCTATGCAGCAGCGGCCGCGGCAGCTTGAAGGCCGCGCCATCGCCTCCCTGAGCCAGCCTCGACAGATGCGGCCCGCCGGGATAAGGCAGGCCCATCAGCTTGGCCGACTTGTCAAAAGCCTCGCCGGCGGCGTCGTCAATGGTTTCACCGAGCAGTTCGTAGCTGCCCACGCGGTCCACCCGCATCAACTGCGTATGCCCGCCCGACACCAGCAGCGCCACAAAAGGAAACTCGGGCGGGTCGGCACTCAGGAAAGGCGAGAGCAAATGGCCTTCCAGGTGGTGCACACCCATGGCCGGCTTGCCCAACGCCGCCGCCAGCGAGCAGGCCACCCCGGCCCCGACCAGAAGCGCGCCGGCCAACCCAGGTCCCCGCGTGTAAGCCACCACATCCACTTGCGCCAGGCTGCTACCCGCCTCGGCCATCACCTGGTGCGTCAGCGGCAAGACGCGGCGGATATGGTCGCGGCTGGCCAGCTCAGGCACCACGCCGCCATAGGCCTGATGCATGTCGATTTGGCTGAACAGCGCATGCGACAGCAGGCGCGGCACGCCGCTGCCGCTGGCATCCACTAGCGCCACACCGGTTTCATCGCAACTCGATTCGATACCTAAGACTTTCATCTTTCGAGTGTAAGGTTTTGGCTCATCTCCCCGGAAATACAGGGCCTTGGCTTGAATCTTGCAGAAAGCCCCTGTATGACACCGTCCCAATCCCTGCGCTTGGTCATCATCGCACCGGACCTCACCGAGTCCGTGTCCGCTGACGCCCATGCGCGGGAGCTTGCCGAGCGCTCGCGCCAGCTGCGCATCGGCCTGCTGGAAAACGGTTACAACATCGTCGCCGTGCTGCCGGCGGACACCTTTCTGGACGAGCGCCTGGCGCAGTTGCAGCCCGACATGATCATCGTGGACGCCGAAAGCGAGGCCCGCGACTCCCTGGAGCATGTGGTGATGGCGACGCGGGACGCCCGGCGCCCCATCGTGCTGTTCACCAATGACAACGACACCAGCCACGTCAAGGATGCGGTCGCTGCCGGCGTATCCGCCTATGTAGTGGCGGGCCTGTCGCCGGATCGCATACGTCCCATCCTGGACGTGGCCATGGCGCGCTTTGAGCACGAACAGGGCCTGCGAAAAGAACTGGCGCATGCCAAAACCGAGCTGCACGAGCGCAAAGTCATAGACCGGGCCAAGGGCATGCTGATGCAGCGCCAGGGCCTGTCTGAACAGGCCGCCTACGACAAGCTGCGCAAGGCCGCCATGGACAAAGGCCTGCGCCTGGGCGACGTGGCCCAGCGCATGCTTGACGCCCTGGATTTGCTGGGCTGACTCGCCCCCGGGGCCGCGCAGCCCCTCAATTGGTGCAGCGCACAAATACGGTGCAAGCACCCGCCTTGATCCGGACACCAACTCTGCCCTGAGGCACAGTTCAAAAAAGGTCGCGCACGGGGAGCACTCACTCTCAAAAGCACCTCGCTCCCACAGTAGTCGATATTCCTGGCACAGCTTTTGCAAAGCACTGGGCATTGGTCAAAGATGGCCATACGGCACAGCACTTCAACGGCGAAGTGCGGTGCCCCAAGGAACAAAGGCGTTCGCACCCTGCATCACGTTCAACCGTGTTGCCCGGGTCGAGCGCCTTTTTTGTTTTTGTCTTTCGCCTTTGTTTTTTGTTTTGTCCTTACTACCTGGAGCCGAGCACATGACTGAATTGCTGAAATCTTCGCTGACCCGCCGCACCGTGCTGCAGGCCGCGGCCGTGGGCGCCGTGGGCCTGAACCCCGCCCTGCGCGCCGCCGTGTATGCCCAGGGATCGGATGCACCGGAGAAAAAGGAAGTCAAGATCGGCTTCATCCCGCTGACCGACTGCGCCTCGGTGGTGATGGCCTCGGTGCTAGGCATAGACCAGAAATACGGCGTCAAGATCATCCCGACCAAGGAGGCCAGTTGGGCCGGCGTGCGCGACAAGCTGGTCAACGGCGAACTCGATTTCGCCCACGTGCTCTACGGCCTGGTCTACGGCGTGCACATGGGCACGGCCGGCCCCAAGAAGGACATGGCCGTGCTGATGACGCTCAACAACAACGGCCAGGCCATCACCCTGTCCAAGAAGCTCGCCGACAAGGGCGCGGTCGACGGTGCCGGGCTGGCCAAGCTGATGGCCAGCGACAAACGCGAATACACCTTCGCGCAAACCTTCCCCACCGGCACGCACGCCATGTGGCTTTACTACTGGCTGGCCGCCAACGGCATCAACCCGATGAAGGACGCCAAGGTCATCACCGTGCCGCCGCCACAGATGGTGGCCAATATGCGCGTGGGCAACATGGACGGTTTTTGCGTGGGCGAGCCCTGGGGCCACCGCGCCATCATCGACGGCATCGGCGTGACCGCTGTGACCACTCAGGACATCTGGAAGGACCACCCCGAAAAAGTGCTGGGCACCACCGCCGAATTTGTGCAGAAGTATCCCAACACAGCCCGCGCGGTGACGGCCGCCGTCCTGGAAGCCGGCAAGTGGATTGACGCCAACCTCAGCAACAAGCAGAAGATGGCGGAAACCATCGCCGACAAGAGCTACGTCAACACCAGCGTCGATGCCATCAACCAGCGCATCCTGGGCCGCTACCAGAACGGCATGGGCAAGACCTGGGACGACCCCAACTACATGAAGTTCTACAACGACGGGGCGGTGAGCTTCCCCTACCTGTCAGACGGCATGTGGTTCCTCACGCAGCACAAGCGCTGGGGCCTGGTCAAGGAGCATCCCGACTACCTGGGCATTGCCAAAAAGATCAACCAGGTTGATCTCTACAAGCAAGCCGCCACCATGACCAAAACCGCGGTGCCCAAGGATGTCATGCGCAGCAGCAAGCTGATGGACGGCGCTGTATGGGACGGCAAGGACCCGAAAAAGTACGCCGACAGCTTCAAGCTTCACGCCTGAAACCACGCCACAGCCACTCAAACTTCACACAAAGAGGTCACGCCATGGTCAGTGCCGTATTCCACAGCCCCCTCGAAGCCGCGCCCGCGGCCCGCAGCGGCGACAAAACCAAAGCCCGGGATGCCGGCCCTGCCCCATCGTCGGCCGCCCACAAGGACATGATGACAAATCCCCCCACCACGCCTGCGGCGGTACAGCCTCCTGCGCCCGTCGTGGCGGCCCGCGCGCCATGGGACGCCTCGGCTCTCTGGCTGGCTGTGCTGCCGCCCCTGCTGGGCCTGGGCCTGCTGGCGCTGGTGTGGGAACTGGTGTTCATGGGCACTGGCGGCAGCATCCCCTCGCCCCGGGACACTTTCGCGCAGGCGGTGCAGATCTTCAGCGACCCGTTCTACAGCAAAGGGCCCAACGACCAGGGCGTGGGCTGGAATGTGCTGTCCTCGCTCAAGCGCGTGGCCATGGGCTTCGGCATGGCGGCTGTCGTCGGCATACCGGTCGGCTTCATGATCGGCCGCTTCAGCTTCCTGAGCCGCATGTTCAACCCGCTGATCAGCCTGCTGCGCCCGGTCTCGCCGCTGGCCTGGCTGCCCATAGGCCTGCTGGTCTTCAAGGGCGCAAACCCCGCCGCCATCTGGACCATCTTCATCTGCTCCATCTGGCCCATGATCATCAACACCGCCGTGGGTGTTCAGCGCGTGCCCCAGGACTACATGAACGTGGCGCGCGTACTCAACCTGAGCGAATGGAAGATCGTCACCAAGATCCTCTTTCCTGCGGTACTGCCCTACATGCTGACCGGCGTGCGCCTGGCCGTGGGCACCGCCTGGCTGGTCATCGTCGCGGCCGAGATGCTGACCGGCGGTGTCGGCATCGGCTTCTGGGTCTGGGACGAGTGGAACAACCTCAACGTCAAGAACATCATCATCGCGATCTTCGTGATCGGCATCGTCGGCCTGGTGCTGGAGTTCGCCCTGATCAAGCTGGCCACCGCCTTCACCTTCGAAGAAGTCAAGAACTGAAACAAGGGGACCCACCATGACATCCCTCACCACCAAATACATCGAGATCCAGGGCGTGGAGCAGACCTTCAAGACCCGCAAAGGGCCGTTCCGCGCGCTGCAGAACATCAACCTGACCGTCGCACGCGGTGAGTTCGTCGCACTGATCGGCCATTCGGGCTGCGGTAAGTCCACCCTGCTGAACCTGATCGCGGGCCTGACGACGCCCACCGAAGGCAGCCTGCTGTGCGCCAACCGCGAAATCGCCGGGCCCGGCCCCGAGCGCGCCGTGGTGTTCCAGAACCACTCGCTGCTGCCCTGGCTCACCTGCTTTGAAAACGTCTACCTCGCCGTCGAGCGCGTGTTCTCGGAGACCGAAACCAAGGCCCAGCTCAAGGCCCGCACCGACGCGGCGCTGGCCATGGTCGGGCTGAGCGCGGCTGCGCAGAAGCGCCCCGGCGAAATCTCCGGCGGCATGAAGCAGCGCGTGGGCATCGCACGCGCCCTCTCCATGGAGCCCAAAGTGCTGCTGCTCGACGAGCCCTTCGGCGCCCTGGACGCGCTGACCCGCGCCAAGCTGCAGGACGAGCTGCTGCAGATCGTGGCGACCACGCAGAGCACGGTGGTGATGGTGACCCACGACGTCGACGAGGCGGTACTGCTCTCCGACCGCATCGTGATGATGACCAACGGCCCCTCGGCCACGATCGGCGAGGTGCTCAAGGTCGAATTGCCGCGCCCCCGCTCACGCGTGGCGCTGGCCGAGGACATCCGTTATCTCGGCTACCGCAAGGCCGTGATCGATTTCCTCTACACGCGCCAGGGCCACGTCGAAAAAGCAGCCTGAAGTAATGCCTCCCCCCGAAGCGCCTTCGGCGCCTCCCCCTCGAGGGGGCGCCACCAGCAGCCCCGCCCTTCGACAGGCTCAGGACAGGGCCAAGGCCGGTTCTGCGGTGGCCCGCGACTAAACAACCAAGCAGGAGGTCCTAATGTCTGCAGTTCTGCCCGTTTCCGGCGCCGACAGAATCGTCGTCCCCCAGGGCGCGCCGGCCGGCGCGCGCACCGCGCCTTCGCGGGGGCAAAGCATGTTCGGCAAGTACCGCGAGATCATCATCGCAGTGGCCTTCTTCCTGCTGTTCGACCTCGGCGTGCTGGTGCTGAACTTCTACACATCGTTCAAGATCGACCAGGACACGGTGGCCATCAATCTCTCGGGGCGCCAGCGCGTCGTCTCGCAACGCGTTGCGCGCACCCTGCTGGAGCTTGACGCCATGCGCGCCGCCGGCCTCCCCTACAAGGCCGAAACCCTGGCGGAACTGCGCGCGGGCGCCAAAGTCTTCCAGTTGTCGCAGCTGGCGTTTCGCGAAGGCGGCACGATCCCCGGCGGCGACGGCAAGCCGGTCTACCTGCATCCGGTGACCTCCAGCCGCGGCCGCGAGCTTGGAGAAAAGGTAGAGGTTCTCTGGAAGCCCTATTTCGCCCTGCTCCAGCCGTTACTGGCCGGCGACAATTTCACGCAGCCGGAACTGGCACTGGCGCTGTCCTACAGCCAGGCCAACAACATGCAGCTGCTGAGTGCGGCCAACGACTTCGTGACCGAGACGCAGCAGATCGGCGCCTCACGCGCCAGCGTGCTGCGCATGGTGCAGACCGGCGGCATCGTGCTGGCCTTGCTGAATTTCGCCTTCATCCTGTTCAAGTTCCTGCGCCGACTAAAGACCTCCGATGCCGCGATTGAAGCGGCGACCGAGGAGAACCGCGAAATCCTCGCCAGCGTACGCGAAGGCCTGTTCCTGCTCACGCCGGGACACCAGCTCGGTTCGCAGCTGTCCCGCTCCACCCACGCGCTGTTCGGCAGGACGCTGGTGCCCGGGCAGAATTTCTTTGAAGTGCTGTCCACGCTGGTTTCCCTCAAAGCCCTTACCGACGCACGCGACTATGTCGAACTGCTGTTCTCCCCCCATGTGAAGGAACAGCTGGTCCAGGGCATCAACCCCCTTTCAGAGGTGGAGCTCACCGTCGCGAATCGCCTGGGCCAGCAAACCACCCGCTACCTGTCTTTCCATTTCAACCGGGTGCAGGATGGCGCCACCGTGCGGCACCTGCTGGTCACCGTGCAGGACATCACACAAAAAGTCGAACTGCAGGCCAGGCTGGCAGGCGAGCGCCAGCGCTCGCAAAAAGAGCTGTCCATGATGCTCAAGGCCTTCGAGACCGAGCCGGCCATGATGCGGGCCTTTGTCGAGCGCGCCGAGGCTTCGTTGCTCGAAGTCAACGACCTGCTGCGCAGCACCTCCTCAGCCTCTTCCGAGGCGCAGGTGCTCAAGGCCGTGGACGGGGCCTACCGCCGCATCCACGCCTTCAAGGGCGACGCCGCCTCGCTGGGCCTGGAAATTTTGGCCACGCTGGCCCACCAGTTCGAAAGTGAACTGCAAAAGCTCAAGGACAGCGGCGCGGCCACCGGCGACGCTCTGCTGGCCCTGCCCTTGCCGCTGGAAGACCTGCTCTCCAAGGTGGGCGCCTTCAAGGCCCTGAGCCAGAAACGCTCGGGTGACAGCGCGCCGTCCTGGCACGGCGGTTCGGCGGAGGGCCTGCATGCGGCACTCACGCAACTGGCGGCCCAGGTGGCCGCGGATTGCGGCAAACGCGTGAAAGCTGAAGTGCACCTGGCTGGCATGCCGGAGATCGCACCGGCCAGGATGGACCTGGTGCGCGAGATCGCCATCCAGCTGCTGCGCAACGCCGTGGTGCACGGCGTGGAAACACCCGCCGCGCGGCAGGCTGTCGGCAAAGCGGCCGAAGGCCAGGTCGCCGTGGCGCTGGACCGTGGTGAGGACGGGCAATGGCAGCTCACGGTTCGCGACGATGGCGCCGGCCTGAACGCTGGGGACGTGCGCCGCCGCCTGCTGGAGCTGGGCTGGTACAACGAAGAGCAGCTGCAGAGTTTCAGCGACAAGCAGATCGTCGCGAACATCTTCAAGCCCGGATTTTCCACCGCCGGTGCCGCCTCGCGCCATGCCGGCCGCGGTGTCGGCCTGGACCTGGTGCAGGCCAATGTGCAGAGCCTGGGCGCGCGCCTGCTGCTGTCAAGCACACCCGGCCGGCACACCGAATTCAGGGTCTGCTTTTCCTGACGCGGACGTGCCGCCATGACTTTTATCCATCCCTTCCCCACACACACACAACAGGAGCCTCTTCATGCGATTGCTGGTGGTTGATGACTCCAACATGATCCGTACCCGCATCTCGCGCGTGGTGCAAAACGGTGGCATCAAGGGCATCGTGCTCGCGGGCCTGGCGCGCAACGGCCAGGAAGCCGTGCGACTGGCCCGGGCGACACGGCCCGAGGTCGTCACCATGGACCTGACCATGCCCGAGATGGACGGCATCGAATGCATTACCGCGTTGCTCAAGCTGGACCCGGCGGTCAAGATACTGGTGGTCAGCGCGCTCAGCGACAAGTCCACCGCCATCCAGGCGCTCAAGCTGGGCGCGCGCGGCTTCGTCGCCAAACCTTTCACCGACGAAGAGCTGCAGATGGCATTGCTCGACGTCGCCGACGTGCGTTAAGGAAGATTGCCGTGGCCACACTCAACGAAACTGACCTCAAGCTGTTTGTCGACTCGATCCGAAACTACCTGAAAGTCACGACCCGGCAGGAGCCGCAAATCACCTCGGCCTACCTAGGCTCGGGTGATGTCGAGGGCTTTGAATTCAACGGCATCGTGGCCTTTTCGGGCAGCCACAACGGCCATGTGATGGTCTCCATGCCGGGCAAGCTGGTGCGTGAAATTTTGCTGCTCCAGCACGAAACCGACCTCAGCGACGGCAACCTGCTGGACGCCGTGGGCGAAATCGCCAACACGCTGGCCGGCAACGCGCGCAAGGTATTGGGGCCGGAACTGCAGATTTCTGTGCCGGTCAAGATGCAGGGCACGCAGGGCATGAAGGCCAGGGTGCGCACCCGCCCCTATGTCATCACCCTGCGCTGGAACCACTATTCGGCCATGGTCTGTGTCGATATGGACCGCAGAAGCTGAGCCTCCCGGAACGGGCTTGTGCACGCATTTTGTGCGGCGCACCAAAAAAGCCGGCATAAAGGCCTGAAACCGCGCCGCAAGGGTGCGTTTTACGCGCCCCAAGGTGGCACGCTTTTCGCACTGATTCTGTGAGTCAACCATCTCACAGAAAGAGCTTGCACCATGGCGGGGTTCCGTAATTTTCTCAAGGCCGGTCACGCACCCACGCTGGGCGCGGCGTTTTTTTACTTCGCCTTCTCATGTTGCATCTGGGTGATGAACGGGGCCATGGCGCCCTTCATCTCTGAAACCTATAACCTCTCGCCCACCCAAAAAGGCGTGATGCTCTCGGTGCCCATCTTCGCCGGTGCGCTGATGCGCTTTCCCCTGGGCGTGCTGGCCCAGTACATAGGCCGCAAGAACGCCACGCTGGTGGAAATGGGCCTGATCATGGTAGCCCTGCTGTTCGGTTATTTCGTTGTCGATTCCTACAGCAGCCTGCTGGCCATGGGTGTGCTGCTGGGCATTGCCGGCGCCAGCTTCGGTGTGGCGCTCAGCCTGGGCTCGGGCTCCTTTCCGGCGCGTTACAAAGGCCTGGCCATGGGCCTGGTCGGCGCGGGCAATGTGGGCACCGCCGTTTCGGTGCTGGTGGCACCCGCGCTGGCCCAGCGCTTTGGCTGGCAGTCGGTGTACGGCATCGCCGCCATGGCCATGCTGCTGCCCTTGGCCGCCATGGTCCTGTTTGCCAAAGAGCCCGACGACGTGGACAGCCATGCCTCGCTGCGCGAGCACGTCGCCTGCCTCTTCGAGAAAGACGGCTGGGCCTTCAGCCTGATCTACGCCGTGAGCTTTGGCGGCTTCATCGGACTGGCCACGTTTTTGCCCTCCTACTACTACGACCAGTTCGGCGTCAGCAAGGTTCAGGCGGGTCAGTTGTCCATGCTGGCGGCCTTCATGGGTGCGGCTCTGCGCATCTTCGGCGGCTGGATTTCCGACCGCTGGGGCGGCGTCAACACCCTGAGCGTGGTGCTCCTCACCATCGCGGGCACCCTGGTCGCCTGCGGCCTGGCCGGCGGTTCCCTGGCTGCCACCACCCTGCTGATCATGCTGTGCTTCGCCGCCCTGGGCGCAGGCAACGGCGCCCTCTTCCAGCTGGTGCCCCTGCGCTGGCCCCTTGCCACCGCGGTAGCCGGCTCCATGATTGGGGAGATAGGCGCGCTCGGCGGCGGCCTGGTGCCCAATGCCATGGGTATCTCCAGGCAATATGCCGGGACCTATATGTGGGGGTTCTTCTTTTTTGCGGCTTTGGCGATGGGGATGTTGGTGATGTTGAGGGTTATGCAGATTCGTTGGACGCGGACTTGGGCTGAAAAAGGTGGGCGGGCGCGAAGCGCTCACTGAGCGCAGCGAAGAAAAGTGCATCGCACTTTTGCCCATCTTTTTCAGCGAAAGCTCACTTTGCGCAGCAAAGTTAAGCGAAGTGTGCCGTAGCTAAAAGAGCGGGCGCGTGAGAAGCATGCCGGCCCCTGCTCCGGCGTATTCGATTCAGTGCCTCACCTCGGTAAAAACAATAACCAGTAAATCAGCAACACATTCACGACAACGCTGACCCCCAACAACAACTTCCACAAAGCCACAGGGTCCCGCTGAATCAGCGGCGTCGCAGCCGGCGCAGTCAGCGGCCGCGAGGCACCGCGTTCCAGCGCCAGCAGCAGTTCTTCGGCGGTTTCAAAACGCCGGCGCTTGTCACGCGCCACGGCCTTCAGCACGATGTGGTCCAGCCAGATGGGTACTTCGGGGTTGATGCGGCTGGGTGCGATCGGGTCGCGGTAGTAGCGGCCGGCCTGGTAGGGCAGCACTTCACCATACGGCAGCCGGGCCGTCAGCAGTTGGTACAGCGTGACGCCGAGCGCGAACAGGTCGCTTTGCGCATCGGGCAATTCTTCAGGCCCCTCCGCGCCTGTGGCGCTGAAGCCCCATTGCTCGGGGTTGATGAAGCTGGGCGTGCCCGCGTGCAGCTTGCGCATGGCTTCGGGTTCGCGCCCGCTGAGCGCGACGCCCAGGTCCAGCAGACGCAGCACGCCGTCTTCGCCCTGGTGCAGGTTGGCAGGCTTGATGTCGCGGTGGATCACGCACTGGCGGTGCAGGCGGCCCAGGGCACGCGCCGCCTGAGTGGCCGCGCCCAGCACTTGTTCCACGCTGAATTTGTGGTGGCGCTCCAGTTGCTGCTGGAGCGTTTCGCCGCTGTGCCAGTCATACAGCAGGTAAAACGCGCTGCGCTCCTGCCCGGCCGGCGGGCTTTCGTGGAGCCTGACCAGATGCCCGGCCGCCGGCCCCGACTGCATGCGCATGGCCAGCCAGGCCTCGTGGGCCAGCATGGCGCGCTCTTCGCCATCATGGGACCTCGCGGGGTTCAGGGCCTTGAGGGCGTAAAGCACCCGCGAGCCGGGATCGCGCACCTGGTAGAGCACATGGATCTCGTTGTCGGCTACTTTGGCGGTCACCACCAAGCCGTCGATCGTGTCGCCGACTTTCAGTTTGGGCGGCACCGGGAGCGTTTGCGCGATGCGGCCGACGTCCTGCAGGGTCGCATCCAGCAACCCGCGCACGCGCACCACCACGGCCGTCACGTTGTCATTGCTGCCGGCGGCCAGGGCGGCGTCCACCAGGCCCTGGCTCGCCTGCTCGGCACTCCCGTCACCTTCTTGAAGGCTGGCAAAATCCCGTAATCGCGCGTCGCGCAGCACGCCGTGCACGCCATCGGTGACGAGCACAAACACGTCGCCCACCTGCAGGTCGCCCTGCATGTAATCGACCACCACATGGTCTTCTGCGCCAACCGAACGCAGCAACTGGTGCCTGAAATCGGGGTGGTTGACCGCATGGTCGTGCGTGAGCTGCTGCAGCGTGCCGCCGCGCAGCAAGTAGGCCCGTGAATCGCCCACATGCGCCAGGGTGTAAGACTGCCCGCGCAGCACCAGCGCCGTGAGGGTGGTCAGGCCCACGGCCGGCTGGCGCCTGCGGTTGATGCCGGCCAGCCAGGCGTTCTGTGCGCCAATGATGCGGTCCAGCGCCACCGTGGTGTCCCAGGTTTCGGGCGTGCCGTAATAGTCGCGGACCAGGCTGGTGACGGTGGTTTGCGCGGCTTCGCGGCCCATGCCGCCGGTGCTCACGCCATCGGCAATTGCCACGATGGAGCCCATGCCTTCATGCCCGGGCTCGGGCAGCATGGCTGCGCAGAAGTCCTCGTTACCGCTTTTACGGCCTGCCTGCGTGGCAAAGCCAATGTCCAGATCAAATGCCATGCACCAATGTAAGCAAGTTCAATGCCCGCAATTGGTGCATTGCAGCAATGCACCGCGACTGGGCCTGTGCCAAAGCCTAGCAGCGTGGCTAGCCCACCAGCATCTGCATGCTTCGCTCGTATTGCTCTGAAAGCTGCTCAAAGACATCCAGCAGGTCCTCGCTGGCGCTGGCCAGGCCTTCCAGGCGCTTCGCATCCTTGCCCTTGGCAACGCCGGCGGCACCGGCGCACATCTGCGCCCAGCCAGCAGCGGCCTTGTCCAGGGATTCGCGAATCTCCTTGCTCGACAGCGGGATGCCGTTCAGGTACTGCAGCGCCTTCTCGAACGCGGCCTGCGACTCGGCCATGCCCGCCTCGCTGCGTGTCGCGGCCGCGCCGCCCAGGGCCTGGAGCAAGGCATATTTCGCGAAGCGCTGGCTCAGCATGCGCTGGCGGCCGGCCAGGTTGAGCATCTGCAATGGCGGCATGGCACCGGCGCTTTCGAGGATGCTGGTCATGCGCTCGGCCTCCTGCAGCAGCAGTTCGGCGAGTTCGTCCAGGTGCGCCATCTCGCCGGCCGCCCGGCTTTCCTCAAGGGCCGGTTTCAGGCGAGCCCAGGTGGCCGTCACCTGCCCCAGCAGATCGCCAAACGTCGGCTTGGACAGGCTCTTCCCGAGGGCGGCGATATTGCTGTCTATGCGCTGCACCGATTCCGCGAGCAATTGCGCCACACGCTCGGCCTGCACCCCGGCCAGCCGCAGCAGGGCCAGCTTGACCAGGCGCTGCGACAGCATGCGCAGCTGGCCGGAGCGATTGACGTCTTCGGCGAAACGGGCCGAATGGATGATGTGCTGCGACACCTGCCCCAGTCGCTGGTTGGTGTGCATGGAAGCGGTACGCAGGATCTGGAAGGCGTCGTCGTCGGACATCTGGCGGGCACGCATCAGGATGCCCTTGGCGCGGTCCACCACTTTGCGCTCCTCGAGGCGGCCGGCGAGGTCACGCATCTCTGCGTGCAGGGCTTGCTCGCGCTTGAAGCGTGCCTGGGCCAGGTGAATCAGCGGCCGCAGGCGCTGCGGGCTGTAACCGTTGACCACATAGGCGTGAACGCCCACCTCGATCGCGCGCGTGATTTTTTCCGCATCGTTGTCGCTGGTGAACATCATCACGGGGCAAGGCGCGGTGTCGCTGACCACCTGCAAAAGCTTGAACAGCGCCTCGTCGGGCAGTGCGTCGTGGCAAACCAGCACATCGGGCGCCCGGCGCAGCACTTCCTGCACCAGTTTGCTGCGCTCGTGGACCACCCCCAGGACCTGGATGCCGGCCGCTTCAAGGTCAGCGGCCAGCGGGTTGGCGCCGGTTGGACCAGTGGGACCGTTCAGGTGTACCAATGCGGAAGTCATACAAATCAATAACTTGAGAGAGAAATAAGGCTGGGCAGAATGCAAGTCGCGGACCATGCCCAGCACCGGACTGCGGGGTACAGGCTTCACGTCAATGATATGGCACAAGTTTTGCATTAGCCATATCGGGCGTAACGACGCGCCCAACCTTAGCGAATGCACTGCGGGTTCTGCGCACAACGACGTGCGTAATGGTGTGCCTCATACCGGGTTGACAGCCCGGGTCCCTTTGTCCGGGAGAGAGCATCATGAATTTCACCCTGATTCCCACAAGCCAGACCGGCTGGCAAGCCTTGATCCACCGCATGGACGCCCGCCTGCGCGCCCCGCACAGCACGGCCGTGGCATGACGTTTGCACCTGCCCTATCGAATTGAATCCTCTGGAGTAGCCCTATGAAAAAGTCAAAACTGGTGATGGTCGGAAATGGCATGGCCGGCGTGCGCACCCTGGAAGAGTTGCTCAAGGTCGCCCCCGATCTGTACGACATTACCGTCTTCGGCGCTGAACCCCATCCCAACTACAACCGCATCCTGCTGTCACCGGTGCTGGCTGGCGAGCAGACGCTGGACGAGATCGTCCTGAACTCCTGGGACTGGTACAAGGACAACCACATCACGCTGCACGCCGGCAAGAAGGTGGTGGAAGTCGACCGCGTCAAGCGCATCGTGCGCGCCGAGGACGGCACCGAAGAGGAATACGACCGCCTGCTGATGTGCACCGGCTCCAATCCCTTCATCCTGCCGGTGCCGGGCAAGGACCTGAAAGGCGTGATCGCCTACCGCGACATCGCCGACACCAACGCGATGATCGAAGCCTCCGAGAAATACAAGAAGGCGGTCGTCATCGGCGGCGGCCTGCTGGGCCTGGAAGCGGCCAACGGCCTGATGCTGCGCGGCATGGAAGTCACCGTGGTGCACGTCATGCCCTGGCTGATGGAGCGCCAGCTCGACGACGTGGCGGGCAAGCTGCTGCAGAAATCGCTGGAAGACCGCGGCCTCAAGTTCCTGATAGGCGCGCAGACCCAGGAGCTCACCGGCAACGAGGAAGGCCGCGTGAAGTCCATCAAGTTCAAGGACGGCAGCGAAGTGGCCACCGACCTCGTGGTCATGGCGGTGGGCATACGCCCCAACACCCAGCTGGCCGAATCCATGCGCCTGCACTGCAACAGGGGCATCGTCGTCAACGACACCATGCAGACCGTCACCGACGCGCGCATCTACTCGGTGGGCGAATGCGCGGCGCACCGCGGCATCGCCTACGGCCTGGTCGCGCCGCTGTTCGAGCAGGCCAAGGTGGCGGCCAACCACCTGGCGCAATTCGGCATCGGCCGCTACTCGGGCTCGCTCACGTCGACCAAGCTCAAGGTCACGGGCATAGACCTCTTCAGCGCCGGTGAATTCATGGGCAGCGAAGGCGCCGAGGAAATCGTGATGAGCGATCCCTTCGGCGGCGTCTACAAAAAGCTGGTCATCAAGGACGACAAGCTGGTCGGTGCCTGCCTTTATGGCGACACGGTGGACGGCAGCTACTACTTCAAGCTGCTGCGCGACGGCCGCAGCGTGGCGGATATCCGCGACAAGCTGATCTTCGGCGAGTCCAACCTCGGTGACGCGGGCCATGAAGGCCACAACAAAGCCGCCACCATGCCCGACGACGCCGAAGTCTGCGGCTGCAACGGCGTCAGCAAGGGCACGATCTGCAAGGCCATTAAGGAAAAAGGCCTGTTCACGCTGGACGAAGTGAAGAAGCACACCAAGGCCAGCGCCTCCTGCGGTTCCTGCACCGGCCTGGTGGAGCAGATCCTGATGTTCACGGCCGGCGGCGATTACTCGGCCACGCCCAAACTCAAGGCCATGTGCGGCTGCACCGACCACGGCCACCAGGCTGTGCGGGACGCCATCCGCGCCAACAAGCTGCTGAGCATTTCCGAGGTCTACAAGTTCATGGAATGGAAGACGCCCAACGGCTGCGCCAGCTGCCGTCCGGCCGTCAACTACTACGTGACCAGCACCTGGCCCAAGGAGGCCAAGGATGACCCGCAAAGCCGCTTCATCAATGAACGCAGCCACGCCAACATCCAGAAGGACGGCACCTATTCCGTCATCCCCCGTATGTGGGGCGGCGAGACCACGGCCGACGAACTGCGCCGCATCGCCGACGCGGTGGACAAATACAAGATTCCCACCGTCAAGGTCACCGGCGGCCAGCGCATCGACCTGCTGGGCGTCAAGAAGGAAGACCTGCAGAACGTCTGGAAAGACATCGGCATGCCCTCCGGCCACGCCTACGCCAAGGCGCTGCGCACGGTGAAGACCTGCGTGGGCAGTGAATGGTGCCGCATGGGCACGCAGGACAGCACGCAGATGGGCAAGGACCTGGAGCGCGCGATGTGGCGCATGTACGCGCCGCACAAGGTGAAGTTCGCCGTCAGCGGTTGCCCGCGCAACTGCGCCGAGGCCGGCATCAAGGACGTCGGCATCATCGGCGTCGATTCGGGCTGGGAGATGTACATCGCCGGCAACGGCGGCATCAAGACCGAAGTGGCCCACTTCTTCACCAAGCTCAAGACCGCCGAGGAAGTGCTCGAATACACCGGCGCCTTCTGCGAGCTCTACCGCCAGGAAGGCTGGTACCTGGAGCGCACAGTGCACTACGTGAACCGCGTGGGCCTGGACTACGTCAAGAAAAGAATCCTGGAAGACCACGAAGGCCGCAAGGCGCTGTGGGAACGCCTGCAGTTCGCGCTCGACGGCGAGCCCGATCCGTGGTTCGAATCGGCCGAGGCCTCGGTGGACGTGCGGCAGTTCGCGCCGCTGTCCATCTGAGCGATCAGCGGAGAAAACGCTTGAAACGAAGACTCTTCATGGCTTCCTCCGCCCTGGCCGCGGTGGGCGCCCGCGCACAGGTGGCCGACCTAAACGACGCCATCAACAAGGCAGGCCGCCAGCGCATGCTGTCGCAGCGCGCGAGCAAGGCCTACCTCGCGCTCCTGCACAAGGTGGAAACGCGCAACGCCCAGCAGGTGCTCGACAAGTCGATCGCCCTGTTCGAAAAGCAGCTGGGCGAGCTCAAGGCCTTCGCGCCGAGCCCCGCGATCCGTGACACCTACGAAGCGCTCGACGGCGCCTGGGGCAATTTCAAACGCGAGCTCACCACCGTCACGCCCAGCAAGGACGAGGTTGCCAAGGTCGTGAAGCTCGACGCCGCCGTGCTCGCGCTCGCGAACCAGGGCACCACGCAGTACGAGGCCGCCTCGGGCAAGCCCGTGGGCCGGCTGGTCAACGTCGCGGGCCGTCAGCGCATGCTGTCGCAGCGCATGGCCAAGTTCTACCTGGCCGGCGCGATGCGGATCGATGCGGCCGGCAGCGCGGCCGAGATCGCGAAGTCGCGCGCCGAATTCCTCGCGGCCCTCGACATCCTGCGCCACGCGCCGGAAGCCACCGCGCAGATCCGCCAGGAGCTGGTGCTGGCCGATGCGCAGTGGATGTTCTTCAACCGCGGGCTGCTGCGCCTGGAAGGCGCCGGCGCCTCGCCCGCCCTGATGTCCGACGTGTTCGTGAGCAGCGAGAACCTGCTCGCGATCATGGACCGCGTGACCGGCCTGTATTCCGACCTCAAAACCTAGAGAGCCCCACCATGAGCGAATGGAAAGCCATCTGCCGCATCGACGACATCCCCGTGCTCGG
>Ga0102587_1001454_pt1 | contig 17412 bp, 14 predicted proteins | sample AraplaF_Col_mTSA_FD_76853 | JGI IMG/M metagenome (GOLD analysis project Ga0102587, IMG submission 76853) | Arabidopsis root microbial communities from the University of North Carolina, USA - plate scrape MF_Col_mTSA (SPADES assembly) (version 2) | ecosystem: Host-associated > Plants > Roots >... | reverse complement strand
TCACTGCGCCCAGCGACGATCCGGCCTTGCGCGCGTCGTCGACCAATTTCTCCCAGCGCGCGGCGGCCGCGGCGTCGGGGCAGAAGAAGGGGTTCCGGTCGATCTCGTCGGCGTCGAAATTGGCAGGGTCGATCGCATCGCCGCCGATCGCCTCGACCCAGGCGCGGATCCTCACTTCGGGAATGGCGAGCCGCGCCACTGCGCCGGCAGCGACCCGCGCCGCGGTCTCGCGCGCCGAGGAGCGCCCGCCGCCGCGATAGTCGCGAAAGCCGTATTTCTGGTCATAGGCATAATCGGCATGCCCGGGGCGATAGGCCTGCGCGACTTCGGAATAATCCTTCGAGCGCTGGTCGACATTCTCGATCATCAGGCTGATCGGCGTGCCGGTGGTGCGCCCCTCGAACACCCCTGACAGGATGCGGACCTGGTCGGGCTCCTGCCGCTGCGTGGTGAAGCGCGACTGGCCCGGGCGGCGCTTGTCGAGGAAAGGCTGGATATCGCCCTCGGACAATTCCAGCCCCGGCGGGCAGCCGTCGACCACTGCGCCCAGCGCCGGCCCATGGCTCTCGCCCCAGGTGGTGAAGCGGAAGACGCGTCCGAAGGTATTGAAGCTCATTGACCCCTCTCCCCAAGGGGGAGAGGGAGGGGCCCGCTCGCCGAAGGCGAGTGGGAGGGTGAGGGCACGAGGGCAGCGGAGATGGCTGAAGCCACTCCTTCCAGATTCCGCATCACCTCGTCATTCGAAAAGCGGATCACGCGGAACCCTTCCTCCTCGAGCCACGCCGTTCGCCGCTCGTCATAATCCTGCTGGTGCGCATGGGTGTCGCCGTCAACCTCAACCGCAAGTTTGGCATCGGCGCAGTAGAAGTCGACGAGGAACGGCCCCAACCAAACCTGATTGCGAAACTTGGCTCCGCCGAGTTGTCGATTGCGCAGAGCTTGCCATAGTCGCTTTTCGGGCTCGGTGCGGTCGCGCCGGGCCTTGCGCTGGAACTTCAGCGATTCGTAACCGGGCGGTCGCTTCATCCCCCCACCCTTCCCACCGCCTTCGGCGGCGGGCCCCTTCCCTCTCCCCTTCAGGGAGAGGGAATTCATACCAATGCGATGTCGGGCGCGTCCTCGGCCTTCATGCCGATGACGTTGTAGCCGGCATCGACATGATGCGTCTCACCGGTCACGCCCGAAGCAAGGTCCGAGAGCAGATACAGCCCCGCGCCGCCGACATCCTCGATCGTGACGTTGCGCTTGAGCGGCGAGTTGAGCTCGTTCCATTTCAGGATCAGGCGGAAATCGCCGATGCCCGATGCGGCCAGCGTCTTGATCGGGCCGGCCGAGATCGCGTTGACCCGGATATTGTCGCGGCCGAGATCGACCGCGAGATACTGGACGCTGGTCTCGAGCGCAGCCTTGGCGACGCCCATCACATTGTAGTGCGGGATCACCTTCTCGGCGCCGTAATAGCTGAGCGTGAGCAGGCTGCCGCCGTTGGGCATCATCTTCGCGGCGCGCTGGCACACGGCGACGAACGAATAGACGCTGATGTTCATCGTCATCAGGAAATTGTCGAGGCTGGTGTCGACATAGCCGCCGCGCAGCTCGTTCTTGTCGGAGAAACCGATCGCATGAACGACGAAGTCGATCGTCGGCCAACGCTCCGCCAGGGTCGCGAAGGTCTTGTCGAGCTCGGTCATGTCGGCAACGTCGCAGTCGATCAGGAAATCGCTGCCGAGCTGCTCGGCGAGCGGCCGCACGCGCTTCTCGAGTGCTTCACCCTGATAGCTGAACGCGAGTTCCGCGCCCTGTTCGCGCAGCTTCCGGGCAATCCCCCATGCCAGCGAACGATCGTTCGCCAGGCCCATGATCAGCCCGCGCTTGCCCTGCATCAATCCCGTCACGACGCACCGTTCTCCTTTTTCGGCGTCCCCTCTACTCCGTCCGGCACCGGTTCGGCTAGGGCGGCGTTGAGTTCTGCGCCGGCGACCATGCCGAGCCCGATCAGATAGAAGAAGATCAATACGATCATCACACCGGCGAGACTACCATAAGTAAGGTCATAGCTGCCGAGCAGCGCCAGCACGCGCGGCAGCATCGCCGTGACGAACAGCCACCACAAGGTGATGAAAGCCGGCCCGGGCCATTTCGGACAGTTCGAAAACCGATAGCGGCTCGGCGTCAGCGAATAGAACAGCATGTACAGCGCACCGAACAGCACCAACGCGGGCAATGCCCTGGTGGCGGAAACGATCGTCAGCGTCTGCGATGCCCAGGGCAGCAACCGGTAGATGAATTGCTCGACGCCGGTCAGCAGCACCTGGAAGCTGAACGCCGCCATTGCCAGGACGACCGAGGCGACGGTTATGCCGATCGCGCCCAGCCGATAGCGCCAGAAGGGCGTGCTCGATTTCACGCCATAGGATTGGCGAAGGATTCCGCGCAGCGTCTCGATGAAGCCGGCGGTGGTCCACAAGCCGACGAGTGCGCCGAACCACAGGAGATTTCCGGTGCGCGCCTGGAGCACGTCGGCGGCGGGCTTGCGGAGCACTTCCCCCACGTCGGGCGGCATCGTCTGCAGGAACGCCTCGAGCGTCCGTATCCCTTCGGCGCTGCGACCGATCAGCTGCGCGATCGCCGCGGCGACGATCAGGAACGGAAAAAGCGTGACGAGCGACAGATATGCGAAATTGCCGGCATAGGTGAACCCTTCGTTGAAGGTGTCCGTCACGACGCGGCCGATGACGTGGAAGAATCTGGGTCCGAAACCGATCCTGCCCATCGCCGCGCGAAGCCGGGCACCGGGCCCCGGCTTCGCCTCGGCGGCGTCGGCGGATTCCGCTTCTTTCACAAGGGCTCAGACGCCCATGCGGCCACGCGGGTTCCCCTTGTCCTGCCAGCCCTGCACGAACTCGACCAAAGCATCGTCGTCGACCGGCAGATCGACCATCAGCGTGACCAGCAGATCGCCGCGCCCGCCGGCCTTCTTGTGGAAACCCCTCCCCTTGAGGCGCAGCACCTTGCCCGAGGTCGAGCCCTTGGGGACCTTGAGCATCACCGCGCCATCGGGCGTAGGCACGCGCACTTCGGCACCGAGCACCGCTTCGGACAGGCTGACCGGCAAATCGAGCCGGACATCGTCGCCCTCGCGCACGAAGAATCGATGCGGCTGGACGTCGATCGTCACGATAGCGTCGCCGAAACCGCCGGGACCTTCCTCGCCCTTGCCCGCTAGCCGCATCTGGGTGCCGCTTTCGACGCCTGCGGGCAGCTTGAGGTCGATCGTCTTGCCGTCGCGCAGCGTGATCCGCTGCGGCGTGAGCCTGGCGGCATCTTCGAAGGCCACGGCGAGGCGATAGGCGACGTTCGCCCCCTTGGCCGCCGGCCGCCGGCCGAATCCGCCAAAGCCGCCGCTGAATCCGCCGCCGCCGCGCCGCCCCGCGCCGCCGCCGAACAGTCCCTCGAAAATATCGCCGATGTCGTTCGCTTCGCCGCCGAAATCGAAACCGCCGCTGCCGCCGGGACGAAAGCCCCCCTGCGGGCCGCCGCTGCCATATCCGAACGGCGCGGTGGGATTGCCGTCGCCATCGATTTCGCCGCGATCGAAGCGCGCGCGCTTGTCCTTGTCGCTCAGCAGATCATAGGCCGACGCGACCTGGCTGAAGCGTTCGGCGGCCTTGGGGTTGTCCTTGTTACGGTCAGGGTGCAGCTCCTTGGCGAGCTTGCGATAGGCCTTCTTGATGTCGGCCTCGCTCGCGCCCCTTGCCACGCCCAGAGTTGCATAAGGATCGGCCACTCAATTCCCCGTTCGTATCACCAATGTCGTGCGCTCCTTATAGAAGCAGTGCGCCCGCGAACATCGTTGCCGGACGGGCTTTGCGCAAGCCCGCCTCAGGCGGGGATCTGTTCCAGCGGCTCGACATCGACCGAAACCTGCATCTTCTGCGCGCCCCAGCCGAGGACGATCCCGTCGATCGGGGCCACATCGGCATAGTCGCGGCCGATCGCGACGACGATATGGTCGCCCGCCATCCAGATGCCGTTGGTGGGATCGACGCCGACCCAGCCGAGCTGCGGCCCTGCCCAGACCAGCACCCAGGCATGCGTCGCATCGGCACCGACGAGCCGCGGCTGGCCCGGCGGTGGCAGGGTGCGGATATAGCCCGAGGCGTAGGCTGCGGGCAGTCCGGCGGCGCGCAGGCCCGAGATCATGATCTGCGCGAAATCCTGACACACGCCGCCGCGCTTGAGGAACGCCTCGCGGGGTGGCGTGTCGACAAGCGTGGCCGTGGGGTCGAAGGCGAATTCGCGCTGGATGCGAAGCGCGAGCGCGATCACCGCGTCGAGCACGGCGCGCCCGGGATCGAGATCCAGCGCGCACCATTCGGCGATCTCTCGGTCGAGCGGAATCAGCGGCGACGGGAACAGATAGGCGGCGGGCCCCGCCGGCGATACATCGCGACTCGCCCGCGCCCATTCGGCGATCCGGGCGAGTTCGGGATCGGACGGGCCCGGGATCGGCACCGCACGATCGACGCGGACGCGGGCGCGGCTCTCGATGGTGAGCGTGCGCGCGGGTTGCTCGACGACCAGCCGGACGACATTGGCGAGACCCGCCTCGGCGCGGGCGGGAAACACGCGGCCCTGCGGCTCGATGATCAGGTCGTAATCCTCGACCGTCTGGCCCGACCAGAGGATCGGCTTGAGGCGGAGATTGTTGCGGGCGAAAGCGGCAGGCTCGGCATAGTCGAACCGGGTCACGTGGCGGATCTGGTACAGCATGCCAATTATGCGAGGACGAGGCCGGCGGCACGCAGCGGTTCGGCGCCGTGCAGGAAGTAGCGCCTTGCGATCGCCCCCGAAAGATTCGTCAGGCGGGTTTCGAGATCGCCCAACATCGCATCGCTCAGCCGCGTCGCGCTGGCGGTGACGAGGAGTGCCGCGATCTCGCGCGCCTGTGCCTGTTGCGGCTCGGCGAGACCGTCGTCGGAAAGCACCGGCAGCGTGTTGAGATGCGCCGAGATCGCCGCGACCTGGAAGGCGAGCGCCCGGGGATTATGGGGGTCGAGCGTCACCAGATCGAGCACGGGCACGCGCGCCATCCCGGTCAGGTAGCGCTGGCGATAGCTGATCTGGCTGTCCAGCAGGTCGAGCAGGGTCGACAGATCGTCGCTGGTCGCCTGTGCGCCGCCAAAGGCGCGGATGAAGCGGATCGCGCCCAATGCGCGCTCGATCCGGCGGCCGATGTCGTGGAAGCGCCACGCATCGGTGCGCGTCATATGCTCGCTCGCCAGTCCGTTGAGCGCCGAATAGCGGCGCTGGAGCGAGCCCGCTTTGTCGAGCAGCACGCCGCGTTGCGGGAAGGGCGCGTCGAGCAGGCGGATCATGTCGGCCGAGAGCCGCTCGCGCGAGACCTCGCCGATCAGCCGCGCCTGACCATTGATCGCGCGGACGCTGTAATACTCCCCCTCGTCTTCCAGCGCGGTACGCGCGAGTTGAGTCAGATCGGCGCGTTTGAAGCCCTTGGGCTCGGGCGCCGCGCCCGCAGCCACGACCAGCCGGGTGAGGCGCGCGACGGTATCCGCTGCCAGCGCGGCACCGGTGTCGGCGCTGATCGAATGGCCGAGCAGGACGCGGAGCAGCCCGAGCAATGCCTCGCCGCGTTCGAGATAGCGGCCGAGCCAGAACAGATTGTCGGCGACGCGGCTGGGCAGGGTGCCCGGATTGCGGCGGAGCCGGGTGGTGTCGTCCGAAGGCAGCAGCGATACCGGTGCGACCGGATCGGGCCCGTGGATGCAGACATCGGCCGACCACATCCCCTCTCCCATCACCGCGGCGCGCGGATCCGGATGCTCGCCGATGCGCGCGAAGCCGCCGGGGAGCACGGTCCAGCGGCCCTCGCCGTCGCGTGCGGCGAAGACGCGCAGCGTGAACGGGCGCGGCGCAAGCCCGTCCCCGGCCACCGTCGGCATGGTCGAGAGGCGGACGATCTCCTGCCCGACATAATCTTGCGGGCGGCGCGTCATATCGTCGAGCAGGGCGGCGCGTTCGTCGGGGCCCAGCGCCGCGCCGAGCACCGTCTCGCCGGCGGGCAGTCCGAGCGGCGCGCTCCCGAACGCCGGCGCGATCAGCAGCGATTCCAGGTTGGCGGCGACATATTGGCGTTCGGCATCCTGCCCGCACCACCAGGTCGCGATATTGGGAAGCGCGAGCGGCGCGCCGGTCAGCACTTCCGCCAGCCGCGGCAGGAATGCGGCGAAGGCGGGTGCTTCGAGCAGCCCGGCGCCGGGCGCGTTGGCGATGACGACATTGCCCGCGGCGATCGCGTCGATCACGCCGGGCACGCCGATCGTCGAATGCGAATCGAGCGCGAGCGGATCGAGCAGCCGCGGATCGAGCCGGTGCCACAGGGCATCGACTCGCTTCATGCCCGCAATGGTGCGGACATAGAGCTTGTCGTCGAGTACCGCGAGATCGGCGCCCTCGACGAGGAGGAAACCGAGATAGCGGGCGAGATGCGCCTGTTCGGCGTAACTCGGGTTGAGGCGGCCGGGCGTGAGCAAGGCGATCCGCGGCTCGGCGCGCCGGCACGCCGCCGCCACGCCTTCACGGAAGGCGGCGAAGAAGGGTGCGTGGCGCTCGATGTTGAGCCGCGACTGGAGCTCGCCCAGGGTCCGCGCGATCGCCAGCCGGTTCTCCAGCGCATAGCCTGCGCCGGCGGGCGCGCGGAGATGATCGGCGAGGACGCGCCATTCGCCCGAAGGCCCGCGACACAGATCGGCGGCGACGAACTGGAGATGGTGGCCGCCGGGCGGCGTGAGCCGGGCGAGCGGGCGAAGGAAGAAGGGGCTGCCGGTTACGAGCGCGGCGGGGACGTGGCCATCGGCGACCAGCCGCGCTTCGCCGTACAGGTCCTGGAGAATGGTTTCGAGCAATTCGGCGCGCTGGACGACACCCTGGGCGATGCCGTCCCATTCGGCTTTTCCGATCAGCAGCGGGACGGGCGAGAGCGGCCAGGGGCGCTCCTCGCCTTCGTCGGGGATGCGGAAACCGGTGCCGATATCCTCGGCATGGCGTTGCGCGCGCTCGCGGGCGGGTTCGAGGCCTTCGCCCGAAACCGCGGCGAGTTCCTCGAACATTGCCCTCCACGCCGGATCGCGGCCGCTGGCGCAGAGCACGTCGCTGTCGGGAACATGGCCGCAATAATCAGCGATCCAGCGATCGGCGATGGTCGCGGCGTCGAACAACGATGTCGCGGCGCGGGTGGCCAATTGCGCTTCCTTTCGAAGGCGCGGTGATGGGGGAAAGCATGTTGCATGGCAACAAGGGAGATGCCCGGAGGCACGCCCTGTCGCCGTGCGGACGTGTGCCTCAGCCCTTGGCCTGCTTGTCGCGCCAGAAGTCCTGGACGATCCGCCAGCCTTCCTCCGCCGTCTCGACGAAGTGGAACAGGCCCAGGTCGCGCGGGCCGATCACGCCTTCCTCGCACAGGGCCTCGAAATTGACGACGCGCTGCCAGAAGTCCTTGCCGTAGAACAGCACCGGGATCGGATCGATCTTGCCGGTCTGGATCAGGGTCAGCAGCTCGAAGCTCTCGTCGAACGTGCCGAACCCGCCCGGAAACACCGCCACCGCGCGCGCATGGAGCAGGAAGTGCATTTTCCGGAGCGCGAAATAGTGGAACTGCATCGACAGCGACGGCGTGACATAGGGGTTCGGCGCCTGCTCGTGCGGCAGCACGATGTTGAGCGCCACCGTGTCCGCGCCGACGTCGCGCGCGCCGCGGTTCGCGGCTTCCATGATCGACGGGCCGCCGCCCGAGCACACCACGAAGTGGCGCTTGCCTGCCGCGTCGAGCGGGAAGTTGCTCACCATCTGCGCCAGCTCGCGGGCGACGTCGTAATAATGCGATTTTTCGATCAGCCGTTCGGCGATCTTCTTCTGCTCGGGCGTGTCGGCGAGCTCGAGCAGCGCCTTCGCCTTTTCCGGCTCGGGGATGCGCGCCGAGCCGTAGACGACGAAGGTCGAGGCGATATTGGCCTCGTCGAGGATCAATTGCGGCTTGAGCAGCTCCAGCTGGAAGCGAACCGGCCGCAGATCCTCCCGCAAAAGGAAATCCATATCCTGAAACGCAAGCCGATAGGCCGGATGTTCGGTCTGGGGCGTGCCGCTGTTGGTGTTGGCGTTCTCGGCTTCCTGCTGCGCGGGGCGGAAGACGCGGCTCGGGACGCGTGTGTCGTTGCTCATTTGGCTCGGCTTAGGCCGATCGCGCGGTCTTGCCTAGGCGCAGAACGGTCCCCGGCCCATGTCGAGATGGAGGTGGTTGTAATGCGCGGCATTATAGTCGGGGCCGAGCACCGTCCTGAAGCGCTTGCACGCCGAATTGTGGATCACTTCGAAGAATTGGCGGACGGCCGGATCGCCTGACCTCCAGCCGGTCTCGACGCGGATCCTGCGGCCGTCGGCAAGCACGAAGCCGCCCACGTCCACGGCGTTGCCGAGGCCATGCTCGGACATCCGCGCGCCCGATTGTCCGCCGCCGCCGATGATGCCCCGGCACGAATAGGTGCCGAAACTCTCGACCCGGACCAGTTCGCTGCCGAGGATCTGCTTGGCCGCGGGCGCGACTGCGAAGCGCACCCACGCAGTGAAGGTCCGGGCCAGCGGGCAGCGCATCGACTTGAGATTGGTTACCGGCACGCCGATATCGAGCAATTCCACGGCGCCGGTGACGATGCAGCCACTGCCGAAATCGCGATCGGGCAGCGGCGAATAGCGCACCCGCTCGCGCGACAGGTCGGCGAAGCATTGCTGCGTCTCGCGCGGGGTGGGCCGGTTGAGCGTGATCGGCCCCGATCTGCGCTCCCGAATCGGCGCCGGACGGTCATTGTCGTCGCCCGCACAACCGGCAAGCAATAGAGCGAGGAACATGACGCCGATGCGCATGTCACGGGCATAGCATGGCGATTCTGAAGATTCGCTGCTGCTCGTCGCACGGACGCACCGGTTTGACTCTCGCATTGGTAGCGCTACCATGTCCCAAGGCATCGCCCTGAGACGGTGCGCACCGGAGAGGCCCATGACCAGACTGCTCGCCGCCTTCGCCTGGGCGCTCGCCTTGCTCGCATCGCCGGCCTGGGCGCAAGATCCGCCCGCCACGCCGCAGCGGATCGCCTTATGGGCCGATGGCGCGCCGGGATTCGAGAGCCGCAAGAATATCCCCGAACAGGCCGAGGCCTATTGGCTCAAGCCGGTCAACGACCCGAGCATCACCTATTTCCCCGCCCGCCCCGGACGCGAGACCGGCGCGGCGGTGTTGCTGATGCCCGGCGGTGCGCACCAATTCCTCGTCATCACCAGCGAAGGCAACGATGCCGCGCGCTGGTTCAACGAGCGCGGCATCGCGGCATTCGTGCTGCGCTACAGGCTCTTCCGCGGCAAGGATTCGCCGTACAAGTTCGAACATGCCCGCCAGGATGCCGAGCGCGCGATGCGGACGATCCGGTCGCGGGCCGGCGAATGGAAGCTCGATCCGCACAAGATCGGCGTGGTCGGCTTCTCCGCCGGGGGCGAGCTGGCGCGCGTGACCTTGCTCAGTCCACCGGTCCCCGCGCCGGGCAAAGGCGACGCAGTCGACCAGCTCTCGGCCCGTCCCGATTTCGGCGTTCTCATCTTCCCGGGCCCGCTGCACGGCGAGGAGAAGATCACCCGCGATTCGCCGCCCTTGCTGATGGCCGCGACCAATGACGACCAATGCTGCTCGCAACCGATCATCGACTTGCTGAACGCGTATCGCGCCGCGGGCGCCTCGTCCGAGCTTCACATGTATGCGGCGGGCGGTCATGCGTTCAACATGGGCGAGAGCACGCCGATGGTCAGTCTGCGCAACTGGCCGGCACGGATCACCGACTGGATGACCGACCGCGGCCTTCTGGCGAAATGGCCGCCCGAGCCGTCGAAACCGTAGAAGTTCGCGGGTTGACTTCGCGCCCGCCGCCGCTAGGGCCGTCGACGGGCCACGCGGTCCCAACGCCGCGCGTGCTCTCTGCAAGGAGAGACTGACATGAGTGATTCTGCCGTTACCGACGCCACAGCTGCGTCCACTGCCAAGCCCGCCACCAGGCCGGCCCGCCCCTTTTTCTCTTCCGGTCCCTGCGCCAAGCCTCCGGGCTGGGATGCGTCGAAGCTCGCCAGCGAATCGCTCGGCCGCTCGCATCGCTCGAAGATCGGCAAGACCCGCCTGCAATATGCCATCGACCTGATGCGCGAGCTGCTGCAGCTGCCGGACACGCATCGCATCGGCATCGTTCCCGGATCGGACACCGGCGCCTTCGAAATGGCGATGTGGACGATGCTCGGCGCGCGCCCAGTGACCACGCTTGCCTGGGAGAGCTTCGGTGAAGGTTGGGTCACCGATGCGGTCAAGCAGCTCAAGCTCGATCCGACGGTGCTCCGCGCCGATTACGGCCAGCTTCCCGATCTGAGCCAGGTCGATTGGTCGAACGACGTCCTCTTCACCTGGAACGGCACCACGAGCGGAGTCCGGGTTCCGAACGGCGACTGGATCCCCGACGATCGCGAGGGCCTGAGCTTCGCCGACGCGACCTCGGCGGTGTTCGCCTACGATCTGCCCTGGGACAAGATCGATGTCGCGACCTTCTCGTGGCAGAAGGTATTGGGCGGCGAGGGCGGTCACGGCGTGCTGATCCTCGGCCCGCGCGCTGTCGAGCGGCTCGAGAACTACACTCCCGCCTGGCCGCTGCCGAAGGTGTTCCGCCTCGTCGCCAAGGGCAAGCTCGCCGAAGGCGTGTTCAAGGGCGAAACGATCAACACCCCGTCGATGCTCGCGGTCGAAGACGCGATCTTCGCGCTCGAATGGGGCAAGTCGATCGGCGGCGCCCAGGGCCTGATCGCCCGCAGCAATGCCAACGCCGCCGCGCTCCAGAAGATCGTCGCGACACGCGACTGGCTCGGCAATCTCGCCGAAGACGAATCGATCCGCTCGACCACCAGCGTCTGCCTGACGGTCGAGGGCGCCGACGAAGCGTTCATCAAGACGTTCGCCGGGCTGCTCGACAAGGAAGGCGCCGCCTATGACGTCGCCGGCTATCGCGATGCCCCCGCGGGCCTGCGCATCTGGTGCGGCGCGACCGTCGACACCGCCGATATCGAGGCGCTCGGGCCCTGGCTCGACTGGGCCTACGTGACCGCCAAGGCAGCTTAACTCCCTCTCCCCTTCAGGGGAGAGGGTCGGGGAGAGGGGCATATCGCGAGCCGCTCGTCTCCATCACTGCCCCTCTCCCTCGCTTCGCTACGCTCGCTTGCCCTCTCCCCTGAAGGGGAGAGGGAATGGAGAATGAAAATGCCCAAAGTCCTCATTTCCGACAAAATGGACCCCAAGGCCGCGCAGATCTTCCGCGAGCGCGGCGTCGAGGTCGACGAAATCACCGGCAAGACTCCCGAAGAGCTCATCGCGATCATCGGCCAGTATGACGGCCTCGCGATCCGCAGCTCGACCAAGGTGACCAAGGAAATCCTCGAAGCCGCCACCAACCTCAAGGTCGTCGGACGCGCCGGAATCGGCGTCGACAATGTCGACATCCCCTCGGCCTCGGCCAAGGGCGTGGTCGTCATGAACACGCCGTTCGGCAATTCGATCACCACCGCCGAGCACGCGATCGCCCTGATGTTCGCGCTCGCCCGCGACCTGCCCGAGGCCGACAAGTCGACTCAGGCCGGCAAGTGGGAGAAGAACCGCTTCATGGGCGTCGAGGTCACCGGCAAGACGCTCGGCCTGATCGGTGCGGGCAATATCGGCTCGATCGTCGCCGATCGTGCGCTCGGACTCAAGATGAAGGTGATCGCATACGATCCCTTCCTGACCCCCGAGCGCGCGCTGGAGATGGGCGTCGAGAAGATGACGCTCGACGATCTGCTGCTGCGCGCCGACTTCATCACGCTGCACACGCCGCTGACCGATCAGACGCGCAACATCCTCAGCCGCGAGAACCTCGCCAAGACGAAGAAGGGCGTCCGCATCATCAATTGCGCGCGCGGCGGGCTGATCGACGAGGCGGCGCTCAAGGAGGGCCTGGAATCGGGCCATATCGGCGGCGCGGCGCTCGACGTGTTCGTCCAGGAGCCGGCCAAGGAATCGCCCTTGTTCGGCACGCCCAACTTCATCTCGACACCGCATCTCGGCGCCTCGACCAACGAGGCGCAGGTCAATGTCGCGATCCAGGTCGCCGAGCAAATGGCGGACTATCTCGTCTCGGGCGGCGTCACCAACGCGCTCAACGTGCCTTCGCTCTCGGCTGAGGAAGCGCCGCGGCTCAAGCCGTACATGGCGCTCGCCGAGAAGCTCGGTAGCCTGATCGGCCAGCTCGCGCATGGCGAGATCGCGCGCGTCTCGATCCACAGCGAAGGCGCCGCGGCCGAATTGAACCAGAAGCCGATCGTCAGCGCCGTGCTCGCCGGTTTCCTGCGCGTCCATTCGGACACGGTGAACATGGTCAACGCGCCCTATCTCGCCAAGGAGCGCGGCATGGAAGTGCGCGAAGTCCGCAACGAGAAGGAAGGCGATTACCACACTTTGCTGCGCGTCTCGGTCAAGACCGAGGCGGGTGAGCGTTCGGTCGCCGGCACCCTGTTCTCGAACGCGCAGCCGCGCCTCGTCGAATTGTTCGGGATCAAGGTCGAGGCCGATCTGATCGGCAACATGCTCTATGTCGTCAACGAGGATGCCCCGGGCTTCATCGGCCGGCTCGGCACCACTCTGGGCGAGGCGGGCGTCAACATCGGCACCTTCCATCTCGGCCGCCGCGATGCCGGGGGCGAGGCGGTGCTGCTGCTGTCGATCGACAATGAAGTCACGCCCGAGCTCGTCGCCACGGTCCGCGCGCTGCCCGGCGTGAAGACGGCGATGGCGCTCAAGTTCTGAGTGCGCTAGCGGCGGGTCGATGAGCGGCCTACTTCCCGAGGGGTTTCACGACCGTCTTCCGCCCGCCGCCGATGCGGCGGCGGGGCTGGAGGCGCGCGTGCTCGGGGTGGCGCGGCTCTATGGCTATGAGCAAGTCGATCCGCCGCTCGCCGAATTCGCCGACGAGCTGGCCTCGCGGCTCAAGGCGGGCGGAGTGCGCAACGCGGTGCGCTTCGTCGATCCCGTCTCGCAACGCACGCTCGCCATACGGCCCGACCTGACCGCCCAGGTCGGGCGTATCGCGGCAACCCGGATGGGCCACCATCCACGCCCGGTGCGGCTTTCCTATGCGGGGGCGGTGGTCAAGCTGAGTGCCTCCGAACTCAACCCGCAGCGCGCGATGCGCCAGCTCGGCTGCGAGCTGATCGGGCGCGACACTGTCGCCGCGGCGATCGAAGTGGTCCGCGTCGCGATCGAGGCGCTGCAGGCCGCGGGCGTCACCGGCATCGCCATCGACTTCACGCTTCCCGATCTCGCCGACACGCTCGCCGCCGATCTCGATCCCGGCACGCTGGCGCTGCTGCGCGACCGGCTCGACGCCAAGGACGCAGGCGGCGTCGCCGCGATCGACGCCCGCTGGCTGCCTCTGATCGAAGCCGCGGGGCCGTTCGACGGGGCGATAAAACGGTTGCGCGCAATCGATGCGGGCAATGCGCTGGCGAGCCGGCTCGACGGGCTCGCGCAGATCGCCGCGAGCATCGACGGACAGGCGGCGCTGACGCTCGACCCGACCGAGCGCCACGGCTTCGAATATCAAAGCTGGCTCGGCTTCTCGATCTTCGCGCAGGGCGTACGCGGCGAAATCGGCCGCGGCGGCACCTATACGATCCTCCATGGCGACGGCCGCGAAGAGCCGGCAGTGGGCTTTTCGCTGTTCGCCGATCCGATCCTCGACGCTGGGCTGAGCCCGGGCGAGCGCCGCCGGCTATTTCTGCCCTTCGGCACCCCTGCCGATGCGGGCGCGAAGCTGCGCGCCGAGGGCTGGGTCACCGTCGCCGCGCTGGAGGCCGACGATACGCCCCAGGCGCAGCTCTGCACGCACGTGCTGGGGCTGGAGGGCCCCCGGGCACTGTGACCCTGGCCGTGCTCCGGCGAAAGCCGGAACGCTGGATTTCGAATGCGCCGCTTGCGGCCAACGCTCCGGCCTTCGCCGGAGCACGGAAAGCTAGCGGCCCAGCAGCGGCGTAATGTCTCCCTGCGCGAAATACTGGAAAGCCTCGCGCACCGCGGCGCGGTATCGTTCGTCTCCACCCAGCCGCGCACCGAACACCGGCTCCAGTGCCAGCATCGCCGTCACCGGATTGGCGCTGGTCGCGGCGGCGGCGAGCGAATCGGCGAGCGGATCGGTGATCGTCTCGCCAGCCTCGGCCTTGCGGCGCACGAACGCGATCCACGCCGCCACCGGCACCGCCAGCCGCTCGACACCGCGCCCGGCGTCGAGCGCCGCACGCGTGGTATCGAGCAGACGATAGGGAAGCTTCTGCGAGCCATCCCACGCAATCTGCGCGAGCAAATGGCGGATCTCCGGGTTGCGGAAGCGGTTCAGCACCGCATCGGCATAAGCGGCCTTGTCGAGCCCCTCGACCGGCACAAGCGAGGCGGCGATGTCCTGATGCACCAGCCGCGTGACGAAACTTTCGAGCGTGCCGTCGGACATCGCCTCGAACACCGTCTCGTGCCCCCGCGCGAGCCCGACATAGGCCAGAGTCGAGTGCGCGCCGTTCAGGATGCGCAACTTGGCCTGCTCGTATCCACGCACATCGCCGGTGAGCGTCACACCGGCCGCAGCGAGATCGGGCACATCAGCCATATCGAAGCGCTGGAGCACCCATTGCGTGAAGCTTTCGCGCTGGACCGCCGCACGGTCTTCCACACCCAGCGTCTCGCGCACTCCAGCGAGGAATGCCGCGTCGCTCGCCGGAGTGATCGAATCGACCATCGAATCGGGGAAGGCGACTTCGTCCGCGATCCAGTCCGCGAGTCCGGCGTCCTGCGCGCGCGCCAGCGCCACGCATGCCGCGCGGAGCTTGGCGCCGTTGCCGGTCATGTTGTCGCAGCACAGCATCGCGAAGGGCGCCGACCCCGCGGCGTGGCGGTCCTCCAGCCCGGCGACGATCCAGCCGATCACGCTCGCCGGCTCGGCAGGGCGCCGGAGATCATGGACGATATCGGGATGCGCGAAATCGAGGCTGCCGTCGCCGGCGAGGCAATAGCCCTTCTCGGTGACCGTGCTCGTCGCGATCCGCACTTCGGGCGAGGCAAGCAGTTTCCGCAGCCGCGCACCTTCGCCGGGTCCGATCGCGTCCGAATGCGCCGCGATGATCCGGGTGGAGGGTTCGCGATCGATCACCGCCAGCGCATAGAGCCCGTCTTGCGCCTTCAACGCGTCGGTGGCGCTTCCACTGCGCAGCGAAACCGCGGCAATCCCCCAGCGCGGGTCATGATCGAGTAGCCGATCGACATAAGCGGCCTGATGTGCGCGGTGGAAGGCGCCGGGGCCGAAATGGACGATGCCTGTGCGGATCCCGTCCGGTGCGTGGCCCGGGCGGGCGATGGTGTCAGGCAGGGAGGCGAGCGATGCGCGGGACAGGATCATCCGCCGAGCCAAGCAGCCCCGGCGCGTCCAAGTCAATCCGGACTAATAGGATTTGACGCCGAGCGACCCGCCACCGCCCGGGATCAGCGAGCCCGTGGTGAAACGGGGTCGCCGCTCGCTTCCCTTCGGCATCCGAAAGCGGACCTGCCGGTTGGGGAAATCGATGTCGACGCGGCGGAAGCTGCGCAGCGCATCCATGCCGAGCAGCAGAGCCGGGCGCTTGGTCAGCCCGAAGCGCTCGAACGGTGCGACATCGGCGAAAGCCACCGGCATCGATCCGAACAGCACCTCGCCCACCTTGATGTTGGGCATGGTGGTATAATCGGCCATCGTCTTGTCGCCGGTCACGTCGGTCAGCTCGATCGGCTGGGTCTTGCGGCCGCGGCCGAGGCGCTTGCGCAATGCGCTGTTGCCCATGCTCACCTGGCTGCCGGTATCGAGCACCACCTGGATTCGCGTGTTGCCGTAATAGGCATCGGTCACGATCAGCTGGCCGAACATGCTCTTGGCGGTGACGACGATTTCGTCGTCCGCCTTGCGGGCCCCTTTTGCACGCTTCTGGCTGGGACGGACCTCCATCGTGCCGCGATCGAAATCGATCGAGACCTGGTGGTCGCGCAGCGTGTCGATCCCCAGCAGCCCGATCGCGCCAAGGTTGCGCGCTTCGAGCTTGGGCGCGACCACGCTGTGCTGCACGCCGATCGACTTGATCGTCAGGTCGGGCACCAGCACCGTATCGACCTGGCTGCGCCCGGTCATCGACAGCAATGTCACCGGGTGTCCCGCGCTCAGCCGCAGCGTGTTGGCGAGCTCGCGCGAGACCACGGTACGTTCGGCGCCGGTGTCGATGATGAAATTATAGGGGCCCTTGGTGTTGACTGCTACCGGCACCGTCAGCCGCTGATCGACTTCGCCGAGCGTCAGCAAGGTGGCTTCCATCACCGATTCAGGGCTGATCAGCTCGGGATCTTGCGGAGGGGCCGCAGGCGGGCCGACAGGTGCCTCGATCGGCAGTGTGAAGAGCAGGAGCGGATAAAGAACTCCAGACATGTAATAGCAATATACCTGCGCATGTTGCGCAGCAATCGAAATCAATCGAGCCGCATCGCTTCCGCCGCGATGCCCTCGGCCTCGATCAGCAGCGCATCCTCGCCGCTGCCCTGCGGCGTGCGCTCGCGCCCGATCATGATCAGCACCGGCACCGCCATCGGGCTCACCCGCGGCAAGTCGATGTGCAGCATCGTGTCCGCGGCGGTATCGAGCAGGCGCGCGAGCCGCCCGACATCGGTCATCCGCGCTCGCGCATCGGCCCAGGCGGCCCTGAGCAGCAAATGATCGGGCTCGTATTTCCGGAGCACGTCATAGATCAGGTCGGTCGAGAAGGTGACCTGCCGCCCGCTCTTCTTCTTGCCCGGATGCTGGCGCTCGACCAGCCCGCCGATGATCGCCACTTCGCGGAACGCGCGCTTGAGCAAGGCCGATTGCTGCACCCAGTCGACGAATTCATGCTCGAGGATGTCGGGCGAGAACAATGCGGCGGGATCGGCGATCTTCTCGAGCCCGTACACCGCCAGCGCATAATCATTGGCGACGAAGCCCAGCGGCTTCAGCCCCATTGCCTCCATCCGCCGCGTGATCAGCATGCCGAGCGACTGGTGCGCATTCCAGCCTTCGAAGCTGTACGCGACCATGTGGTGCTTGCCTTCGTGCGGGAAAGTCTCGACCAGCAATTGTGCCGGCGCCGGGATCGCCGAGCGGCGCTCCTGCACTTCGAGCCATTCGCGGACATCGTCGGGAAAGCGCCGCCACTGATCGCGGTCGTGCAGATATTCGCGCACGCGATTGT
>Ga0102587_1001450_pt1 | contig 17485 bp, 20 predicted proteins | sample AraplaF_Col_mTSA_FD_76853 | JGI IMG/M metagenome (GOLD analysis project Ga0102587, IMG submission 76853) | Arabidopsis root microbial communities from the University of North Carolina, USA - plate scrape MF_Col_mTSA (SPADES assembly) (version 2) | ecosystem: Host-associated > Plants > Roots >... | reverse complement strand
AATTTCGATGCGGATCTTCAAGATCAAAACGAGCTTGCGATTCAAGGCAATATCGCCCGGTTAATCGCCAATGCTGTCGCGCAGCCCTATGGCGCCATCTTCCAAACCGACACGGATGTGGTAGCGCGACCGGCACAGACGGGATACCAGAGTGCCTATGCCTGTACGCTCGCCTATTCCAGCTATCGCCAGACCATGACTGTGCAAAGTCACGGTGCAGCACGCGAATGCCTGCAACAGGCGACCCAGCGTTTCCCCAATGACGCGGTGTCCTGGGCGCTGCTGTCCATGGCCTATCTCGACGAAATCAGATTCCGTTACACGCTCGGCACGTCATCGTCGACCCAGTCTCTCGCACTGGCGCGCGCTGCGGTGGAGCGGGCAGCATCACTCGCGCCGGACAATCCTCGCGTGCTGCAGGCGCAGATTCAGGTGAGCTTCTTCAGGGGAGATATCGATGAGGCCCTGAAGGCGGGCACTGCAGCCTATGCTGCAGACCCTGATGATGTGGAACTCGCAGGCGAATACGGCTTTCGATTGGCGATGTCGGGGAAATGGCAATCGGGCTGCGAGTTACTGTCGGTCGCCCTCAACAAGGGTGTCGGCACCAGAGGTTATTACGAGGTTGGCATGGCTTTGTGCGCGTTCATGAAAGGAGATATCGAAGAGGCTGAGCAGTGGTCGAGACGGTCCGATCTCGACAATAATCCCATGCATCGCCTTGTGCTGCTGTCCATTCTTGGAGCAGCCGGAAAGACGGATGAAGCCATGCTGGAACAGGATTGGCTCAATATCCATGCGCCGGCTTTGATGACGAATATCCGCCAGGAGGTCTCGCTCCGCCTGCAGCGGCCGGAGGACCAGGAACGGTTCCTGAACGGGCTGCGCGCCTCAGGACTGGTCGTCGACCCCGCATCGGCAAGATAAGACAGCTATGGATCGGTGCCCGTGCCACTCAGCCTCTGGCTGTTCGAAATCTCCATGGCGATTTGTGCGGCGATCTCGTCCTCAACATCGAGAATGGTCTGGCCGCGCAGGTCTCGATCATATTGATTTGCCCAGATAACCGCGCCGTCGGCGTCATTTATCAGGCGGGCATGCAGATGAAGGATCATGCCCTCGACGAGCGCGCTTCCCTGCAAGTTGAAAAGCGAACTGGTCATTTCCGTCCTGGAACGGCCCGGGGCAAGCACGACAAGGTTTTCTACCTTCGTCAGCTTTGCAATCAGCTGATCGGCCAATCCCTTCACGAAATCAGCTCCCTGCACAGTACCGCCGAGAGCGGCGAAGGGTTCGACAACAATCCTGATCTTGCTCTTCAACGGCGATGTGGCAGGGGCGGGCAACGCTTTTGGTGGGAAGAGATAGGCTTCCAGCGGACGGACAAGAGCGAGTATAGCCACGACCCCGAACAGCGCGGGGATGCCGACCGGCAACAGGAGATCTCGATAGCTCACCGACCGCTCCCGCCCGAGGGGGCGCTTCTCGCGGTTCTGCAGAACGGAGACTTCGCCCGCATCCGAACTGTTTCCCCCCCTGGAAAAGTGCGGCGCATAGCCTCCTTTGGGGACGGTAATCCGGATCGGGTCATTGCGTCCGCAGACGAGGTAGTATCGTTCGAGCGCGCGACGGATCCGCCCCGCTTCGATGCGGACGACCGGATCACTCTGTGCATCGAAGGAGGCATCGCGTCCAAAAACGGCCTGTGCAATCGTGTAGGCCTTAAGCTGTTCGCTGCGTCCTTCAAGCGTCTCTTCAACGATATATTGCAGGAAGCGGCGCCCGCGCTCAGGGGCAAGGAATTCCGGACTGGCGAGTATAAGGTCGAGTTGTGCACGCACGCTTGCAGAGTCTTGAATTGCGCGACCGTCCCCTTCCTCTTCCGATGCCATCGAGACCTCCCGCGATATTTTCGTATCGCTCTCATCAAGGGGAATAGCTTTATACACCTGACGATGGTCCCGAGCTTCCGTAATAATACGTAAGGGGTATCTCGAATACCGGGGCAGGCCGCGATTGCCTATTCTGCGATACGGATGGGGGCGACGCATATGCTTCAAGACCACGCAATCGTAAAGCAGACGGTAGTTCCGGGGCACCGCTATGGCGCGACTGCTGGGACGGCCAAGGATCTGTCGATCAGGCTCAAGGCCGACGAGACGATCTATAGCGAAGGCGAACATGCGCTTGCGATCTATCAGGTCGAAGCGGGTGCGGTGCGCATCCATCGCCTGACGGCCAGCGGGCAGCGATACATCCTGTCCTTCTGCGGCAAGGGTGAGTGGTTTGGCCTGGAAACGGGCAATGTTCGAACTGATTTCGCAGAAGCCGTCTGCGAAACCTGTATCAGGCCCTTTCGCGCCAATCAGGACGCATTCGTCCCCATAGACCTTCTCCACATTGCGCTGACGAACCTCGCAAAGGCACAGCACAAACAGCTCGTCATTACCGAGCAAAGCGCACTGAAGAGCGTCGCCGCCTTTGTCTATGAAATGGCCGATCGTCATCCCGGAAACTGCGAATTCGATATGATGATGTCGCGCAGCGATATCGCCGACTATCTCGGATTGACGGTCGAAACCGTCGCCCACTGCTTCACGAAACTCCGCGGAAAGCGTATCCTCTGCCTGAACGGCAAACTGCAACGCATTGTTCGCCTTCTTGACCGCAATGCACTCATCGCAATGACGATCTAGCGGCAGCGGATTTCGGAAGAATTGATCTTGCAAAAGGAGGGATTGAGCAATGAACTACGCATTCGGCCGAATATCAAACGGATTGACCAAAACGCTTCTTGCAGGCCTGGTCTCGCTAGCGGGGCTTCCACTCACCACGCTCCAAGCTCAGGACGATCCGTTCGATCAATTTCCATTGCTCATCCAGTGCAAGTACAAAGACACCTATCATGCCTTCTACATATCGCGCATCTCGCAGGACGGTGTCGCGACCTATATGGCATCTGAACGGATGGCAGGCACGATCACCCTGGACGGCCACGCGAAGGCAACCGGCGGCGCGGAGGGCGGCAGCTGCGTCGGCAAGACCTTGGCAGAGCTTCGTGCATCTCACCAAGCCTATGACCTGAAACGTTAGCGCCCTCCATGTGAAGCGGTTCACAGCTCGATCATTTCACTTGCCCACCGTCGTGACCGGCACGATAAGGACTGAGATGCGGAATGCCCTCGGTTTCGCGGCGCGTTCGCCGTCACCAGCAACTGCATCCTTTTGCATCACCTTTCTCCGTCTCAGGCACGGAGAAATGCCGGGAACCGTAATTTCATATTCGTGGGCTTCGAATGAACGAACATATGAAAGTCGTCGAACTCAAAAAGGCTTCTCGCCTGATCAACCACGGCCCAACTGCTCCGGATCGAGGACCTGCTTTCCGGCGACTATACACCCTGGGTCAATGCCGGCGTCTATCGTGAGCTGACCCGTTCCGGCATGACGCCTATCCATACCGGCGAACAGATTTATCTGCGCCAGAACTTCAAGGAATTGATCGAAGGTCACGCGGTCAATATCGTCGGTCCTGATCCCGCCGATGTCGGCGGTATCGCCGAGCTTAAATGGATCGCCGAATATGCCGACCTTCATTCGATCCTGATGGAGCCGCATGGAACGGCGAACGGGCTCCTCGGTGTGGGCGCACTCATCCAGGTCTGTGCCACCCTGCCCCACGACTTCATCGCATTCGAGTATACGACCGGCGATCCGGGCTGGTGGTACGACATTGTCGACGGGCTGCCGCAGACGATCGTCAAGGACGGCTTCGTCGACGTGATAGACCGGCCGGGCATGGGCGTCGATCTCGTGCCCGAACGGGCAAAACGTTATCTGGCGGAAGATGACCAGACCTTCTTCGACTGATCGGCCGGCTGAACAGTCGTCGAGCTTCGTCCAATTTCAGCGCATCCGGACCGCGGGCGCAGCCAATTCTCATTGACATGCCGGTTTTTTGATTCCTATAGTTGGTCTATTATGAACTGTATACTGTTCATATAAGAAACAGGCTGCAGCGCACTGGAGGAGCGGAGCGCTGGTGGCCTGAGGAGGAGGCTCATGGGAATCCGATGGAGCCGCGTCATCCCGCATCTGGCTGTTGCGCCTGCAGCGCTGTTGACGCTTGTCTTTTTCATTGGGGCGATAGGCTGGACCGTCTATCTCTCGTTTACGGCAAGTCGCCGCTTCCCCGACTATGAACTGGTCGGCTGGAAGCAATATTGGCGGCTTTTTCATGATCCGTCCTGGATGCTCTCGTTGCAGAACCTCGTGATCTTCGCCGTGGGCAGCCTGCTGTCGATCGTCATGGGCTTCATCCTTGCGGCGCTGATCGACAAGGAGGTGCATGGTGAAGGCATCTTCCGCACGGTCTTTCTCTATCCGCTCGCCGTATCGCTGATCGTGACCGGACTCGTCTGGCGCTGGCTTTTCAATCCGGGCCTTGGCGTCGAAAACGTCCTTCACTCGATGGGCTGGGAGGGCGCCTCCTTCAACTGGCTTGCAAGCCAGGACACGGTCATGTTCGGCGTTATCCTGGCGGCGGTCTGGCAATCGACCGGCTTCTTCATGGCCCTCATGCTCGCCGGCCTGAAATCGATTAACACCGAGATATGGCAGGCTGCGCGCCTCGATGGCGTGCCCTTCTGGCGGCTCTATATCGAGGTCATCATCCCGATGATGAAGCTGACCTTCCTGACCTGCATCATCCTGCTCTGCATCGGCGTGGTGAAGGCCTATGACATTATCGTCGCCATGACCAATGGCGGTCCGGGCGGCGCCTCGGTCATGCCCGCCTATTTCGTTATCGACGCCTATTGGCAGAAGCAGAATCTCGGCTTCGCCTCTGCGGGCGCGACCGTCATGCTGCTGACGACCCTCGTTCTTTTCCTGCCGCTCGTTATCATCACGGCCATCCGGCAGAGGAGAGCGGCATGACGGCGATCTCAGCGACATCCCAACCCCGCCGCGAAACGAAAGTGCGCAGGCGCCCGCTGATCCGGCCGAGCCGGGTGGTGATCTTCGTCTTCCTGCTGATGGCGGCCGCCTTCTTCGCGGTTCCGCTCTATGTCATCATCGTGACGTCCTTCAAGACGATGGACCAGATCCGCGAGGGACAGATATTCTCCCTGCCCTCACCCTGGACGATCGATGCGTGGTCCTATGCCTGGACGCAGGCGTGTTCCGGCATGAATTGCAACGGCGTGCGGATCGGCTTCGTCAACTCGCTCTATATCCTCGCCCCCAGTCTCGTGCTGACGATCTCGCTGTCGATCGTCACCGGCTATGGACTGGCGCTCTGGAACGTCAAATGGGCGAACGGCTTCCTGTTCGTGCTCTTCATCTGCGCCTTCGTGCCGTTCCAGATCATCATGTATCCGCTGATCAAGATCACCGGCTCGCTGCATATCTACGGCACGACATTCGGCATCGCTGTCATCCACAGCATCTTGTCGCTGCCTTTCCTCACATTGATCTTCCGGAATTATTTCCGAGGCATGCCACCGCAGATCATCGCCGCTGCCATGATTGATTCCGGCTCCTTCTGGCGGATCTTCTTCGAAATCGTCCTGCCGATGTCCGGCAATATCATGATCGTCGTGCTGATCCTGATGATCACAGGCATATGGAACGACTTCCTGGTCGGCCTGACCTTCGGCGCGCAGGACACGCAGCCAATGACGGTCGTGCTCAACAACATCACGGTGACGACGACAGGCGTCAAGAACTACGCCGTCGACATGGCCTCGGCGCTGCTCACCGCCCTGCCGCCGCTCGTCATCTACTTCGTGCTCGGCAGGTTCTTCGTGCAGGGCATCACTGCCGGCGCCATCAAGGGATAGAGGCATGCCTTCCATCGCATTCAACAATATCGTCAAGAAATTCGGTGCCCTGACGGTCATCGAGAACCTGAACCTCAGCATCGGCGACGGGGAATTTCTGGTACTGCTCGGGCCATCCGGCTGTGGCAAGACAACGCTTCTCAATCTTCTCGCCGGTCTGCTCGAAATCGACGACGGGGAAATTCTCATCGACGAGCGGGATGTCAGTTACCTCGACCCCAAGGACCGGGGCCTTGCAATGGTTTTCCAATCCTACGCGCTCTATCCGACCAAGACGGTGCGCGGGAACATGAATTTCGGGCTGTCCTCCCGCGGTATTTCGCGCGAGGAGGCGGACAAGCGCATCGCCTGGGCCGCCAAACTGCTGCAGATCGAACACCTTCTCGACCGCAAGCCCTCCCAGCTTTCCGGCGGCCAGCGCCAGCGCGTTGCGATCGGCCGGGCACTGGTCAAGCAATATGGCGTCTGCCTGTTCGACGAGCCGCTTTCCAACCTCGATGCCAAGCTGCGCAACGAGATGCGCATGGAGATCAAGAAGCTCCACAATCAGCTCAGAAACACGGTGGTCTACGTGACCCACGATCAGGTCGAAGCAATGACCATGGCAACCAAGATTGCCGTGATGAACAAGGGCGTCATCCAGCAATTCGGCACACCTGATGAAATCTACAACGAGCCGGCCAATCTGTTCGTTGCCGATTTCGTCGGCTCCCCCGCCATGAACCTGCTCGACTGCGTTGTCCGGCAGGAAGGCGCTGATCTCGTCGCCGTGGATGAGAAGGACGGCGTCAGCATCAGCCTTGGCGAATATAAATGGAAGGCCAAGGCCGCAGAAGGCAAGCCCGTCAAGATCGGCTTCCGGGCGGAGGAACTGCTGATCGAGGAACGCGCGGATGCGGGAAATACCGTCCGCTTCGACTGCCCGGTCGAATATTTCGAGAAATCCGGACCCGATGCCTTCGCCTTCCTGACCATGTCGGGAAAGAGCATCGCCGTGCGCATCGACGGCCGCGATGCGAACCGCTACCGGGGAAAACCGGCTTTGCCCGTCTATCTGCCGCTCACCAAGTTGAACGTCTTTGACGGCCCGACCGGCCAGCGCCTGTGATCAGGAAAATGTGACCAGATTCAAAAAGGGAGGAATGTTGCATGACGAAATGGAAATCCCTGAAGAGGCTGTCCCTCTTGCTTGCCGCGACCACGCTTGCCGCAAACGCCTGGGCAGATGAAGTCGTCGTCTATCACACCTGGTCCAAACCATCCGAGATCGCGGCGCTCACCGTTCTGCGGGAGGCGTGGGCCAAGGACGGTCACCAATGGAAGGACCTCTCGATAGCCCACGATTCCGGCGCCAATGTCAGCCTGATGAACATGATCACCGGCGGCAATCCGCCGGCGATCTTCATGAATTCCGATCCCGGAATCTATCGGGATCTGAACAAGCAGGGTCTCGGCGTGCCGTTGACCAAGTTGTTCGACAGCATCGGAGCGACGAAGAATTTCCCGCCGTCTGTTCTGAAGAACATCACTGTCGACGGCGAGATCATGAAGGCGCCGGCCACGGTGCATATCGACGGTATAGTCTATTACAACAAGCATGTCGCCGAGGCCGCAGGCGTCGACCCGAAGTCCTGGAAATCTCTCGACGATCTCTTTGCCGCCTTCGACAAGGTCAAGGCTGCTGGTTATATCCCGATCGCGCAGGGCGGCGACCAGTTTCAGAAGGCCTATCTTCTGCAGGCCCTGATCGCTTCCGAGGAAGGCCCTGAAATCTATGATCGTTTCTACGGCGAAAAGCCTGATCGCGACGTGATCGATACCCCGGAAATGCGCGCAGCACTGAAGCGTTTCCGCCAGATTGCCGAGCATACGGATCCGGGCTCCCCGAACCGCCAGTGGAATGACACGACCAATCTCGTCATCACCGGAAAGGCCCTGCTGCAGATCCATGGCGACTGGATGAAAGGCGAGTTCCTGGCTGCGCAAAAGAAACTCGGCACGGATTTCGACTGCATGAATATTCCAGGCACCAAGGCCGTCGTCGTGACCGTCGATTCCTGGGGCTTCCTCAACACGAACAACGCTGATACGGCCAAGGCTCAGGAGGACTTCGCCAAGCTTGATGTCGATCCGAAGCTCAACGCCGAATTCGTGCTGAAGAAGGGTGCGAGCCCGGTGCGCACCGATGCTGACACCACGAACCTCGATGCCTGCAACAAGCTCGTTCTGGATACGCTGAAGGACCCGTCGAAGCAGGTGTCCAACCCCTTCAATACGGCGGACGTCGACTGGTATCGTACCATCTGGCAGGAGGCTGACAAATATTGGAGCGACCCAAGCCGCACTGAAGACGATTTTGTGCAGGCGATGCAGAACGCCTACGACCAGATCTTCTGAAGCCGAATACGAAAGAACCCGGCAGATTGCTGCCGGGTTCTTTCAATCACAGAGTCGATAGCCGAAATACAGTCCGGTCAGACTGATTCTGTGTGAAGTCTCTTGATGGCCTGCAACTGAATGCAATCCGGCGCCATTTCCATGACCTCGATCTGCGTGCCATCGGGATCCTCGATCCATGCGCCGCGATTGCCGTCGATGCCGATTTTGGTCGGTCTTGGCTTGCTGGGCTGAATGCCGACTTTTGCAAGCTCTTCGAACGTCTTGTCGATGTCCTCGACGGTGAGGCAGATATGGAAGATGCCAATGACGTCTGGGCCGGTTTCCGGCCGCTTTACGCCTTTCGGGAAAAGCTCCAGATACTGATCGTCGTTGATGCGCAGATAGACGATCCACGCCTCACCCTGATCGTTGAACAGTCGCGTCATCTCGCGAAAGCCGAGTTTCTGATAGAAGGCCAGGGACTTGTCGAGGTCGTTGACGCGCAATGCGATATGGCCGAGATGCTTGAAAAGATCCATGGCTCACACCAGCCCCTTGATGCGGCGAACGGCGGCCGTCTGCATGGCGTCTGCGCCAAGCTGCATCAGCTCGATGCGGTTGCCTTCCGGATCTGCGATCCAGGCCTGGTAGTTGTTGTCGACGCCGAGTTTCTTCTCGGCCGTCAGGATAACGCCGCGGCTGGTGATATCGGCGATCGCCTCATCGATGTTTTCGACCTCGAGGCAGAGATGATTATAGCCGACATTGGCAAATGGCGGGGCGCTGTCGCCGACACCTTCCGGAAACAGCTCGATGAACTGCGTGTCAGTGATCCGCAGATAGACGATCCACAAGCGGCCGTCGCGCTCAAGCCGGAACATTTCGTCGAAGCCCAGCTTGTTGACATAGAAGTCGAGCGAGCGGTCGATGTTCTTCACACTGACAGCCACATGTCCGATCGATTTCACACTCTTCATTGCATCCTCCTCCGTGTTTCCGTTGCACCGCGCGTGCTGAACCGGCGCTCGCCGAACCTCCGATCCGGCGCTTTTTTCGGAAGGCCATATCGGGAATAAATCGGCGTGACGTTTCTTATTTGAACTGATATAAGTTCAATTATGAATTTACCGGCATTCTCGTGCCGGAGTCAATCGAAAGGAGCCGCGATTGCGTGAACTCCACGCATTGCTTATGGAAGGCGAAGCATTGCCTGATGGACCTGGCAGGATTTTCAATGACCGACATTAGCGAAGACGCAGCGCAGAAATATCGCATCCCCGTCATCGAGCAGATGGTGGAGGTGTTCGCGCTGCTGGAACGCACGCCGGAGGGCGCGACGATCCGGGACGTGGTCAAGGCCGTGAGGCTGTCGCGCACAACAGTCTACCGCATGCTCAACACGCTGAGCGCTTATGATTTCGTGCATCGTTCACCGGCAGGAAGCTATACGCTCGGGCGGCGCCTTCTGACACTTGCGGCCCATGTGGCTCCGACCGTTGCGAGTTATGATCTCCTGGCGATCGCGCAGCCGCATCTGAACAAGATCTCCGAGCTGTTGGGCGAAGGCAGCAAGCTGACGGTACCGTCAGGCGACAATATCCTGGTTGTTGCCTCGGCACAGGGGCATGGCCAATATGCGCTGTCGGCCACGGCCGGCCAGCGGCTGCCGTTTCATGCAGGTGCTGCCGGCAAAATCCTGCTTGCCTTTTCATTGCAGGAGGACATCGAGCGGCGCCTGACCAAGCTCGAGCGCTTTACCAACCAGACGATTACGGATCCTAAGCAAATGCTTGAAGAGCTTGCGCTGATCCGCAAGCAGAATTGGGCGCGGGACATGGGAGAGCAGATGTCCGGCGTTCATGCGATCGCAGCCCCGGTGAGGGATCATCAAGACATGGTCATTGCGGCCGTCAGCGTTCCTTTCGTCACAGGCGTGGACGAAAAGCGTGTGACAGATATCAGGCAGGCCGTGATCGCGGCAGCGCAGTCCATCACCAACGACATCCGATCCGTATCCCCCGAAATGCCAGTGGCGGGCCTGGCTGCTGGACCGAAGCGAGCAAATCAAAAGACGACCGCAAAACCGAAGCAGCGATAGATGTCTAACCGTTTCGGGCTGCTCAAAGCCAGCCGCGTTCGAGGATATCAGACAGCCTCCTTCCTCGGGCGACGGACGGCGCATTTGCGCGTCGCCCGCCGGTCTGGGAGGAAACCCTATGTGAACTTGCCTTCCTTCAGGTGCTGCGGGATCGGGTCCGGACGGCCGCAGCTGCTGCGGATGGCGACCGGCCGTTTCGACTGGGCAGACCGTTCAAAGGCGGTCATGACCTCAAGCGCGTGGAAGGCTAGTTCTGACGAGACGCGATGTGGCCTGCCGGAGCGCAAAGAATCCACCATCTCGGCAGCGCCTAGTCCCCTGAGGCCCAGATGGCCGGGAACGCCTTCGACATAAGGATGGTCGACGGCAACCTCTTCCCAGGTCTCGCCCCCCTCGGTGAAGATCTCGACCTTGCCCGTGAAATTGTTCGGGTCCGGCGTCACCATCGAGCCCTTGGAGCCATAGATCTCGATCTGGTTGTGCTTGTGTTTGATGACGTCGAAGCTGGTAGCGATCGTCACGGTCGCGCCGCTGTGGAATTCCATGATGCCGGTCAGATGCGTCGGCGTCAGCACCTTGATCGTCTCGCCGAACCGTGGCTGCGTCTTCACGGTTCGCTCTATGCGGGTGACCTTGGCAGCGCCGAAGACTTCGCGGACCGGCCCGAGAAGCGCGATGAGGTTCGTCACATAATAGGGACCGACATCGAGCATCGGCCCGCCGCCGCGTCCATAGAAGAAAGCCGGATTGGGGTGCCAGTGCTCGTGGCCGGGCAGAAGCAGCATGGCGGTTGCGGAAATCGCCGTGCCGATGCGTCCCTCATCATAAAGACGACGCGTCAACTGATGGCCACCGCCGAGGAACGTATCGGGGGCGCAGCCGAGCCGCAGATCGCCGGCGCGGGCGAGCGCCATCAGTTCTTCCGCCTCTTCCATCGAAACGCTGAGCGGCTTTTCCGAATAGACGTGTTTGCCGGCAAGCAGCGCCTTCTTGCTGATCGAATAATGGGCGGTCGGCGTGGTCAAGTTGATGATGAGGCCGATTTCGGGATCGGCGAGCATTGAAACGAGCGATACCGACTGGACACCGAACTGCTCGGCGAGCTTGCGCGCTGGTTCCTCATAGAGGTCGTAGATCGACTTCACGCGAATGAAATCGAACATATGCAGTGTCGCGACGTAGGTGGCGCTGATGTTTCCAGCGCCAACGATGCCGACTTTCATGGGGCTGTTCCCGCTCATTCTGGTTCCTCAGGTAATCGTGATGTCGATTTCGGCGGCGCAGTCGCGCAGATAGCGGATGCCGCGTTTCATTTCGGAATCGAATTCCGGCGTGGCTTCCCGAAAATGGGTCCAGTGCGATGCACCGGGCGCATCCTCGAGCTCCAGGGTGATCGGCCCGGAATAGCCTATCATGCGCAGCGCCGCGAAAATCGCCGTCCAGTCGATCTTGCCGCGGCCAGGACGCCAATGAGCATTGGTGTGCCCTTCATTGTCGGAGAAATGCGTGTTGTAGATCCGGTCTCCAAGCGACAGCACCACGTAGTGCGGCATGTCACCAGCAGGGAAGAGATGGCTGGGGTCGAAATTGAGCCCGAGATTGGGAGCGCCGGTGCGCTCGATCAGCCGCAGCATGCCCTGCCCGGAGCTGACCCAGCGATAGGGATGCGGCTCGATGGCGACACGCAGCCCGGCATCCGCAGCAATGGCGCAGGCTGCCGCGAAACCTTCGACGACGACATCGTATTCCGCAGTCCAATCCCACTCGGGCCGGACGGCTGCCGACCATTCCTGAGCCGTCGGCCGCTGCAGGATCGGACGGACTTCGGATTGGAACGGATAGGGCGTCATGCTTGTCATGATCGGTGTGCCGATCTTTGCTGCCAGCTCGACGCCGCGTTTATATGCATCCAAGTTTACACGCGAAACCGGCGCACCGTCATCACGTGCGAATGGCAGATTGTAGAAGAAGTTGGTCAGCGTCAGCCCTTCACCGCCAGCGATCGACTTGAGCTCGCGGATCGTCTCGTCGGTGTAGTAACCGAGCATGTCGACCGACCATGCGGTCAGCTCGAATCCTTTGCAGCCGGTAGCTGCCAGCCGGCGCAGAGGCGCTGCATAAGGCGGGTTCCAGTTGAACGTCCAAATTGGCGAGCCGAAAAAAAGTGCTTGAGCACCCACGCCGTCCTCCCATCATTGTCGCAGCGGCTTTTCTTGACTCTTAAAGCGCTCCAACCCGCTCCAAAAGCCAATTCGTAACGTTACGAATGCATGGTAGGCGTATACTGTCAACGCCTTCTGCCGCAGAACTTTTGCCGCGTTACGGCAAGGAAAGGTGAATTCGCAACGTTACGAATGACTTACCTGCGCGAGATTTTCTGGGATTTTCAGCGAAGGCCGAATTCGCTGCGGCGTTCGACAAAACTGGCGCGGACGACCTCGGTCAGGCCGGATGCCGGCTCGCCCTGCATCGACCTGTAGAGAAGATCGCTCAGGCGCTGTCCGATGACGAAATTCGGAAAATAATAGGTGCTGAGTGGCGGATTGTAGAAGTCGTGAAGACGACTGCCGGAATAGGTCAGGATGGAAAAATCCTCGCCGACCTTTCGGCCAAGATCGGCCAGAGCGGAAACGAAGCCGAGGGCCGCCTCATCGCTTGCAACGAAGGCGCTGGTCACATCTGGATATTTCGCAAGCGCATCCACGGCAATCTTCTTGCCACTATCAGGCGTGGTTGCGGTAAAGAATATCCTCTCGTCGGGAACGGTCAGGTTCCTGCGGTTGAATTCGCTCGTCCAGCCCTTGATAAATTGCAGGCTGTAGGTGAACTGGCTGGAGGGCGCGACGAGAAGCGGCTCTTTGTGCCCGGCATCGAGCAGCCGCGCCGCCGCTGCCGTGCCTATCTCCTCATGCTCTATATCGATGCTCGGATGTTTGCTGAGCAGCTCGGTGCGGCCGAAGGTGACGAAGGGCATGCCGGCTTCCAGCAGATATTTCACCCGATCGTCCTGCGGCCTCGTATGGGTAAGGATGACGCCATCAACAGTTCCCTCTTCGACAAGATCCCGCACCGTTGCCAGCGGGTCGTCAGCCTGAAACTGCGGGGCGACAGTCGTGCGGTACCCACGTTGCTTCATTGCACCGCAGAAGCCCTCGATCAGCGAGGCGACGACGATATTCATCTCGCCGTCTCGATGGAACGGCATGATGACGCCGACAGCATGGGTCTTGCCCGTTCTCAGATTGATGCCGCCGAGGTTGGGACGGTAGCCGAGGTCGGATGCGGCTTTCTTGACGAGGTCGATCGTCTCGCGGTTGACCTCGGGGCCATCCTTTAGCGCGCGACTGACGGTTGTGACGGACAGGCCCAGCGATTTCGCCACCGTGCGCAGGGTCACCCGCTGTGCAGCCCTGCGGGATGCCGCCAGTTTTGCTTGATCCGCCACGCAGATTTCCTCCAATTCGACAACCGATGCCGTTACCGCAACACGGCAATCTCTAGTCTATCATGGGAGTTGCGTGCAAAGGGAGCAGCCATATCCGAAGCCGGTCTGTGTGGATGCCTGACAACATCAGTCGCTGACAACAGCAGGCTGGCCACCCGACCGCCGTTCCCGTAAAAGCGGATAACCATTTAGTTATTTGGCAACCCCGAGGTATTCATCATGAAACTCTATAAGCTACCGCAGACGGACCTCGACGTGTCCAGCATCATCCTCGGAATGATGCGGATCGCCAATATGGCGAACAGCGAAATCCAACAGCTGGTCGGCGCCGCACGGGATGCCGGCGTGACGTTTTTCGACCATGCGGATATTTATGGCGGTGCGCCTCATCGCTGTGAGGCGCGTTTCGGCGAGGCGATTTCGCTTAACGCCTCTGAGCGTGAGAAGCTTGTCATCCAGAGCAAGGTCGGTATCCGTAAGGGATTTTTCGATTTCTCCGCCGAGCATATTCTGGCCTCGGTGGATCAGTCGCTCGCGGCGCTGAAGACCAACTATCTGGACGTGCTTCTGCTGCATCGCCCTGACACGCTCGTCGAGCCAGAAGAAGTCGCAGCAGCCTTCGACACGCTTAAATCGTCGGGCAAGGTCAGGCATTTCGGCGTCTCCAACCACACACCCGGCCAGGTCGAATTGCTCAAGACCGCTGTCAAGCAACCGCTCATCGTCAACCAGGTGCAGCTCAGCATCACCCATGCGCCGCTGATTGCATCAGGCGTTGCCGCCAATATGGCCGGGCTTGACCAGTCCGTCGATCGCGACAACGGCCTACTCGACTATTCCCGTATCAACGGCATGATGCTGCAGGCCTGGTCGCCGTTCCAGAAGGGCTTCTTCGACGGCGTATTCCTCGGCGACCGTGAAAATTTCGCCGATTTGAATGACGCCATCGATGAGCTTGCGAAGGCCTATGGCGTCACCCCGATCGGCATTGCCGTCGCCTGGATCACCCGTCATCCGGCAAAGATCCAGGTTGTTCTCGGCACCACGAAGCCGGAACGGGTCATCGAAGCCGCGGCCGGCTCTTCTGTCTCGCTGACCCGCGAGGAATGGTACCGGCTGTTCAGGGCTGCAGGACATACGCTGCCCTAACCTGCCCCGAAGATGCGGCCGCCCGTCAGTCGGGCGGCCAATACGAAGCGCCGCGGATCATGCCGCAATCGACATCTTCGCATATTCGCTTGGTGGGCTACCGATCCTCTGGCTGAATGAGATGCTGAACGCACTGGCAGAACGATCGCCGACCTTCTCGGCAATCTCTTCCAGACTGCTGCGGGAATAACGCAGGCGTCCTTGGCGACAGCCATCCGCCAGCGCAAAAGGTATTCAACGGGAGCAAGCCCCATTGCTTCCGAGAACCTCTGTGGCGGTCCCCATCGCATCCTTTCCCAGATCCGAACGCTTTCGGACGAACTGCTTGGGACAGTGAACCCGTCTGATGTCGTCGGTATCGGTGTATCCGCTCCCGGCCCGATCGATACTGTCTCCAGCATCGCAACAAGCATCCTGACGCTTTCCGGTTTGCCGATTTTCCCTTGAGAGCGGGACAGAAGCGCTTCCCCTTCTCCGTCAGCCCGTCACTTGTCGCAAGCCGGTGATCGAAGCCCAGGCAAGAAACTTTTCCGCCAATCCGGTCAGTGAGTGATGCCGAGCATCGCCCGGCGGATCTCCCCATGGTCGATCCCGCCGTCCGAATGCTTGAATTCCCGGTGAATGCTGCGCGACGAAATATCGATCGCCTGAAAAAAGCTCTGCTCCGCCATGAGGATCGTCAAATTACCCTTCTCGCGTAGCTCCGTGATCGCATTCAGCACATCACGCACGACGATCGGCGCGAGGCCCACCGACGGTTCGTCGATGACGACGATCTTCGGCGCGGTCATCAGCGAGCGGGCGATCGCCAGCAATTGCTGCTGGCCGCCGCCCGGCGCTCGCCCGGACGAAACCGAGCACGCAATTGAGTAGCGTGTTTTTGCCATTGCCGTTCATGCCGAGCAGCGCCACCATCTCGCTTTCGTGAAGCTCCAGCGAAACATTGCGCAGCACGGAGACGGCGCCATATCCGGCCGATAGATTGTCGATGATCAACCTATTCACCGAAATATACCTTTTAAACGAGCGAGTTATTGGCAATTTCTGAGGAAGTGCCTGAAGCGATCAATTGGCCGGTTTCGAAGCAAACGATCCGCTGGGAGAAACGCATCACCGCATGCATGATGTGCTCGATCATGATGACGGCCACGCCGGATTTGTTGAGTGCAAAAAGGATCGCCAGGACCTCGTCGATCTCCTCTTCCGATAGGCCGGCCATCGCTTCGTCGGCGATCAGCACTTTCGGATTGCCGACCAGCGCGCGAGCGAGCTCCAGCTTGCGCAATTCGAGCTGCGACAGGTCTTCGGAGGGATCGGAGATTCTATTTGCAAGCCCGACGCTTGCAAGCACCGAGCAGGCGCGGTCTTCCTTGTCGCCATCGACATGGCAATAGGTCCAGCGGCACCAGCAGGTTTTCGAGCACCGTCATGCCGGTAAAAGGTCGCGGGATCTGGAAGCTGCGGGAGATGCCGCGCCGGGCGCGCTTGTGGGCTTCGATATGGGAAATATCTTGCCCTTGGAAATGCACCGATCCTTTGTCGGGGCGATAGACGCCAGTGATGCAATTGATCAGCATCGTCTTGCCGGAGCCGTTCGGGCCGATGATGCCGAGGCGCTCGCCGGCGCTGATATCGAGATCGATAGGGCCGAGTGCGCGGAATGCGCCAAAGACCTTCTCGACGCCCTTTAGGGAGAGAACGGTGTTGCTCATGTCCTGCCCTCCCCTGTTTGCGCGCGGAGAGGCCGGAGAGATCGCCCGGCGCGAAGGCGACGAAGGCGATCAGCACCAGCCCGACGAAGAGAATGTTGAGCTCCGAGGAGATGGTGAAAGTGGCGATCTGCTGCACGGAGGCAAGCAGCACAGACACGCTCCGCAACGGCTGTGATCAATTCTTCCTGGGACCCGAAATGATAGGCGATCACCGAAGGCGTCGCCTGCGCCTGGATCGCAATCCGGCGCGCCGTCAGCTCTTCCAGGGCATGCGCCTCGCAAAGCAGCAGCTCGCAGGCGTCCATGAGGCGTTTTGTGACGTTCGTTCGACTGGACATGAGGCGCTCACCTCCACCCAATGACCTAGGCCGCAAGTATGTAGCCCGGATGACGTAACGCGATGAAAGTTCGGTACCGTCCATTGCCGGTCATGATGTACACCATCGCGCACAGCTCGTTTCCAAACAGCGCCGGTGCCGCCGTCAATACGATGCCAGCAGATTCTGCCCGAAATCCGGTTCGACGCCCAGGATCGGTGCGACACGGCTGATGATGTCATGCACCATCGGGGCTGCCGTATTCGTCGCGAAAGTAAGCCCGTGCTGACCGGTTAGCGGTTCGTCGATGAAGGACAGCACCACATATTTCGGCGCATCGATCGGGAAGGCAGCCAGATAGGCGTTGAAGCTCAGCGTGTGCGAATAGTGACCGTTCACGACCTTGTTCGCCGTGCCCGTCTTGCCGCCGACATGGAAGCCGGGCACGTCTGCGGTGCGTCCGGAGCCCTGTTCGCCATTGAGCTTGAAGAGATAACGGATCGTGTCGCTGGTGCTTTTCTTGACGATCTGCTGTTCGGTTT
>Ga0102587_1001446_pt1 | contig 17510 bp, 11 predicted proteins | sample AraplaF_Col_mTSA_FD_76853 | JGI IMG/M metagenome (GOLD analysis project Ga0102587, IMG submission 76853) | Arabidopsis root microbial communities from the University of North Carolina, USA - plate scrape MF_Col_mTSA (SPADES assembly) (version 2) | ecosystem: Host-associated > Plants > Roots >... | reverse complement strand
CGGAACCTACACCGTCACCGTGCGCGCCACCGACAGCTTCGGCGCGTCCGTCGATATGAGCTTCGTCGTTCGTGTCCACTACAGCCCGGGCGGCGGCGTACCGCTGTCGCAACCCGGCGGTCCGGCCGAAAGCAGCCTGAGCTTCGACATGGCACCCGAGGCCGAGAGCAGCAGCACCGCAACCACCGCCAGTACCATGGCGAGCACGCCCACGCCGATCGACGTGCGCGACTACTGGTTCACCTACGACGCCGAGAACCGCATCGCGATCAATAACGGCCGCATGGTGAACGGCCAGATCGTGCTGACCGAGCAAGGCGGCGACTCGTACCTGTTGGGTTACGACGCCGCCGGTAACGCGGTCACCCGCACCTTCTACCGCTTCAACAACCTCAAAGTGCAGCGCAGCAACTACGACCTGCGCGGCAACCGCACCATCGAGTTCCACGAGCAACTGGCGGGAAGCAGCAACTTCGGAGGTATCAACCGCGTTTTCAGCTACGACGCCAACAACCGCCAGCTCGGCAGCCGCACGTACTACCCCGAAGGCACCACCTGGACCCGTTATGGCAATGGCGAAATCCACGAGGAATACGAGACCTACGACTACAGCGGCTGGCTGCAAGGCGCCGAAGCCTACGCCTACGACGCCGACGGACGCCTGATCTACCAGAGCACGACCGGCCGCAACGAAGCAGCCACCAACTGGGTACAGATCGCGTCGCTGGACAACGCCAACGGCCGCCAAAGCACCGACCTGAGCGTGCTCACCGTGGTCAAGAACCGGGTCGAATACCTCGACGCCAACGGCCAGAGCACCTACGACGGTGGCGGCAAGGCCACGAGCTACCGCACCTTCGCCCCCGGCTACATGCACACCTACACCGTCACCTACGAAGGTTGGGAGAGCTACCAGGAAAAGACCGTCAGCGGCGTCAGCACCGACAACAACTACAAACCCACTACCAACGCACTGAGCTACGACGCCTACGGCCGCCTGATCGCGCAGGTCGAAAACACCCGCCTGAAGAACGGCACCCTCGACGACCGCGTGCGTTACTACGCCTACAACGGCGACGGCCAGGTGCAGACCCGCCGCGAAGGCACCCTGAGCAACGGCCAGTTCACCCAGACCGGCACGACCAAACCGAACTACCTGTTCGCCTACGCCGGCGGCCAGCAGATGGCGCAAGTGCGCGAAGGCGCACTCGGCATCGTCAGCCTCAACGGCATGGGCATGTACGAAGCCGGCGGCGGCAAGGTCACCGCGCTGGCCGGCGAGACCCTGCGCGACCTGGCAAAACGCGTGTACGGCAACGAGCAGCAGTGGTACGTGCTGGCCCAGGCGAACGGATTGGGCGATCCGGATCAGGAGATCGGTGGTGGTTTGGCGCTTGAAGCGCCTAACGTCGATGTCAGTCGCAACGATGCGAGTACGTTCAAGCCGTACAACCCGACGGAGGCAATTGGGTCGACTACGCCGAGTTTGCCGTACATTCCGCCGCCGAAGGCCGCCTGTAGCAGCGTCGCCAAAGTAATCGTACTAGTCGTCGTTGTAGCCGTTGCTGCATTTACGGGCGGCACGATTTTGGCTGCTTTGCCAACAGCAGGCACATTAGGACTAGGTACTGCCGTATTCATTGGTGGCGTTGCTGGCGCGGCGGGAGCACTGGCAGGCCAGGCAGCCGGCAGCTTCATGGGAATATCCAGTTTTAGCTGGCGCGCGGTCGCGGCCGGGGCGATTACTGGGGCAATTACAGGTGGCATCGCCGAGATCGCTGGCGGAGCCGCCGCGGGGTTCGGTAGTACCGCCGAAGGTGCCGAGCAGGCGGTTAGTGCAACAGCTAGCTTTGGCAGAGTCGCAGCTCAAGCTTTCGGCAATCCGCTGGCAGCGTATGCCGGCAACAAACTTGCCGGGTTAGATACCAGCTTCAGCTGGCGAAATATCGTCGCAAGTACCTTTACGAATTTGGTCGCTTCTTATGCGGGACCGGCAATTAGCGATCGACTCAAACTAACTTCGAATTTCAGCAGAAGCTTTACCCAAGGCATGGCCGCCGGCGTGGTCAGCGCCGCAACTCGCAACGTTATGGGTATTGGCGATGGGTTCGACCTGCGTTCAATCGTCAGCGACGCCTTCGGCAATGCTTTAGGAAATTTGATCGGCAATGCAATAGGTGGCACCGAAGATCAAGCAATAGACCGCGCGAGAGGCAATGTCACCAACAATAATGACGATTCGGTAGTCTCTGTCTCGGTGCCCGCAAGGCAACAAAACGTCGACGGCATCGCCACTCTGGATACAGTTACCGCGACCATTGACGGAAGCGCATGGCAATTTTGGGCGAGAAACATCCACTCCAAGAGCATCGTAAATATTACGCATGGAGGAACGTTCGACCAAGATGGTGAACATTATGACGTGCGAGTACCTGAAAGAATTAAAATTGAATCATCAAGCCGTTACAAATCCACAGATGATATGCCTTGGTATGACCGGCCGATTTACGATGTGGCGAATGGAGCTGCACGCGTCGTGCTGGATCGCGCGGCTCCCGGCATCACCTACCTGCATGATCACAAGAACACCATTACGGATGCAACACGCGGCGGGACGGCCATTGGTATAGTGAAAGCTGCTACGCATGCGCTTGTAGACATTCTAGGTACTTTTGAAGGCACTACACCCTTCGGATTTATTAGCGGCGGTCAGAGACCGCTTACAGACACTCTTCATCAGAAAATACCGGAATATGAAGATGACGAACGGGTTGGCGCTGCAATTTTTGGCGTCGGCACCACCGCCCGAAACCTAATTAGGGGTAGCGCCTTACGTGACTTTGCTGCATCTTCCGCCGAGTCACTTGCAACCAGTGAGAGTCCGGTAGAAAGTGACGTTCCACAACCCTTGGATGAAAATCAAACCGCCCTCAGCGGAGTCACTCAACCAGCAGAGACTGACGACTCTGATGCGATCGAAAGCCCCTACGCGCACCTCTCTTTGTCCATGAGGCATTTTTACGGAAAGTTTACAAGACCAAGTAGCTCGGGAAACTCAATATTCCTGGGTCCGCGCCAAGCGGCTTATGACGATCTGGCGGAAATTCGAGCTGGCCTAGCGACTAAAAAAGGAGAGCTCTTCTACACGTCATCTGGCCGCGTGTGGGGAACGCATAGCGGAACTACAACCATACATCCTGTATCCGGCGACAACATCTTGAATATCACGAATCAAGAGTACAACGCGCTAATTATTTATCAGCGCAGAGGGAGAGACGCCGCACTCAACAACATCTCTAACATGGACAACGGAGTGACGCTAACGCATGAGAATGCCAGACGCGTCCGCTGGATTATTGAAGCATTGGAGTCGGAAAAATCTGGGAATATAAATACTTATAAGCTAAGAGACCATAAATTTTAACTTCGACCCAGTTTGAGGTAACCGATGAGCAAGCAAGAATTTCTTTTTTTCTTAAAAGAAAACATAGATGAGCTTACACTAATGACGACTTTAAATGACACTTTAAGCTTCAAGGTTGCTTCGGATCTATATCGCCCCCCCAATCCCGACGGGTTCGCCCAAATCACCACATTTGACGTCGGATTTAAATGCGGGTGCTTTGTTACATATATCGACAAAGATAAGATCGACGAACATATCGTAGCTCGCGATCTGGCAAAGAAGTTCCAGTGTGAACTGATATTCGAAATGGAAGCATCTGATAAGTGGCTGCACGTTCAACCGACCGGGGAACAAAGAGAGGTAACAGTAATCGATATCGATGTCGGAGTTGACATAGCGCCCGAGTGAGATAATGGAAGATGCAGCGAAATAGGGGTGGAGTGTTTTTTAAAACAGGAATAAGAGTGACTTCACTTAAAAAAACACACTCTGATCCCTGCCCCCTAACCTCTGTCCCTATTCCCAAGTATCGGCACACCCCCAGAAGCGGGCCGCATGAAAGCATTTTCACGGCTCAACAGGCGAGAAAAATTATGTTCAAGGAGAAGATAATTTCCGCGGGCTTGATATTAACCGCCCTATACTTGGATTGAGCGACGGAGAAATTGAGGAGGTCGAAGAGTGTCAGGCGGTCAAGCTTCCGGTTCGGTACAAATTATTTCTCAAGGAGTGCGGAAGGTCGGCGTGGCGACTTCTTTATGACTTCGATTTTTTGTCCGCCGTAATCAAGGATCTCAAGCAGAAACTTGAGGATGTGATCGAAGAGGATGGCGCCTATTTTCACTTGCCGGATAACGCTTTCGTGTTTGCCGCATACCAAGGAGCGCAATACCACTATTTCGTTTGCGACCAAGACGATCCGCCTACTTTCAGGGTTTACGACGATGGCACCGTCGAGCCCGGCGCTGGCTCTTTTTCCCAGTACATGGAGGAGACCATAGAAGATTATGGTGCGATCGTTTCACGTCGGCACTCACATGAGCTTGGGGAAGGATCGTAAGGACAAGACGTGGAAATCAGGGGGCAGAGTGGACTTTACTTGGAAAGCGCACTCTGCCCTCTGCTTTCCAATGCCCATCTGGTCGCTTCGTGACCAGTCGCGTGGGCTTTCTGATTTATCGGCCGGCCTCTGCCTGGTCTACGCCTCCCCTGAAAACCGTCGTATAGGCGCTGAAACCACCCGAAGGCTGCGCAACCCTCGCAGCCCCGAGCGCAGAGCGCCGATTCCCAGTCGCAAGCCTCCGAGGCTTGCGCGCAAGCTCGCCGGCCCGGTCGCAAGGTTCCGAGGCTTGCGATGGCAAGGCAAAAAACGCCGTGCGCCGAGTTCGCGACTCCGCGGGCCGAGTCCGGGGCTGCGCGCGCAAGACTTCAGGCCCGCTCGCAAGGCAAATAGCTTTGCGAGTACAAGCCTCCAAGGCTCGCGCATCGGGCTTTTCGCCTTGCGGTCCACCCTGGTTGCTGCGATCGCAAGGCTCCGAGCCTTGCGATCGCAGTTGCGCGCTCGGCGCTTGGCCTTTTGGGGGCTGAGCGCAAGTCTTCAACTGCGAGGCCTTGGGCGATGTCCTGGAAGAAACACGGACGTCGATCGTTACCGCGTTGAACGACATGTTGCGCGATGCGGGGCAGATCAATTCTAGGCTGTCGCGGCATACTGTGCTTCCTTGCGGGACAACACACAGCCTGTTTTAGTTGCGCCGGCCACCATCAGTCCATCACGGATACGGGGCTAGGGAAAGTGCACTCTGCCCCTCGTTTCGCTGTCAAATAATATTCGGACAACAGAAATGACTCGAGAACTAGAAATTCTGCCAGGCACCACCAGAAGCCTTACCCCCGCATCGATATCTGCGAATCTTCCGGAAAGCACACTGATTGTGAGAAATGAATTCAGTGAAACCCTGCTTGACAAAGACAGCCCGCTGACTGCCGAAATTCATTTGCTTAACTATGAAAAAGAATTATTTTATTTGAGAAAAGCAGAGCAAGACTTTGAAATTTCGACAGCGGAAGAATATCTTGAAGGTGAAAGAAGCGAAAATATAAACATAAAAAAAGTAGCTCACTTATGGGAAATGGCTGGAGTTAGCTATTACATATATCCCCAAAATAAATTTAACGATGAATCGGAAACATTTATTACCCTTGCCATAGCGGTATGCATAGCGCTCGAAGGCACCTTCTTTGTCCAGGATTATTCCTGGAACAAACCTAACCTCCGCACCCCAAGTGATTTGCTCACTCAATTCATCGAACGCAATCATTAATTCAGCACACCCCAAAAAGCAGAGATTGAAAATGGGGCAAGCAAAACAGGAGCTAGAGTGGACCTTACTTAGAAGGCACTCACCTCCATCTTCTGTGTTCAGAAAAACCGAACAAACGATATATTGCGTGACCTGGGATGGGCCATTCACAAAATATGAACAATCGACAGATTGCACAGGAAATACTCACCCTTCTTCCCGTGGGCTTTTTCCTCAGAGTTGCCCGTAACGCACCGACTCGAACGGGTTTTGTATACAACGACTACATTTGTACATTCGGCCAGGATCCGGAAGCGGACCCCGGCGAAGAGTTCGACGGCGTCCGAATATGCTTACTAAGCGATGAATATATAATTACGGAGCTTGATCTATTCGAAGGCGCATTGGACTCATGTGCGTACTTCCTGTCCCGGCATCCTGGTATCGCATCCGAACTCAAGGAAATAACCGATGCGCTCAACCAAGAGATCGCAATGCTGCCCGCTCGACCGCAAAGCGAAAAGGCTCGCAAATATACGCCACTCCGTTTCATACGCAGACTTTTCAAGACAGCCACTTAGTTGCTGCTGCAAGATAAATTTCCTGACGAAAACAGGGCCAAGGTGGACTTAATTAGAAAGCCTACTCTCACCCCTGTTTTGCTCTAGAGAACGTCATGCAAACACTGAGGCCTCGTAAGGGCTCCAAGAGCCTTGCCGCTTTGTGCGCGGAGCGCCTACTCCCAATCGCAAGCCTCCGAGGCTTGCGCGCAAGCTCACCAGCCCGGGCGCAAAGCTCCGAGGCTTGCGATGGCAAGGCAAAAAACGTCGTGCGCCGAGTTCGCGACCCCGCGGGCTGAGCTCGGGACTGCGCGCGCAAGGCTCCAGGCCCAGTCGCAAGGCAAATAGCTTTGCGAGTACAAGCCTCGGAGGCTCGCGCATCTGGCTTTTTGCCTTGCGGTTCACTCTGGTTGCTGCGACCGCAAGGCTCCGAACCTTGCGATCGCAGTTGCGCGCTCGGCGCTTGGCCTTTTGGGGGCTGAGCGCAAGCCTTCGAACGCGGGGGGCTTCGGGGACGGAAGGCGACCGCCGCCGGCGTCGCTACGCGCAGGGCATGATTTCGTCCAAGCCGTGGCAAAAATCGCCCACGCGCGGACACTGGCGCTTCGCGTGCGGTCGTTTGCTCGGCGCGGCCGGCGTCGCCGTTGACGACGGCCGAGGCGCCGCGGCACTACGCCGACTGGACCGTCTAGAGGCTGAAGACTTCGGCCGAATCGGGGTCTGAATTGGGCCAGGGTAGACTTTTCAGTTCAGGGTGAGCCATGGTCGGAAGTCGCCGGATGCGAGATCAACGAAAGCGTATTCGTCCCTAACCCAGCTGTTTTCTTATTTTATTTCTATACAGCCAACTATGACTTACACATTTGATTATTTTGTCGGGCAGCTGACCTGCTTGAAATGCGGTAGCGTTTCGAAAGCAGATGGATCAACCGGCATGCAAACTAAGATATGCGAAAAAAGACATCTTATAGATTACGGAGCCGGAGATTTCTTGCCATGCGATTACGCCCATTTGCGTGGAAACGGATATATAACAATAGACAACCCGGGAAGCATGAAATCCTATTCCCTGCTGGATTTTTGGAACTGCCCCAACTGCCACGCTGCATTTAATTGCGCGAAAATAGTAGTTGAGAACGAGATCATAGTATCGGTCGAATCCATTGACTTGAACATCGAAGCCATTAATTCCTGCAATTACATCTCCGAGGACTGCGGATACCTCGGATGGCGCGTAAAGGATGGGCTGGCGACTAAGACTGATATCTAAAAAACAAGTCGGAGCAGACTTTCCGACCCACCCTTCGAAATCGAGCGAACTTTAGCCAGAACAAGACCTCACTGAACCCGCACCTCGCTATAGCCGGGCTTCAAGCATGGTCCGGAAATTGGTCGCTCGCTCAGTGCGGCCGCCTCGTAGAGACGACGGCCGGGTCGCGGCGGCGCTACGCCGACCGGATCGTCTTGAGGCTGCGATCCATTTGTTCGGCCCATAGCCGGAAGACTTTGGCCAGGGCGCGGCGGCGGGATTGTTCGGCCTTGCGGGCCGTCAGGGTCGGCGGCGTGGCAGGATCGATAGTTCGCGCGAGACTTATCAGCTCGTCGTGGAATGCCCGCAATTCCAAAAATGCGTCGACGGGTAATATCAGTTCACCCACACACATAGCAGGCGGGGTCTTGCGAGACATAAGCAGTGCTCCAATCCGAGACTTGTGGTCCGCGCCGCGCGCAAGCGCAGGCGGAAACTCCACTCATTTCGGAGGTGGGACCGCTATGTAAGGAGATTCTAGGCTCCGAGGCAAAGATTGCTACCGCCAAATCGGCGTGTCAACTGACCCATTAGGCGGTGTCGTCGAGCAATGGACCGCCATCGGATCGATAGCGATATTGCTTTCAAATGAGCGCACCACTCCTCCCTTCGCACAAGAGCCGAAACCCACTATGGAAACCACCGCTGAAGTGCTCGACCCGACAATCAACTGCGCGATCGTCAAACTGTCAACGCGCGCCTTCCCCGGCGTGCTATTGCAGGGTGACACGTTACACAGCCTGTATAGCCGCGTGCAAAAAACGCTCGCGACACTGAATCCGGATGAACAACCAGAGGCTTATGACGAGCTCGAATTCGTTGTCGATTCGCTGAAAGGTTATTTGGATTTGTACGAGAGCGTCCTGACCCGTCATGGCCATTCGCTTCCCTACTTCTAGGGTCGGACTACGGCATGTTGTTTGCCAGAAATCGTTTTGCAAGCCCATCGACAAAAACCCATACGAGAACAAGCAATATTCATCGGCATCACAGTGGACGAGGCATCGCTTCGCTTCTCACGCAACGTAACCGGCATCGTGTTCTTCGAGTTCGGCGCGTCCCAATTTCCCGAGCGGCACTGGAATGACTTCGTCGTCGTCATTCTTGGCTGGTGGCTCGATGCAACGACAAAGCTCATGGCTGCCGGCGAAGGCGAAACCGAGCTGTACTTTATGGATGGTCCCTACTCATTGCGGATATCCATCGTGGGCGACTCTTTCATAGTCAGGCGCGGACGCGATGAGGTCGTAACGGAAGGCGAGCCCTTCGAGCTGGAAGTCGATGCATTGACCTTTCTGCAAGGGATCCGCGATGCATCAACGTCAGTCCTTTCGGCTTGTGCGAGGCGAGCTTGGGCGACCGCGGACATTGAAGCGTTACGGCTTAAAGTTTCGCGATCAGATGCGCGGCATTGATACGGGCATCGAGTGATGCTCTGGGCGACCAAGACGACCTTGACGACCTTGAAGTCGTACACTGCGCCCGAGTCTTCAGTGGCCGTAATCGGCCCGACCGCTATGAACTTGGTTGAAGCGCAGAAGGAAATCGCACGGCTGGATGGGTTTCTTTACGGAACCGCAGCGATGGTCGGATGTATCAGGGGATACAGTGGCTCCGCCTATCTCATCGAGGCTAGGGACGACGCTGGTATCGAACAGGCCTTGAAGGGTTTCTACACCTGGAACCCGACCTTGGCATTCGACGGCGTCGAACGCCTTGAACGTGGTTTGGGCAGTCTTGAGTTCGATATCAGGCCGTTTATTGTCAGGCAGACGCCTCGGACCAGCGATGTCGATCTGTCGAATTTGCGGGCCTATCTGTCGTTCAGAGTGATGGACATGCTTTCGCTGATTCTGGATGGAAGACGGCATTTCGAGGTTTTCAGGCTGCACTCCGCGCCCGAGCCGGCAGCGTCTGAATGCGTGTTTTTCTGCATCAAGGCGAACGCTGCGTGGGTGGTGCTGCAGTTCAACGATGATATTCCCTACCTTGAAGGCTTGGCCGAGAGACGTAAGGCGGGTCGTTGGAATGCGGTTGAAGGCAGTGAATGCGCGGCGCTGCATGACGAGTGATGCTCGTGGCCGATGTATCACGCACGAGCACAAGTGGCGACGTGGTTGAGGTGTCGCGGTCGCGGCTTGCGCCGCTCCTACAGGGGGCGGGCGTGGTTGCGGGCGATTTGGCTAGCTGCAAAAGAAAAGGGCGTCCTTGCGGACGCCCTTTTTTGACTCATGTGTCGAAGCGGTGCGGGTTGAAACCGGCGGTCAGTAGTAGCCCGCCAGATTCAAGAACCAGCCCTTATTGTCGTATTCCAGATCGGTCAGGTCGTCGCTGAAGTCGGTGAAGTTGTAGCCCACGCCGACCTTGAAGTTGTCGCCGATCTGGCGGTCCACGCCGACCAGCCAGCCGCGCTTGTCGCCGCCGTCCTTGACCGCCAGCCAGCGGTATTCGGCCAGGGCGTCCCATTTGGCGATCAGGTGGTAGCGCACTTGGCCGGCGAGGAAGTCGGCGCGGCTGTCGAGCCACAGGCCGGTGCCGCGGCCCATGCGGTAGTCGCCCCAACGGCTCGCGGCCTTGCCGCCCAGTTCCCACTTGTCGTCGATGCGGTAGATGCCTTCGAACGACAGCACTTGCGAGCGCTGGTCGTACTGGTTGCCGCCGTCCTGGCCGATGGTGGCCAGGTCGTAGAGGTACACGTACTTGCCGAACGCGGCCCAGCGCGAGCTGTCGTGCGGGCGGTAGGCGAAGCCGAGGTTGCCTTCGACGGTCTTGGCGCCGCGGCTGACGTCGATTTCGTCCTTGATGTCGGAGTACAGGAAGCGCGCGGCGATGCGCCAGTCTTCGTTGACCTTGTAGAACAAGCGGTTGCTGGTCACCCAGGCTTCGCGACGCTCGGCGCCGCTGTCCTTGCGGTATTCGATCTTGCTCGACCAGTCGGTGTTGGGATCGACGCGGCCGCCGCTGAGGCTGTAGGCGCGGCGGTCGACGTGACCGGTCGCGGCTTCCAGGTCGCCGTCCATCACCGCGAAGCCCAGGTTCCAGCCTTCGGCCGGATAAAAGTCCATGCCGAAGGTGTGCATGATCCCTTCGCTGGAATCGCGCGGGTCCTTGAGGAACTGGCTTTCGTTGTACAGGTTGGTCTGGTTGTTCAAACGCCAGCGTTGGCCGATGGTCCAGCCGGTCTGCAAGGCGCTGTCGAACAGCGGATCGCGTTCGGTGCTGTCGCTGCTGAAGGTGTAGGCGCCGTACAGGGTGTGGTCGGTGCTGAGGCGGTATTCGGCGTCGACCTTGCCGGCTTCGCCGCGGCTGCCGCTGCTGACTTCGGCGCCGACGCTGGAGCGGTCGCCGAACAGGTAGCGCGCGCCCAGGGTGACCAGGTCGTTGCGGTCGTACTTGCCGCCGTCGTCGTCGAGCGTGTACTGGCCGGTCGCGTACAGCTCGAGGGTCGAGCCGATGCGGTGACGGTAGCTCAGCGCGAACAGCATCGCGTCGATGTCCGGGCTCAGCGAGGCGGCGCTGCGTTCCTCGCGCACGCGGCGCAATTCGGCGCCGAGCTGGTCGTCGTTGGTGATGCGCCAGTCGGCGGTCAGCTGGCTCTGTTCGAGCGCTTCGTCGCCGCGTTCGCGACGGGTGTGGCGGCCGAACAGGCTGAAGTTCTCGGTGAAGTAGCCCAGGAACTCGGCGCCGTATTCCTGCACCGCTTCGCCGTTGTCGTAACGCGAGATCGAGAAGCCCTGATCGATGTCGCGCCACCACGCGCCGACGCTCCAGTCGAGCTGGGTCCAGCCCAGTTCCTTGAAGTTGGCGCGCGCTTCGACCTTGTCGGCGTCGCCGCGACGGGCGCCGGTGATCGGGTTGATGCGGGTGAAATCGACGCCGCCGTTGGTCGAGTACCAGATCGGCGCGGCGGTCGATTCGGTGCGGGTCTTTTCCAGTTTCAGGTAGGTGCCGCGGCCGGCCTGCAGGGTCAGGTCGACGCCCTTGAGGCTGTAGTCGTCGCCGCTGCGGTTTTCGTCGACGTAGGTGCCGCCGACGGCGAAGTGATCGCCGAACCATTGCTTGCCGCGGAAACCGGCGCTGACGTCGTCGACCTGGAAACCGGCCGGGACGTATTCGTAATCGACCAGCAGGCGCTGGGTGTAGCCGTCCAGCGGGGTGTCGCGGGTCAAGGTGCGCACGTTCTCGCGGGTGATCTGCGACAACGGACGGCTGAGCAGGATGCGGCCCTGCATGTCGTTGATTTCGTAATCGGCGCCGCGCTTCAAATCGACGCGCGATTCGACCCGGCCGGTGCTGACGTCGCGGATTTCGACGGTGACCTTTTCCGAACCCGGCAGGATGTCGGTGTGGCGCAGCATGTACAGGCTGTTGCCGGTGCCGAGGAATTCGGTGTGGCCCAGCGCGCTCTGCGCTTCGGAACCGAACAGCTTGAGTTCGCTCTTCGGATCGCCGAGCACGGTGGTGTTGCGGCTGCGCCAGTTCAACGCGGCGCCGTACAGCGAGCGGTTGTACTGGGCGTACTCGGTGCCGGTCATGCCGGTGTTGAAGTTGCCCCACAGCGCCTGATTCTGGTCCCAGTCCACGCGCAGGTACAGCTTGCCCTGGGTGTCGACGTCGCGATACGTGTTCGAATCGTCGCCGTACACCGGGTAATACAGGTTCGGGTCGAGGCGACGGAAGATGTCCTGCGCCTGGGCGTCGAAGAAGCCGTTGAACAGCCGCTTGATTTCATTTTCGTGGGTGTCGGCCTGGGCGGTGATCAGGTACTTGCCCTGCACTTTCCCCTTCAAATAGAACGCCAGGCGGCCTTCGCTGATGAAGCTGTCGTCATAGCGGCCGTTGTCGCCGGCGGCCAGCGGTTCGATGTTGCCGCTGACATTGTTCTCCGACAGGGTCACGTCGGCCAGCGCGACCAGGAAGCTGTACTTGCCGGTCACGTTGACGTCGAGGTTCTTCTCCAGCTCGCCGCCGCCGCGGTTCTTGATCTTGACCGCGTAGGTGTGTTGGCCGACCGGTTCGAGGAACTCGGCGGCGAACTTGCGCTCCAGGTCGATCGGGAAGGTCTGGTCGTTGATGGTCAGCTGCGCGTCGCGCGGGATGTCGCGGCCGTAGATGCGCACGCGCGAGCCGTACACCGGGATGTTCTGGATGCGGATCGCGTTGGTGCCGTAGATCGAGCTGGTGATCGCCACGTCCTGCGCGCCGCGATCGTCGATCGCCTGGCCGAGCGTGCGCTGCACTTCCTCGCGCTGGATCTGCACGCCGCGTTCGTATTCCTCCGGCTTGACCAGCTGGATGCGCTGCGGATTGATTTCGTCGAACGCGCCGTCCTTGCCGTAGGCGCGGGCGATGTAGATCAGTTCGTCGCCGGCCAGCAGATTGATGTTGGACGGCAGCGTGCCGTCCCACTCCTGCTCGGACACGTTGTCGACCGGCAGGTCGATGGTGGCCAGCGGCGTGACCAGGTCGGTGTCGCTGCCGCGGTAGACGGTGACCTGCAACTTGTCGATGAACGACGCGTAGTTGGTGTAACCGTGGAATCGCAGCGGCTTGGTGATGCGGCCGTTCTCGAACGGCGCGATCGAACCGGCCTGGACGTTGAGCACCGGCGGGCCGAGGGTGGGATCTTCGGTCGCCCAGATCACGCCGCCGTTGGGCAGGTCGATCTGGAACTTACCGGCGATCTTGGCCGCGCCCGGGGTCAGGTTTTCGCGCACCACGTCGACGCGGCGATTGGCCTGCAGCGCGTTGGCGTCGTCGCCTTCGGCCACCGGCTTGTCTTCACCGCGGGTACGCACGCGGAACAGCAGGCCTTCGTCGCTGCGGCACTCGCTGCCTTCGCACTTCGCGCGCGGCACCGGTTCCAACGCTTCGGTCTGCGGCTGCGGCTTGTCGAGCGAGCTCAGGTCCACCGGAACCGCCGTGGTGCGCCGGCCCGTGTCGCGGGCCGGCGCGTTCTGCGTCGGGTTGTTGGCGCCGGCTTTCTGCGCGAACGCGGGCGTGGCGGCACCGGCCGAGAGCAGGCCAATGAGCGTCATGTCCAGAAGCTTCATCTTCATCTTCATGGTCATGTCCTCAGCGGTTGCCCACGCCGACTGGCGCCTGGGTGTCGTCAGTGATGTCAACTCGCACTTTCTGCCTCACCTCGGGCTTGAGTTCGGCCGAGATCGCTTCGAACACGGCCTTGGCACGGCGCAGACCCAGTTGCACGTTGTAGGCGGCCGCGCCGCGTTTGTCGGCGCGGCCGATCACGCCGACCGCCCCGCTGCCCTGTTGGTTGAGCGCCTTGGCGATTTCGCTGATCAGCGGCTTGTACTGCGGCTTGATCGTCGCCTGGTCGGTGTCGAACAGCACCTCGCCCAGGCGGATCGCCGGATCCAGGCTGACCAGCGCCTGGCTCGCGTCGACACCGGCGACCACGTCGACCTGCACCTTGCGCGCCAGGTCCGGATCGGACTCGAGCTGTCGCATCAGTTCGGTCTGCACGGCGCGGGCGCGGGCGAAGGCGAGCGCCTCCTCCTCGGCCTGCGCGGTGACGGTGACGCTGCCGCCGCCGGCGTCGCGCAGCTTGCCGGCGATGTCTTCGAACATCGGCGTGTAGTCGGTCTTGACCTTCGCGCTGCCGGCTTCGAAGAACACCTCGCCCAGTTCGACATCGGTGTTCGACTTGCTGCTGCCGATTTCGCCGGGCGGCAGCTTGACGCCGAAGTCGAAGCGGGTCGGCACGCCCTGGGTGATGCGGCGCACGCGCGGGTTTTCGGTGGTGAACACCGTGCCCGGCGGCAAGGTGGCCGCGTCGACCTTGAGGATGAAGTTGCGTCCCCGTGCCGAGTTGCCGCCTTCGATGCCTTCCAGGTGGTAACGGCCGTAGGCGTCGGTTTCCATGATCAAGCCTTCGACCGAGGCGATGCGCACGCCCGGGATGCCGCGTTCCTCGACCCCGTTGTTGCGGATCGTGTACGACACGACATACCCACTCGCGCCCTGACTGACCTGACGGCTGACCTGCAGATCCTGCGCGGTCAGGCCCTTGGCGGCGTCGCCGCGGCTGCGCTCGACCGTGGTCTTGCCGGCCGCGTCCATCCGCACCGTGGTGCCTTCGTCGGTGGTCAGCACGAAGTCGTCGGCGAACTCCAGCGCGCTGAGCGTCTGGCGCACGACCACTTGGTGCTGATCGGCCGAGACCGCGTCGGAGCTGCGGCCATCGATCCGGCCCAGCGCGATGCCGTGCAGCAGCGGCGCGCTGGCGTCGGGCTCGGCGACCGGGCCTTGGCCGCGGTCGACCGTGGTCGAACCGGCGACGTAGGCACCCGGAGCGAAGCCGCCCTGCACCTTGATGCCGGTGGCCTTGGCCGGGTCCTGCCAACCGTCGCTGTCGCGGTCGTCGAACACGCTGCCCACGATCAGGCTGTCCTCGAGCAGCGGATCGCCCGCCATCACCACTTCGGCGGTCGCATCGTTACTGATCTTGGTACCGCCGTTGTCGTAACCGGCCACCTGGTTCTTGTGCACGCCCTTGCCGACGCCGGCGCCGACGCGCAGGAAGTAGCTGACCGTGGCCTTGCCGCCGATGCCGACATCGATGCCGGTGATGCGCAGCGGGTTGGCGCTGGCGATCACGCCGTTCTTGTTGTCGTCGTCCACCGTCAGCGAGTTGTCGACGAAGGTGAAGCCGGCCGGCGGGATGTCGACCAGGGTCGCGTTGACCGCGGGCGAATCGCCGACGTTCTCGACCTGCACGGTGTAGCGGACCAGATCGCCGATCTTGACTTCGCGCGTCGCCGAGGTCTTGACCAGACGCAGCACCGGAGCATTGGCGAGCACCGTGATCGTCACCGAGGCGGTCGCACACACCGGGGTCGGCGACGAGGTGTCGCAGACGCGGTAGGTGAAGGTGTCGGTGCCGGCGAAGAACTGGTTCGGCGTGTAGGTGCACGAACCGGCCGCGCAGGTGACGGTGCCGTTGGCCGGCGGGTTGGCGATGGTCACCGAGCCCGGATCCAGCGGCGCGCCGGTCACGCTGTCGTTGCCGATCACGTTGATCGTCACCGGCGTCTGCTGGTTGGTCTGGGCGGTGTCCGGCGTCGCGGTGACCGTGTTCGGCTGCACCGTGACGGTGACCGTGGCGGTCGCGCAGTTGGTCGGATTGAGCTTCTCGCAGATCGTGTAGACGTAGCTGTCGGTGCCGCTGAAGTTGGCGCGCGGCGTGTAGGTGATGGTGCCGTCGGTGTTGACCACCGTGGTGCCGTTGCTCGGATCGGTGCTGACCGTGATCGTGACCAGGTTCGGATCGATCGGCGCGCCGTTGAGCGTGTCGTTGGCGATCACGTTGGTCGTCACCGGGGTGTTCTGCGGGGTCACGCCGGTGCCGCCGGCCGGATCGTCGGTGGCGGTGATGGCCGGCGCGCTCACGGTGATGGTCACCGTGGCGGTGTCGCAGTTGCTCGGGTTCAACACCTCGCACAGCTGGTAGGTGACGGTGTAGGTGCCGGCCGGGGTGCCCGGTGCGACATCCACGCCGCCGTCGGCCTTGACCGTCAGCGGACCGTTGCTGACCGGGGTGACGGTGACGTCGACCGGATTCACCGCGCTGCCGCCGAGGGTGTCGTTGGCGAGCACGTTGATCACGTTGGTGCCGCCGGTGTTGCCGTTAACCGGAGTCGCGACCACGTCGTCCACCGCATCGATCACGGTGGCATTGACGGTGACGCTGACCGTGGCGGTCGAGCAGTTGCTCGGGTTGAGCAGTTCGCAGATCTGGTAGGTCAGCGTGTAGCTGCCGGCCGGCGTGCCGGGCGCGACGTTCACCGCGCCGGTGGCCGGATCCAGGGTGACGCCCGGGTTGCTGGTCGAGACCTGGGTCAGGGCCACGTCGGCCGGGGTGACCGGGTTGCCGTTGAGGGTGTCGTTGACCAGCACGTTGGGCACCGCCACGCCGCCGCTGCGACCGTCCACCGGCGCGCCGGTGTCGTTGGTCGCCACGATCGGCGCCGCGTTGACCGTGACGGTCACGGTGGCGTCGTCGCAGTTAGTCGGGTTGAGCACTTCGCACAGGCGGTACACCAGGGTGTACGTGCCCGCCGGGGTGTTCGGCGCGACATCGACCGCACCGGTGCCGGTGTTGAGGGTGACGCCCGGGTTGGTCGAGGAGACCTGGCTCAGGGTGACGTCGGCCGGAGCGACCGGGTTGCCGTTGAGGGTGTCGTTGCCGCGCACGTCCGCCACCGCGGTACCGCCGGTGCGGCCGTTGACCGGAGCGCCGGTGTCGTCGTTGGCCACGATCGGCGCCGCGTTGACGGTGACGGTCACGGTGGCGTCGTCGCAGTTGCTCGGGTTGAGCACTTCGCACAGGCGGTACACCAGGGTGTACGTGCCGGCCGGAGTGCCCGGAGCGACGTTGACCGCGCCGGTGCCGGTGTCGAGGGTGATGCCCGGGTTGGTCGAGGAGACCTGGCTCAGGGTGACATCGGCCGGGGTGACGACCACACCGTTGAGGGTGTCGTTGCCGCGCACGTCGGTCACCGCGATGCCGCCGGTGCTGCCGTTGACCGGGGTACCGGTGTCGTCCACCGCCACGATCGGCGCGGCGTCGACGGTCACGGTCACGGTGGCGTCGTCGCAGTTGCTCGGGTTGAGCACTTCGCACAGGCGGTACACCAGGGTGTACGTGCCCGCCGGAGTGCCCGGAGCGACGTTGACCGCGCCGGTGCCGGTGTTGAGGGTGATGCCCGGGTTGGTCGACGAGACCTGGCTCAAGGTGACGTCGGCCGCAACGACCGGGTTGCCGTTGAGGGTGTCGTTGCCACGCACGTCGGTCACCGCGATGCCGCCGGTGCTGCCGTTGACCGGAGTACCGGTGTCGTCGGCGGCCACGATCGGCGCGGCGTCGACGGTCACGGTGACAGTGGCGTCGTCGCAGTTGGTCGGGTTGA
>Ga0102587_1001445_pt1 | contig 17537 bp, 20 predicted proteins | sample AraplaF_Col_mTSA_FD_76853 | JGI IMG/M metagenome (GOLD analysis project Ga0102587, IMG submission 76853) | Arabidopsis root microbial communities from the University of North Carolina, USA - plate scrape MF_Col_mTSA (SPADES assembly) (version 2) | ecosystem: Host-associated > Plants > Roots >... | reverse complement strand
CCGCCGACCCAGCAAGGACCCGCCATGCCGCGTAGCAGCAGCCTTCGCCTCATGCCGGTGGGCGACACCGACAGCTTCACGCCCAGTCCCAGGCGGCCGGTGCGCGTGCGAGCCCGTTCCATGCCGGCCGACACACACTTCGAGCCGCATTCCCACGCCTGGGCGCAGCTGGCCTACTGCGCCACCGGCGTGGTACAGGTCACCGCCGACAGCGACGGCGCCGGCGGCGAAATCACCTACATCGTGCCGCCCTCGCGCGCGGTGTGGATCGCGCCCGGCGCGCTGCACCACATCACCGTGCTGGAAGCCGCCGAGTTCCGCACGCTCTACATACACGCCAGCGCCACGCCCAAGGGCTGGAGCGGCTGCCGCGTGCTGGTGGTGTCGCCGCTGCTGCGCGAATCGATCAGCGCGCTGGACGCCGCCTCACCTGAACAGCCCCTGGCCCCCTCGCGCGAACAGCTGCTCAGCAGCCTGGTGCTGGACGAGCTGACGCATGCCGACATCCAGGCGCTGGGCGTGCCCATGCCGCATCCGCAAACCGGCGACAAGCGGCTGCGCGCCCTGTGCGAGGCGGTGCTGCGCGCCCCGTCCGAGCGGGCCACGCTGGCCGAATGGGCGGCAGACACCGGCGCCAGCGAGCGCACCGTGGCCAGGCTGTTTCGCGACGAGCTGGGCCTGAGCTACCAGCAGTGGCGCCAGCAGGCCATCCTGGCCCACGCCCTGCCCCTGCTCACACGCGGGCTGTCGGTCAGCGCGGTCGCGGCGGCCAGCGGCTATGCAAGCGACAGCGCATTCACCGCGATGTTCAAGGCCGCCATGGGCCAGCCGCCCAGCCATTTTCAGAAATAAGAAGCCAGCCTAGAGATTCCGAGCCGCCTGCCACAGCCCCTGCTTGCCGACGGCGGCATACCAGGCCCGAAAGCGCCGGCGCTGGCTGTCAAAGGGCTCGGTCAGCAGCTCGCGCGGATCCTGGCTCAGCGCATAAGCCATGCCTTCCACAAACCACTGCGGCTTGAACAACAGTCGCAAGGAGCCCAGGCGTTCGGCCTGCGCGCAGTGGATCAGTTCATGGCGCACGAAATAAGGCGCCCAGGCGCGCGGGCCTATCACCGTGCCCAGCGTGCCCACGGTGACCGCCGCGCGTGCGCCCAGGCCGAAGGAGTCGGCGCAGGCCTGTGTTGCGCAAAAAATCACGCGGGGCCTGCCTTTGAAACTGCCCAGCAGGTCCGGCACAAAAGCCATGCCCTCGGCGTACAGGCCGGCGGCCTCCTCCAGCCGCGTGAGGTCGTCGATGCAGATGGTCGCGCTCACGCAGCTCACGCCCGCCAGCCGGGGCTCAAGCACCCGCACGGGCTTGACCGCAAACCAGGCGATCAGCGGAACCGCCGCCAGCATCACCAGCAGGCGAACTTTGAGCGAGGGGCGGCTCAGGCGCATGCGATGCCGGCCAGCGGCAGGGACCCCGGGCATGCCGCTTTCAGCGGCCTTCAAACGCCGCATTCAGGCGGCGCAGCAAAGGCTTGTTGAGTTCCCGGGTATGCCGGTTCCAGCGCTCCATGGAACGCTGCAGTTCAATCTGCAGGCGCGCGCTGGTGGCGGTGTCGCCGCTGGTCGCGGCCCAGATGGCGTATTCGGCACGGCTTTCAAAGCTGCCGAAACGCTGCACGGCGGATTCAAACTCCGCACGGGCATCAACGCCCCTGCCGGCACCCGCCAGCGACTGGGCCAGCAGCAGCGAGATTTGTTCCGCACGGAAGGCAGGATCGGTCTCGCGGATGAACTCCAGATGCGTGATGGCCTCGGCGTAACGTTCGCAGGCGAAGTAGGCCCGCGATGCGCCCATGCGGATTTCCAGGTCGGACGCGAACGGGCCTTTAAGGCAGGCGTCGTAATTCTGCGCAGCCTCCAGGGGCTGGCCGGCCTCCAGCAGTGCGGCGGCCAGGCGCATCTGGTTCTGCGCAGTCGGCGTGTAGTCGAAGGCGGCATGCGCGTCCTTGAGTTCCCGCGTGGGATTGAGCGTCTTCGCGGCGGCGGCCACCACCTTGCGCGCACCGCGCTCCAGCCGCGAGTCCGGCAGGTAAACCGCGAGGAAGTAGACGATGCTTCCCAGCAGGGGGAAGGAGAACAGGATGATGAGCCAGTACAGCTGCTGGCCGCTGCGCAGGGCATGGACAGCGAAGAACACCGCCACAAGGAAATGCAATCCCAATCCGACAAAAGGCATGGCTGGCCCCTCCAGGTATTTTGGGGGCCATTCTAAGGGTGCTAGAACCTGTTCACGGTCTAAACGGGGCCGGTCGGTATCTTCCGCCCCTCATCCTCCCCTTCATCAAACAGGCGCAGGGCCAGCAGGCCATGGCCCACGCTGGCGCCCGCGCGCACGGCCGCCGCGACGAACACCACCTCGGCCAGTTCCTCGCGCGTCACACCCAGCCGTTTCGCTGCCTGGGTGTGCACGTCCAGGCAATAGCCGCACTGCGTGGTAAGCGCCACCGCCAGAGACACCAGCTCGCGCACGCGGGGCTCGAGATGGCCGCCCTCGCACTTGGCCGCGTGGTCGTAGGCCAGGAAGGCCTGGGCTTCGGTGGGTGCCAGCCGCACCAGGGCGGGCGCCAGGTGCAAATCCTGGGGAGACTGGTAGCCCGCGCTCATGACAGACCGTCCATGTTTCCGTCTTTGCTCCAATAACCGCTGGCCATCAGGCGCTCACGCACCATGGTGCGCGCCCGGTGCAGCCGGCTTTTGACTGCATCCACGCTCAAGCCCAGGTGTTCGGCCACCTCGGGCGCGGTGAGTTCATCCACGTCGCGCAGGATCAGCACCTCGCGATAGGCCTCGGGCAAGGCGGCAATGGCGCGGCTCAGATCGAGCCGCAAGTCCAGCGGCAGCGCGGGTGCGGCGACGGCCTCGACATCGGTGCCATCCTGCGCCTGCGCGCCTTTGTGGCCACGAAACAGGCGAAAGCATTCGCGCTCGACGATGCGAAACAGCCAGACGGCAAAAGTCGCCGCGGTGCGCAGCGCGCCAATCTTGCGGTAAAGCTGCCACAGCGCGGCCTGCACCGCATCCTCCGCGTCCTCGGCGGTGGAACAGGTGCGGCGTGCGAAGCGCTTGAGGTCTGGCTGGCATTGCGTGAGCAGTTGCGCAATGGCCTGGGCATCACCGCCGCGGGCCGCATCCACCAGTTGGGGGCTGGCTTTCATGGCTTGCCTTTGGCCGCGGGCTTGCGGCCGACAAGGGCGCAAGCAGGGCAAAAGCCGACGATGGCAGTCAGGCCCAACACCGCCGCGCTGACAGATGCAAGCGCCACGGGCCAGCCGGCGGGCAGCCACAGCAGGCCGGCGCAGGCCAGCAGCAGCGCGCCACCCAGGCGCAGGGCGCGCTCCCAAACGGGAAGATTTTGTTGCAGGAAAAACATCAGGAACTCCTTGGCTGTGATGGATGCTGACAAAGAGGCCTGGTTTTCCCAAAAGGGTTCAGGTTTTTCAAAAAATATCTTAACGGCCCTGGCTGCGGCACCGCTGGCTATCATGGGGCATGCATCTTTTGAGCAGGCTGGTGAACCCAGGCAGCAAGCGGCCGCATGCGGCCGGCTGCGCGATGCTGGCGCTTCTGGCCAGCGCGGCCGCCCTGGCACAGGCGCAGCCGGTGGCGCCGGGCCATCCAACGCTGCTGCGCGCGCTGAACGCTTTGCGCCAGCAGGGTTGCGCAAAAGGCAGCGGCCCTGCCGCCCCGCTGCGTGAAGACGCCGCGCTTTCGCGCGCCGCGGCGCTGCTCGCGAACGGAGCAAAGCTCGATGGCGCGCTCAAGGCTGTGGACTACCGCGCGCTGCGCGCCGTGCAAATCACGGTGCGGGGCGCCAGCGGAACCGCAGCCCTGACGCCAAAGGCACTGGGCGGATCCTGCGGCGCGGCCATGCATGCCGAACTGCTGGAGGCCGGTTTCCACCAAAGCGGGATACGGACATGGATCGTGCTGGCAGCGCCCTTTTTACCGCCCGCCACAGCGCAGGCCGATGAAGTTCAGGTGCGGGTGCTGGCGCTGGTCAACGAGGCCCGCTCCCGGCCGCAGCGCTGCGGCGACAAGAACTTCGCCGCCGCACCGCCGCTGCGGCTCAACACCACGCTCTACGAAATCGCCCATGCTCACGCCGCCGAGATGGCCCGCTACGACTACTTCAGCCATACCGGCCGCGACGGCAGCACGGTGGACGGCCGGGCCACCCGGGCCGGCTACCGCTGGCGCGCCGTCGGGGAAAACATCGCCGCCGGCCAGGTGAACGCCGACGCGGCCGTGCGCAGCTGGATGAGCAGCCCAGGCCACTGCGCCAACATCATGTCAACGGCTTTCAGCGAAATGGGCGCGGCCTTTGCGGTGAACGGCAAAAGCAGCCAGGGAATTTATTGGGCGCAGGTGTTTGGGGCGAGACTCTAGCAAAAGGCCGGGGAGCGACTACGCACGGACAAGTTCCAGCTTGATCCATGGCTGCCAGCCTTTCTTAGGCGCTTTCAGTTCCCAGAGTCCGGCCAGGCGATCCTTGCGGGAATTGAAGTTTCCGCTGAAGCGCATCGTCGCCCCCTGGATGTGCCAATGCAAGCTTCGAAGCTGAAGGACAAAAAGCTCAGACACGCCTTGATCATCGTACGACCTTGCGAAATGATTTTTCTTTGAAAGGTCGTAGCCAATGACTTCCATCGACCGGGTGGGTCTGCCGTCAAAGCGCGCATCGACCTCGTGCACTATGAAGTGTTGTCCTGGGAGCCAGCGATAGGTATCGGTTGCATCCAGCGTGCCGCCAGGCCCTGCGCTTGTCTGCAGCACTTCGCCGGTGGTGTTCCATACACCGATGAATATTTCGTACGGGGACATCTTGTTCGGGCGCATGAAAAGCCTTTCGCACTTCACAGCCACGGTATAAGCCGGCCCACCGAAAACCGCTGTAATTTCTTGTTTCTAAAAACGCCCAAGCGGGTTTCGCACATGCGGTCAACGAATCTAGATCAAGCGCTTGAGCAAGCCCATCACCTGCTCAAAGCGCTTGCCATAAGGCGGGTAAAACAAGTCCCCGCGCGCCCATTTCGATTGCAGCATCACCGGCTTTTGCTGCGAAAGGCGCAGGAAGCCGGCTTCGCCGTGGTAGGCGCCCCAGCCGCTTTCGCCAACGCCGCCAAAGGGCAGGTTTTCGTGGGCGATGTGCATCAGCGTGTCGTTTACGGTGACGCCGCCGCTCACGGTGCGCGCCAGCACGTGGTCGCGCGAGCCGGTGTCGTTCCCGAACCAGTAAAGCGCCAGCGGCCGCGGCCTGGCATTGACGTAGCGGATGGCTTCATCGATGGTGCCATAGGAGAGGATCGGCAGGATGGGGCCGAAGATTTCCTCGCTCAGCAGTTTTGACCCGGCGGGCGCATCGAAGACCAGCACCGGCGCCATCTGCCGCGACCCCGAGCCCGCAGCACCCGTGCCGGGGTCTATCACCTGCAGGCGGGCGCCCTCGCCTTCGGCCTGGGCCAGCAGGGCCTGCAGCCTTTCCAGGTGGCGCGGGCTGATGATGGCCGCATAGTCGGGGTTACCGCTGATGCTGGGAAACAAAGTGGCCACGGCGCGCGCAAAAGCTTCGCCAAAAGCTGTTTCACTCCCCCGAGGCAACAGCACATAGTCGGGGGCGATGCAGGTCTGGCCGGCGTTGAGCAGCTTGCCGTGCGCAATTTTGATGGCAGCTTTGTCGATGTTGCAGGACGCGTCGATGATGCAGGGCGACTTGCCGCCCAGCTCCAGCGTGGTCGGCGTGAGGTTGGCGGCGGCGGCTTCAGCCACCTTGCGGCCCACGGCGGTGGAACCGGTGAAGAACAGGTGGTCAAACGGCAGGCCGGCGAATTCCGCCGCGAGCTGGCCGTCGCCCTGCACCACGCAAATCTCGTCGGGCGTGAAAGACTGCCCTAGCAGCGTGGCCAGCAGTTCCGAAGTGCGCGGTGTGAGCTCGCTGGGCTTGAGCATCACCCGGTTGCCCGCGGCCAGCGCGGTAATGACCGGCCCCAGCGAGAGCTGCACCGGGTAATTCCAGGGCGATATCACGCCTACAACGCCCAGCGGCTGGCGTTGCAGGTAGGCCCGCGCAGGCTGCAGGTACAGCGGTGTGCTCACCTTGACGGGCTTCATCCACCGGGGCAAGTGCTTGAGCGTGCTGGACAGCAGCGAGCGCAGCACAAAGATATCGGCAATCTCGGTGAGCTGGGGCGATCGCACACCGAAGTCAGCGTTGACGGCCTGAGCCAGCTCGGCGCCGTGCCCATCCAGCAAGGCGCGTATGCGCAGCAGGCGGTCCCGGCGCAGCGCCAGCGGCACTTCGGCCTGCTCGCGGCTGGCGCGGTACTGGGTGTCAAACAGGGTACGAAGCGGGCTTCTGGGCGTGCTGTGGGGGATGCTGGAAGTCATCCGGCCATGATAGGGAGCGCCGGGGCCGCTCGGTAGGGGCGCAACTCCAGCCGCGCTGCGGGTTGACCCTGAGGCAGCCGCCCCCATCTATGAGCCAGTGCAACCGATATGTCTGGCCAGGGCTGCGCCAGCGCTCCCCTCCGCGCGGCACCAGGCCTCCAGAGAAAGGGACTCCATGGAATACAAGGACTACTACAAGGTCATGGGTGTGGCGCGGGATGCCACGCCTGACGAGATCAAAAAAGCCCACCGCAAGCTGGCGCGCAAATACCACCCCGACGTCAGCAAGGAAAAAAACGCCGAGCTGCGCTTCAAGGAAATCGCCGAAGCCTACGAGGTGCTGCGCGACCCCGAAAAGCGCGCCGCCTACGACAGGCTGGGCGCGAACTGGCAGGCCGGGCAGGAATTCCGGCCGCCGCCGGGATGGCAGGCCCGCGAGAAGGCCGCCGGCGCTCACGAATTCTTCGGCGGGGCTGGGGGCTTTGACCACAGCGATTTCTTCGATGCCATCTTTCGCGGCATGGGCGCCGACATGAGCAGCGGTAGCCGCAGCTTCGGCGGTTTCGACATGGCCGGCGAGGACCAGCACGCGAAGATCCAGATCGCCATCGAGGACGCCTACCAGGGCGCGACCCGTACCCTGCAGCTCAGCGAGCCGGGCAAGCGCGGCCGGACGCGCCAAAGCCGAACTCGCCGCCCTGCCCACCGCCCAGGACACGGCGTCGGCCATGGCGCCCGTCTATGCGCAGATCGAGGAAACCATTCGCAAGGGCCCGCCGCAGGAAGCCGCCGCGGCACGCGAACAACTGGCCGCGCTGAAAGCGGCCCAGGGCGGCGGCACCATGTCAACGACCACGCGCCTGACCGAACGCTGGACGCGCATCGCCGGCACATGCGGAGCCCGCCCATGAGCGCGTTCATCCGGTGCGCCGGCATCATCATCGTGCTGGCGGCCGCGCTGGCATCCACAGCGCAGGCGCAGAAGGCCCCCACCGAGTGGCGCGGCGCAAGCGACCACCCCCTCGTGTCGCGCTATGCGGGCGCCGTGCTGCAGAACGCGGCCCAGGAGGGCTTCGCCGCCGTCAAGGTGCCCACGGCGCAGCAGGCGCCCGACAAGTCGCCCGTGGTTGAAGGCCGCGTCAACGCCTACTTCTACATTGCCCCCAGGGAGCGCGGCGCGCTCGAGGTGTTCCGCAACTACCAGGCCGCGCTGGCCAAGCCCGGCTTCACCGTGCTGTACAGCTGCGAGATGAGCGCCTGCGACAAATCCGGCATCAAGGAGCGCTTTGCCAATGAGGTCGTCTCACCGCGCAAATGGCAGGCCAAGGGCGTGGACCCGGCCGGCTCCATCGACCGAGACGTGCGCTTCCTCAGCGCCAAGGCCAGCCGCAACGGGCAGGACAGCTACATCCTGCTCTTCGTTGCCGAGCCCAATTCCATCTGGGGCGCACCGGCCGTCGTGCAGCTCGTCATCGAGCCCACCGCCATGGAAGGCGACAAGGTCGTCGTCAACGGCGACGCGCTGCAGAAAGCCCTGGACGCCGAAGGCAAGGTGGCGCTGTACGGCATCTACTTCGACACCGGCAAGGCAGTGCTCAAGCCGGAGTCAAAGCCGCAACTGGCCGAGATGGCCAAGCTGCTCAAAGCACACCCCGCGCTGAAGGTGCACATCGTCGGCCACACCGACAACCAGGGCGGCGTACCCGCCAACCTGGCACTGTCCCAGCAGCGCGCCGACGCCGTGGTCGCCGCACTGGTCCAGGAACACCAGCTAGATTCCAAACGCATGAGCGCGCGCGGCCTGGCCAGCTTCGCGCCCGTAGCAAGCAACAGCGCCGAAGCCGGCCGCGCGAAAAACCGGCGGGTGGAGATGGTGGAGCAATAGGCCTGAACCCGCCGGCGGCGAGGGTCAGTGTTTCCCAAGGACTTGTGGCCTGGCCGGAATGAGCATCACCGCACGGGGCATAAGCGCCGACAGCGGGAAAACCTACAAGGCCCCAGGCGCCGACCCGCATGTATATGCGGTCTACGTCGACAGCAAAGACATGGTCTGGGCCTCGGAATGGGGCAACAACGCCATGCTGCGCTTTGCCCCTGGCAGCGATCGGAGATTGCCTACAACTAAGACGTACCTTTTCTCGTCGCAGTTCGCACCCATTGAACAACTCCTTCGATGAATTTCCAAACGTCGTCCGTTCCTGGCTGAACATAACTCGAATCCGCAGGATCACTGCCCAAGCGCTCTAACATGGCGACAGTCCAGTCCGTCTTTTTTCCAGGGACGCCAAGCTGAACCAGCCAATGCTCCAATTCCCCACCTCGCACGACAAAGTCGCCGTACGCGTCGAGAGTCTGGAACAATTGCTCCGCTGCTTGCTTATCTGTCGCAGATAAGGCATTGATGCCACCGTCAGCTTTCATGTCTTTTCCGGTCGCGTCAAAGCGATCCTTGATTGCAACGCGTTGTGCCGAAAAGCCTGTATGCAGCGCATTAGGAATGTGTGCGGCCCTAAGCCATTCCATCCATGTCTTTCCGCCGTCTTTCAAAATATCGATATCAGGTATAGCGGCAGCTGGAACACCAAATTTTCGAAGTGGTTCGATGATGTTCTTTATTGTCTGCTTGTTCTGCGCATTGATAAACAAGATCGACGGATAGTCCTTGTGAACAGATGCTAATCGGTGATAGATCTCGCCATAGAAAGCTCTGTCATTGTCTGACTCCGTAACGATGTTGAATTCCATCGAAATCTGACCCACTTAGCGCAGTAATTTCCATCCAAAACTGACCCACGTAGGCACTACCCTGCTTGTTTTAAAAGCAGAGGGAAATTAGGAGTGATAGACGTGGCGACATTGAATATCATCAGACGTTGGGCATTGAGGGATCAGATGTCCATCCGCGAGATCTCAAGGCGTACAGGCCTGGCTCGCAACACAATAAAGAAGCACCTACGGTCGGAAGAGAACGAGCCCAAGTACCCAAGACGGGTCAGCTCCAGCAAGCTCGATCCCTACGCCGAGAAGCTAGCCACCTGGCTGGGAATCGAGGCAACAAAATCGCGGAAAGAGCGGCGCACTTTGAGGCAGATCCACACACTCAGCCCAAAAAGGAGAAAACTAAGAACTTATCCACACCGTGAGCACGTTCTGCTCACAAAGAGTGTGGGTCAGTATTCGATGGAAAACTCGGGTCAGACTTCAGCGGAATTCAACAATGCTGGGAATTGCAATTTGCATCGAACCCTCCGAGTAGCTAATACTATGCCGCCAGATACTCCATATGGGCTGCATGGAAGTGGGGAACAAATGGGGGAACAGGTCGCTAGCGTGCGGCTTTGAAGGCAGTTGTAGAAAGGCTTCTGAGGCATCCATCAGTAGTCCCCAGCCCATCTCACCAAAGCCCGACAATTGCTTGTCGGGCTTTTTTCATGGGGCCTGGCCATCGACCGGGTCGCACCCGCGGCGACAATACCCCCATGGCAAGCATGCAACTCCAGGAAATCCTCTTCTCCCAAGGCTTTGGCACACGCCGCGTGTGTGCGGGGCTGGTTCAACAAGGCCACGTGATGGTGGACGGTGCGCCTTGCGACGATCCGTCCGCTGAATTCGAGGCCGTCGAAGGCCTGCGCTTCACGGTACAGGGCACGGCGTGGGAGTACCACGAAAAAGCCTACCTGATGCTGCACAAGCCGGCGGGCTACGAGTGCTCGCAAAAGCCCAGCGCCTACCCAAGCATCTACACGCTGCTGCCGGCGCCGATTCGCCAGCGTGGCGGCGGTGCGGCGGCGGGCGTGCAGGCGGTGGGGCGGCTGGACCAGGACACGACGGGCCTGCTGCTGCTGTCGGACGACGGCAAATTTATTCATCGCATGAGCTCACCCAAGCACCATGTGCCCAAGGTGTACGAGGTGCGCGCCAAGCACGCTGTTGACGACAAGCAGGTCGCGAAGCTGCTGGCCGGTGTGGTGCTGGACGACGACCCCAAGCCGGTGCGGGCCGCGGCTTGCGAGAAGACGGGCGAGAACCAGCTGAGCCTCACACTCACCGAAGGCAAGTACCACCAGGTCAAACGCATGGTCGCGGCCGTGGGCAACCGGGTAGAAGAAGTGGGCGGCCTGCACCGTTCACGCATAGGCTCGCTGGGTTTGCCGGCTGATCTCAAGGCCGGTGAATGGCGCTGGCTGACGCCGCAAGACCTGGCCAACATCTCGGCCTGAGCGCTGCCCGGCGCGCCTCTTCTTTATCGCAGTTCAGCCGGCCGGGTGTTGGCCTGTATGAGGAAGGAGTCATGCCAGTGGTCGGGCATGCTGCTGGTGTGCTCCTGCTCCATGTGCGTGCGTATCTGGCGCTGTTGCGCCAGGGTGTTTTTCAGGCTGATGCGTGCGGTTTCGAGGACCGCTTCCTCGCGCTTGATGTGCCGCACTTTGGTGGCTTCTTCGCCGAGGAATTCATTGCGAAGTGCGTCGGGGTTCGGCAGCATGTGGGGGTTGAGTACCACATAGCAGATGCCGCATTGCGACAGCAGGTTGCTTTTGAGGTTTCTGGCTTTGTCGGAAAGGCCAAAGGATTTGGGAATGTCCACGCAGCCGATCACGTGGCCGTCGTCGGCGACGACCGAAAATGTGCAGGTGGTGTTCTGCAGCATCTCATACCAGTACAGGCTGTTTTCGTTGGCGTTGGGCCGGGTGAATCGCGTCACGGGCATCTTGACCAGAACATGGTGATCGTCAAAGGCACTGTTCAGCCAATGCCAGGCCCGCAGCTCCGCGCTGTTCATCAAAACCCGCGCGTGCAGGGGCCAGTGCTGGGGAATGCGCCGCTTCCCACGGTTTACCCATCGTGACCACAAGCTGTACCATTCGGCGACGTGCTCCATGGGGTGGGGCTGCTCCGCCGGCGACCATTCCGAGTTTCTGTACATGACGAACTCCTGGTTTGTTACGGGTACTTACAATATGCGACTAATTAACTACTTTGTCTTGAGATTTATCACGTGATCTTGTTTTATTAGCGACTAAGTGTGATTTTTTGTACGAAAACCTAGCCTTCACAATACGTAGAGTTTGCAAAAAGGAGGAGAGAAATCCATGGATAAACGCAGATTTATGGGTGTAGCGGCCCTGGGGGCTGTCGCCCTGCCTGAACTGGCCCAGGCGCAGTGGGCGCCCAAAGCTCAAAAAGGCCCGACGCTGCTGACCGTCAGCGGGTTGATAGGCGCAGGCAACCGCGGCGCACTCGATCCGGCGCTGGACCAGATGATGGCCAAGCAGAAGATCAAGTTCGACAAGGCGCAGGCCTTTGATTTCGCCGCGCTGGCTGCAATGCCTGCGGTCACCATCAAGCCGACGCTTGAGTACGACAACAAGCCGCACACGCTCAAGGGCCCGCTGCTGGCGGATGTGCTGAAGGCCAGCGGCGTGAAGCTCAATGACAAGACCACCGTGTTCGCGCGCGCGGTGGACGGCTATGCGGCCCAGATAACGGCGGCCGAACTCAGCAAATACCGCTTTATCGTCGCCACCCACATGGACGGCCAGCCGCTGTCATTGGGCGGGCTGGGGCCGCTGTGGGTGGTTTATGACGCGGACCGCTTCCCCGATATGGCGGCCAAACCGGTGGCCGCGCGCTTTGCGTGGTGCCCCTGGGCGACTTATCACATTGAGGTCAAGGAAGCCTGAGGCTCAAGCCACGGCTTCAGGCGTCATACTGTTCAGGCTGAGCTTGTCGAAGCCCTTCGCCCTTCGACGGGCTCAGGTCAGGTCAGGCCAGGCTCAGGGCGAACGGTAATGAGTATTGAGCCTGGGGCCTAAGCCGCAGCTTTCAGGAAGTCAGTGATCGCCTCCACGGTCCGGCCGGCCTGGTCGCGCTGCGGTGAGTGCCCGCAGGCCGCAAGTCGCAGCTGTTGGGCGTGCGGCGCCATCCGAGCGATTTCGTCGAGTTGCCGCAAGGTGCCGTATTCATCGTCCAGGCCCTGGATCAGCAGCAAGGGCGCTTCAATGCGGCCGCATTCCTCGCGGATGTCAAAGCTTCGGAAAGCCTCTGACAGCCAGACATCGTTCCACTGCCAGAAAGCCACGTCCACGTTGGCGTGGTAGCGCGCCAGGCGTTCACGCAAGCCTCCTGATTCAAAAGCCGTGCGGGCTTCGGTGATGGCCTGCATGGCAATGTCTTCCACGAGCACATGCGGCGCCATGGCGATGCAGGCCGACACGGGGTGTCGGCTGGCATGGAGCAGGGCGATGGTGGCGCCATCGGAATGGCCCAGCAGCACCGGCCGGCGAATGTCCAGGGCTTGCAGCAACGCGGGCAGCACCTCCCAGGCTTCGCGGTGCATGTAGTCGGGCTGCAAGCGGCCGTTGCCGCGCACGTCGGGCACCGGATCGGACTGGCCGTAGCCGCGCCGCGAATACACGATGCCGGCCCGGCCGGTGGCGGTGCACACGGCCTGCGGCCAGTCCAGCCCGCGCTGCGTCCACAAGGCGACCGAGCCCAGGCCTTCGTGCAGGAAAACAATCGGCGCCAGGCCAGAGGGGGAGCCGGGCTGCCCGGCAATGCGCCTGACTTCCAGGCCCACGCCCTTAATCTCTACCATCTCCGTCACATTCATCACCGCATCGTAAGGGATGCCGTTAATTCGGGAACCGCGGAGTATTTGGCACAGCCGGACTGGGGCTTTGCGGGTGAGGACCCACTCGCCCGGTACACTAGCCAGTTGCACCTAGAAAGACCGCTTTTGTGAATGTTTCCGCCCGTTTTGCAGCCGCCTGGCTGTGCGCCCTTGCCGCCTTGACGAATTTTCCGGCCGCTGCCCAAACCGCGGCGGCTCCGGCGGCTTCAGCGATCACCACGCCCGTCTTTGTGCTCAACTCGCTGGACGACACGGTCAGCGTGATCAACCCGGCCAACTGGACCGAAACCCGGCGCATCGCCACCGGCAAGCAGCCGCACCATCTGTACCTCACGCCCGATGAAAAGTCGGTGATCGTCGCCAACGCGCTGTCGGATTCGCTGACCTTTATCGACCCGAAAACCGCCGAAGTGCAGCGTACCGTGCGCGGCATTATTGACCCCTACCAGTTGCGCTTTTCGCCCGACATGAAATGGTTCGTCACGGCCGCCAACCGCCTGAACCATATCGATATCTACAAATGGGACGGCAAGGACATCACGCTGGCCAAGCGCGTGGCCACCGGCAAGACGCCCAGCCACTTGTGGATAGACAGCAAAAGCACGACGATTTATTCGACGATGCAGGACAGCGATGAGCTGATTGCCATCGACCTGGCGACCCAGGCCGTCAAATGGCGCACCAAGACCGGCTCCATTCCGGCAGACGTTTATGGCACGGCGGACGACAAGTTCATGCTGGTGGGCCTGACGGGCGGCGACGCGGTCGAGGTGTACGACGTCAGCGGCGCGCAGCCCCAGCGCACCAAGGTCATCAAGACCGGCGCCGGCGCCCATGCCTTTCGCGCCTTCGGCGACAAGCGCCATGTGCTGGTCAGCAACCGCGTGGCCAATACCATCAGCCGCATCGACCTGCAGACGCTGGAAGTGGTCGACAGCTTTCCCGCTCCGGGCGGCCCCGATTGCATCGACGTGAGCCGCGACGGCAAGCAGATCCTGGTGACCTCACGCTGGGCGCGCAAGCTCACCGTGATCGATGTGGCGACCCGCAAGGTGGTACGCCAGGTCAATGTTGGAAAGAGCCCGCATGGTGTCTGGACACTTGATCACTCACCGAGGTGAGCCGGCCCGGGCGGCGGCAAGCGCGCTGCTTGTCGCAGCCCTGGCGATTGCCTGCCTGCAGCCCGCCTTGGCAGCGGCGCCCTGCAAACCCGTCTACCTGACACTGGACACCGGCCACATGGCCGTTGCGCCGATGATGGCTGAGGTGTTGAACAAACATCAGATCAAGGTCACTTTTTTTGCCGCCAATGAGCGCACGCAAACCGGCGATGGCAGCCTGGGGGCGGAATGGGCTCCATGGTGGAAGGCGCGGGCCGCAGAAGGCCACGAGTTCGCTTCCCACACCTGGGACCATGTGTACTGGCGCGGTGATGTCCCTGCCGCACCCGGCGCGCAGCCACAGTTCAAAATGCGGCCCTCGGCTGGCTCGCTCGAGGGCAAGGATTTCACCTGGACGGCCGCGCAGTACTGCGAAGAAATCGGCAAGTCGGCCAAACGCCTGGAGGCCATCACGGGCAAGAAAACACTGCCGCTTTTCAGGGCGCCGGGCGGCAAGACCTCGCCCGCGCTGCTGGCTGCCGCCAAGTCCTGCGGGTATGAGCATGTGGGCTGGTCGCCCGCGGGTTTTCTGGGCGACGAACTGTCCAGCGAGAAATACCCCAATGACTTTCTGCTGAAGAAGGCGCTGCGCGATGTGCGCTCCGGCGACATTCTGCTGGCGCACCTGGGCATCTGGTCGCGCAAGGACCCGTGGGCGCCCAAGGTGCTGGAGCCCTTGATCACCGGCCTGCAATCGCGCGGCTTTTGCTTCAAGACCCTGCGGGAGCATCCCCAGTACAAGGACTGGATTGAGGCGCAGTCCGGCGCCGCCCCGGCCAAGCCCGCAAAATAAACGGTAGACGACATGGACTGGTTTGGCGATTGTTTTTCGGCGGCGCAGCAGTGGCTGTTTGAGGCCGCCGTGCAGCCGGCGATGTTCGCGCTGGGCATGGGCAACCTGCTGGAAGACGCGTATGACGCGACCGCCTGGTTCATGGTGGGCGTGATCCAGGTCGTGATCCTGCTGGCCCTGATTGGCCCGCTGCAGCGCTGGCGCCCGGTGGAGCCGGTGACCGACCGCGCCACCATACGCACCGACGTGCTGTACACGCTGATCCATCGCTTGGGCCTGTTCCGCGTCGCGCTGTTCTTCACGCTGGACCCGTGGTTTGACGAGGCCTTCGGTGCGCTGCGCACGGCCGGCTACGGCACTTTCCACCTTGATCAGGTCTGGCCGGGCGTGACCGACAACGCGCTGGTCAGCCTGCTGATCTACCTGGTGGTGTTTGACTTCGTGGCCTACTGGACGCACCGCGGCCAGCACCAGATCGAATGGTGGTGGCGCCTGCATTCGCTGCACCATGCGCAGCGGCAGATGACGATGTGGAGCGACAACCGCAACCACCTGCTCGACGACGTCATCGTTGATTCCATCGTGGTGGTGGTGGCGCAGCTCATAGGCGTGCCGCCCGGCCAGTTTGTCGCCATCGTCGCGTTCACCCAGCTCAGCGAAAGCTTCCAGCATGCCAATGTGCGCCTCTGGTTCGGCCGCATCGGCGAGCGCTTGTGGGTGAGCCCGCGCTTTCACCGGCTGCACCACAGCATTGGCATAGGGCACGAGACCATCAAAGCCGAGCGGACCGTTCTGGGAGGACACAACTTCGGCGTGCTCCTGCCCTGGTGGGATGTGCTGTTCGGCACCGCCAATTTCGAACAGCGCTATGACTCGACCGGTGTTCGCGACCAGGTCGAAGCCAATCGTGATTACGGGCGCGGCTTCTGGTCCCAGCAGTGGATTGGCCTCAAGCGCCTCTTTGGCCGCGCCTGAGCTTTTCCCTCAGGCTGGCCGCGCCGGCCGGCGTCACCCTTTGGCGTTATCCTTGGTTTTATGAGCAAACTTCTAGATGCGTTCTGGCGTGCCGCGATGTACTGCCTGCACCCCCGGGTCATTGCCCTGTCGGTGCTGCCGCTGGTCATCATGGTGGCGATCTCGCTCGGGCTGGGGTATTTTTTCTGGAGCGATGCGGTCGAGGCCATACGCTCGCAGCTCAGCAATTACGAACTCCTTAACACCATGGTGCGCTGGCTCGAAGGGCTGGGCCTGGGCAACCTCCGCATGGTGCTGGCACCCGCATTGCTGTTGTGCCTGGCCATTCCGGTGATCGTGATTGTCTCGCTGCTGTTTGTGGCCATGCTCATGACGCCGGCCATGGTGGCGCTGGTCGCCGAGCGGCGCTTTCCGCAACTGGAGCGCAAGCAGGGCGGCTCCATGCTGGCCAGCCTGTTCTGGTCGTTGGGCTCGACATTGCTCGCGGTGGTCGCTTTGGTCGTGTCCATCCCCCTCTGGCTGATCCCGCCCTTGATCCTGGTGCTGCCGCCGCTGATCTGGGGCTGGCTGACCTACCGTGTCATGTCTTACGACGCGATGGTCGATCATGCGAGCAGCCAGGAGCGGCGTCAGATTTTCAAGGAGCACCGCATGCCCTTGCTGGCCATCGGCGTACTCAGCGGCTACCTGGGCGCCGCACCCAGTCTTATCTGGGCTTCCGGCGCCATGTTCGTGGCCATGGCGCCCCTGCTGGTGCCGATTGCCATCTGGATCTACACCCTGGTGTTTGCCTTCTCGTCGCTCTGGTTTGCCCACTACGTATTGGCCGCGCTGGAGCAGCTTCGCAGAAGAAACAATGCGCTGGCTTCCGATCCGCTGGTGCAAGCCGCGGTCGAGTCGGCTGCGGCGGAGCTGGCCCCTGAGGCCTTGCCGGGGCCGGCGCCCAGCTTTGGCTCGCTGGGCGGCAAGCCCGATTTACCTTTGCCTTGAACCCGCAACAACATGACCCCTCACTTCGGCCTCATCATCGTTGGCGATGAAATCCTGTCGGGCAAGCGCGCCGACAAACACATGCCCAAAGCCATAGAGCTGTTGGGTGCCCGCGGCCTGCAGCTGTCCTATGCGGACTATGTGGGCGACGACCCGGCGCGCATCACTGCTACGCTGGCGCGCGCCTTCGCGGCGGCCCGTGAAAACGGCGATGTGGTGTTTTCCTGCGGCGGCATAGGCGCCACGCCCGACGACCACACCCGGCAGTGCGCGGCCCAGGCGCTGGGAGCGGAACTGGCCCTGCATCCCACGGCCAAAACCCTGATCCTCGAACGCATGGCCGACGTGGCCAAAGAACAGGGCATTCCGTATGAGCCCGACCGCGATGACAACATCCATCGCCTGAACATGGGCGTGTTTCCGGCCGGTGCCGAGATCATTCCCAACCCGTACAACAAGATCCCCGGCTTTACCTGCCGGGCAGGGCAGGGTGCGGTGCACTTTGTTCCCGGCTTTCCCGTGATGGCCTGGCCCATGATCGAATGGGCCCTGG
>Ga0102587_1001443_pt1 | contig 17544 bp, 16 predicted proteins | sample AraplaF_Col_mTSA_FD_76853 | JGI IMG/M metagenome (GOLD analysis project Ga0102587, IMG submission 76853) | Arabidopsis root microbial communities from the University of North Carolina, USA - plate scrape MF_Col_mTSA (SPADES assembly) (version 2) | ecosystem: Host-associated > Plants > Roots >... | reverse complement strand
CGGTCAGGATCTTCCTCACCTGGGGCGAACCGAACAAATGGATCTGGATGCCTGTGTTCTTGGGGAAGGAATACAGGCTCTGTAGGACCTCGACCATCGGTTCGTCGGCGCCGCTTTGTGGCATCACTTCCAGCATGAATCCGAGGCTGCCCTGCCGATTGATGAAAATTTTGTCTTCGCGCGAGTAGGCGCGGTACGGCAGCCAGGACGCGAACTGCTCCGACGGTGTTTCCGGCTCGCGCTGCAGTCCCAGCCAATCCATGATGTGCCGTAAACCTCTGGGCTGGCTGCGTTCTTCAAAGAATGCGTGCATGATGGCTCCCTCGGCTAGCGACCACTCATTTGACCGCTCACAGCGCTCGCATCAAGTGGCTGGGCGGACGTCGGGAGTCCTTGTGGCGGGCTACCGGACAGCGCTGCAGGGCCGGAGGATGGGGCGGATGCAGCCACCGCCGCCTCCTTTGTTGGCGCGCGCAACGGTGCGTATGCCTCGCGCACCTGCCGCTGGACGTGGTCGAGCATCCATTTGCCTTGGTCGACCCGAACGTACACATAAGACTGGTCAACCAGGTCGTGGTCCACATCTTCCCAGGGCTTGATCCACAGGCGAAGAAAGCGCGGCGACGAGCGCAATGGCTGTGGCTCGAAGCCGGCGGTCCCCGCCACCGCGCGATCAGGCTGAAGCCCTGCGCTTCGGCTCAATGACGCGTTCATGAGGCGCGCTGACGGCATTGGCTGGGCGCCGGTTCCTGCTGCCGGGAGCCGGGTCGTGCCGCGCACCGAGTTGTAGTAGTTGCCCGAAACAGACTGGCACTGGACGCCGGCCGGCGCCTTGCAGCCATACTGCTCCGAACCGCCCAGGCCCGACATGTTGCCGCAGCCAGCCATCAGCAGGCCGAACGCCGCACCGCAGCAGGCTTTCACTCGATTTTCAAGGGTTTGACGTCGCATGTTGCGTTTCCTCCATCTGCGGGGTTGTCGATCGGTTGGCGCTCAGGCGCGATTCCAATTCCTCGGCCGTCAACAAACCTGGAACCATCGTTCCATCGGCAAAAAGGAGGGTTGGTGTGGCTCCAACGCGCAGTCTTGAGGCCAGCAGCCTGTTGCGCTCTAGCGGATGCGGGCATTGGCCATTGACATCCGCGGCAGTTGCGGAGCCCGCCATGGCAGCCGCGTATGCCGCCAGGCGGTCCTTTGCGCACCAGATCGCAAGCGGTAACGACTCTCCCTGGAACGGGAGCAGGTAGTAATGGATCGTCACGTCCGGCAGCTCGCGCAGGTGGCGCTCCAGCTCCCGGCAATATCCGCACGCAGGATCGGTGAATACCGACAGTTCGCGCCGTCCGTCGCCACGCACGACGGTAATTGCATCGGCGATTGGCATGGGGCCGGTGTAAGAAGCTGCCTCTAGTCCTTGACTGGCGGCGCCCGGTGGCTTCGCGCCGATACTGGCCATCCGTGTCGCCGTCAGATCACGCATCGTTCTCAGGTCGACAAGACGACCGAAAATCATGTAGCGGGGGTTCTTAGCCGATACAAATGCCACGTTGGAGCCCATCCAGATCTCGTAGATACCCGGAATCGGCGTGCGCAGAGCGCGGTCGAGCACGGTCGCGGGATACGCTTTTCGCACTGCGGCCAGCACGCGCTCCTCGTCAGGCGCACTGTGTGCGGGCTGCAGCACCAAGGCGAACGCCGCCGCCAGGAGGCAACTAGCGGCGGGCTTCATCGTCGTCTCCGTCGCCGTCTTGCTCAGGCCCTTCATCCGCCAACCGCTCACTGCCCGGCAGCGGGAGCGGCAACCGAACGCCGCGCGTCAACACCACGTCCACCGCGCGCTTCCCGTCGATCTCAATGACCGGAAACGTCTGCTCGGCGAGACGGATGTAATAGTTGGCAAGCTGGTCCAGCGCACGCCCCACGCCTGCACCAACGCCGCGACGCATCTGCTCCCCAGTACCTTCCGGCCCAGTCACCAGGCGCCCGAACGCGGATTCGGTATAGGTCGATCCGCCTTGCGAAAAGGCCTGGCCGATGCCGCTTGCAATCCCGGCCCGCAGCGCGTTCGCCAGCAGCTGCCCCTGTTTGTTCACGAGCCGGCCTCGCATGCCAAGCTTGCCGTCCTCGCCATACACGTTCCCCTCGATCTTGACCTCGATGACACTCCGGTCATGCCGGATACAGGTCAGGTTGCTGGTACGGATATAGGCCCGTTCCGACGCAATGTCTCCGAATCCCGATCCGATCACCATGCACTCCTGGACCGCCGCCCTGAACTGGTTTGGCAGCACCGCGTTGTCAGTCAGCCGCATCACCACTGGCAAAGGGTTACCTTGCGCCTGGCCACCCGTTGGCGCATCCATGCCACCGAGCAGTTCGCCGTGCATGAACCCCACGGGCAGATAGGACTCGAGCCGCTCGCCCTTTCCCCGCGCCTCACTGGTGCCGCTGTCCACACTGCCAGCGCCTTGGTCCTTTACGGCAGCGCGCCCGGGATTTCCCAAAACAACCCTCACCATTGCGGGCGCGGGTTCATCAATTCGCGCGCCGCCGGGGGGACCAGATACAGGGCTCGTGTTACCAACCACCGCGGGTACGTCGGGCGGATACGCAGTTGGCGTTGCGGAAGGAACGGTGGAACGAACGACATTCGCCGGTACAGGTGGTACTTCCGGGGCCGCTGGCGTTGCGACGCTTGGCGGCGCCGCTTCCTTCTTTTCCAGCTCGGCGAGCCTTTGCAAAATCTGTGCTTCGTTTGCCTTGCGATCAGAATTGAATTTCTCCTGGTCTTCACGATCAACTTTGTATTGCGCCAATTCCTTACCGGCGGTACCAAGCCACTGGTCCACCGGCGCGACCTGCATCGGAACGACACCACCAGCCAACTCGGGATTGGTAACAGTCGTTCCATGCGACTGCGGAGCGGCCGGCGCTGCGGCAGGTTGCGATGAAAGCGCCAGAAAAGCCCAGAAAACGCCCACGCCGCCACCAATCACGCCCGTGGCCAGCAGGTATTGCTTTTGGCGGGGGCTGATCCGGTCGAGGAGCGTATGCCATTTGGTATCGATTTTCACGGCCTCTCCTCCTGGGTGCAAATCACGAATACGCTGGTCGCGTCTCCTGGCTGCAGATTGTGGTGTTCGATGGCGACCGCCACGACGCCGCCCTCCTCGCGGTCAAACTCCTGCTCCGCAACAACCATCGGCGTTGTGCTAATGTTCGTCAGCGAATACAGCTCACCGATCAGATCCTGCCCTTGTACCTTGCGCACCAGCTTGAAGTCCGCCTCTCTCCACAGTGCGATCGGGCGTTCCATGTCTTCTACGCGGTAGGCGGCCCCTGGCCGGGGCGAGGCCATGGCGACTAACATGCCCTTTACCGCGCGCACATGGCTAGCCGAGCGTTGTGGACGCATCGCTGCGGAACTCGCCCGAGGGGAGCGGTCCTCGATCACAATCGTGTCCGCCTCAATGTCGGCCTTGCGCAGGCGCAGCGTGTACGTCGCGCGCGGAGAAGAAACAAACAGGCTGATTGGCTTATCGCCCGCTCCCACTGGGCTGATAAAGACCTCGCCCCGCTCCAGGTCACAGTTCAACATCACGTCGCCACGCGCGTTTGTCACGGGTGCCTGGGCGGAAGGAATCACTGCCCCCGCACTGCCCCCATCCTGTGGTCGTGGATCGCAACCTGTGCTGCTCTGCACGTTTCCCACCACATCGACAATCCGGTCGCCATGGATCCGGATACGCGTTGGGGCGTCTTTCGCGATGGCCGCCTCAATCGTGGCGCCATCCTTCGCGGGGCGTACCTGCTCCGCGGAGCACATGGCGCTAGCGCACAGCGCCACTAGCCATGGCAACGTTTTTCGGTTCATTGGGTGCCTCCTCGAACGTTTTCAGATGCGTGCGGCCGCCACGGTAGACAAATTGGGCAACGTACCGCTTGAGAGCCACAGAGGTTTCCTGTCCATTGATGAAGGTGCGCAACCGGCCTGTCACGAATACCTGCTGTTTGTCTTCGTCTGGTTCCAATTGCTGCAGCAGGAAGTAAGTGCTGGCGTTGAGTTTCTTGAGCCGCTCCGCTTCAACTTCCTGCCGGATTTTCAGTTTGCCGTGCTCCGCTGGCTCAACGAAACTGAGCAAAGCGTCCTTCTTCCAATTGATCGTCCCGGGCGTCACGTCGAGCATGAGCCAGGCCACATAGCCGCTCATCTGCTCAAGGTAGGAATTGCTGACCTTTTCGCCAGAAACCCAGAAGGATTCAGTGACATGTGGCGGAGTGACGACCACTTTCTGCGCGCCGAGTATCGAATAGATGATCAGCAGGGCCACGAAAAGGCATCCGACCAACCCGCCGATCGTCAGGCGTTGGCTTCGTATGAGTCGCCGGTTGCTCTTTAGGTCCTCTAGGTACTTTCCGTCGTCCATCGTGTTCTCCTCAGCCCACCATGCGGCGGATATGCGACGGCGGCGTCGCGCGCATGGCGCTCACCGGGTTGGTGGGCAGGTGCCAGTACACCCAGTGCATGGCGAATGCAGGATGCTTGTCGCTCTTGATGCGTGCCAGCCACCGGCTAGCAAAGAAACCCACCGAGACGGCCAAGCAAAATGCCAGCTTGGAACCGCCCAGGTACCCAACAAACATCATGAAAAGGACGGGTGCAGCGACGTCCACATCCCACAACCCGATCTTCCATTGGTCGTCCAGCCTGCGAGGTATGTAAGTGTCGGCAAGCATCCCGTCCTCCTTCCAGCGGTCTTCAAATGACCGCACCCATGATGGCGCCGGCGATCACCAGGCCAACCGCCGCGAAAATGGCCAGGCCGATGTAGAACAGGACCGGGCCAAAATTGCGCAGTGCGGCCAGCGAGATCAGGGCCACCACGAACCCGATAAAGCCCACCAACGCCTTGACGCCTGGGGCCAACGCCGCCAATTGCGTGAGCGCCGACACCAGCGGGCCCGTAATGCCACCGAAGGCGACCAAGTCGATCGCGTGCGAGGGGAACGCCGCGCACAGACCGAGTACGATGAAAGCAAACAGCGCCATCGCGTTGACGATGCGTTTGGGTGGCGCTGCTGGCCCTTTTGCCACCATGGGCAGTTTCAAAACATTCATACTTTCCTCCAGCTTCCAAAAGACTGCGCGCCTGTCTGACTGATCCGGCCGCGCGCCGACTCAACCGGGAGATTTTCCAAAGGCGGCGCCCTCGCCAACCACGGCCCTCGCACGGCCGCGTGCCGCAATATGTGCCAAGCGTTCATTGCGCTGACCTTGGCGTCTGGTAAAAGGAGACCTCCGCCCTTCGGTTCAATTGGCGCCCTGACTGCGCTTCGTTAGCAGCGGCGTAGCAGCAGCGGCCCTGTGCATCGAACTCGATGTGGCTTTGCGTGGCACCACTTTTCCGGCGCAGGTACGTTGCGACCGCCTTCGCGCGGGCATTGGCCAGCCGTCGATTCACTTCGTCGCCGCCGGTGCTGTCGGTGCGTCCGCTGACGACGATGCGCTGCGACTCTCTGGCCAGCTCGGCGAATTGCGCCAGGGTGGCCTGGGCTTGACGATCCAGTCCTGCCGAACCAGTGGCGAAATGAACAATGGCGGTTTCAACGGGACCGCGCGCAGGCCGGAACGAATCGGGCGTGGGGGCCGCAGCGAGCGGCCAAGCAGTAGGTTCGTGGACCGCCGGCGCGATGACAGCAAGGGTCTTCGGCGTTACGCGCGGGCAAGCCGGTTCTAGGCAGCGCGCAAAATAGGCGCTGTCACGCGTGCCAACTTGCCGAATGTCGTAAGTACGATCGATGATCACGCCACTGAATTCATGCCGCGGGGGCGACTGTGGTTCATGCTGCGGCGCGAACGTCCCGCAGCCCGAGACCACGCCCAGACACGCCGCTAAGCCAACTACGGACACGCGCGCGCTCCGACGCATGACAGTGGTCTTCATCCCAGCCTCACGTGAACGATTGGTGCGCTCGGCGGTGGCGCCTTCGCAGGTGCATTGACGCCAAAGGCATCGGATAGGAATCGATAGACGCGCCACGCATAGCGCATGCGGGCAAGCAGGCATTGCTGCGGCGTCAGGGTGACGCATGAAGCGTTGTACGCCCCCACCGCCTCCCAGGTGCGTCCGTGCCGCGCCATCTTCTCGGCGAGGATTCGGGCCCCAGCTTCGATGTTCGTGCACGGTTCAAGCAGTTGTTCCTGTGTGACGCCCAGATTGCTAAGCATCCGCGCGTCGGAATTGATCTGCATGACGCCAATATCGATGGTTTTCGTCCTGTTGAAGTGCGACCGGTTCACGGCGCGAGGATTGAGCGACGATTCGGCCTTGGCGACGGCGATCAGGAGCGGTGCCGGAACCGCGTACTTCTGGGCAGCTTGCTCCCAGCAGGCACTGGCAAGACCAGGCAGAAGCGAGGCTGCTACGGCAACAATGGTGAGGTGCGCATTCATGGCAAACGAGAGGCATACCCAGAAATGGACAATCAATCCCCTCACGTTGTTGAGGGGCCACTGGTGGTCTTCGGGTAGGCCTGGCCGGTCTGCCAAGCGGGGTAACTACAGCGGGGCCACGCACTTTATCAGCGCGGGCTGAAATCAACATCTACAGCAAGCTTGCCGCCGCGCGCTGAGCGATATTGCGCCGGGCATAATCGAATACTCTTTGAGCGGCACGGGGCTCCTCAAGCGCCAACGCCACGCACGCCGTCGTAAAGTGGTCTAACTTGAATTGCGGGTGCGGATGGCGATTCTGCTCCGATTTCTGTAGCGCCAGCAAAAGCAAATACTGCGGGCGCCAGATCGCCTCCTGCCGTCGCGCCGTTTCCTGGTCTCGCAAGACCAGTTTCGTGTGCAGGAAGGTGAATACGCGGTTCACCGGATCGAGTCCATCGAACACAAGGGACACACAGCCACTGATCAGGTCCGGATAGCGTAGCTTCGGAGAGCAGTTAGCCGGAGCGCTGTATAAACACTCCAAAGCCTGAAATTCCTCGATCCACACACGCGTGGCAACGGTCTCTCCACGGCAAAGAAGAGCGCCCTGCTCGTCGGAAGAAATCACACCCCGACTTTGGGGAAGATCGGTGATTGAACGCAAGGTAGTCATGACACTTCCGGTTCGATGTTTTCGAAGTAAGTCCAGCATACCTTTGTCGGAACATCACTTCACCCAAAAAGAGTACGCCAAAATGTGGGGCTTTCATTGGACGTATGGCGACAGAATATGCATTTCCGGCATACGGTCCACCGCCCGCCATGGAATGGCGTTCACAGCAGTCTTCCGGCATGCACTAACTTTTGGGCTCGACCACCCTGGCGATCGCGAAAAGTCGATGCGCCACAGACAAAGGGGGGGCGATTAGAAATGCTCGCTTACACTTGATCTGGCACTGACTGTAAGATGAGGTAAAGTTCTCCTTGCGGCCCAAAAGCTGCCTGCGGCGAGCGCGTAAATCTTTGGCGCTTTCATGGGGCCGCATCGGGTCAACATCATTAACCTTTTGAACCTTATCGCATCGCGCAGCGAGCAGCTTGAATACCAAGGATCAGCGCCAGTGAGGCGTTCATATAGAGCCACTGCAGCTCTGTGGGCAGCGTGACCTCATCGGACGCATGATTGTCGATGATCGGAAGGGCGGCGGCGATGAGCATCGAGCTTAGTCGCTGCTGTGCCTTACCGGCCCGCACTATGCTGCGTAGTAATCGCGATATTCAACCCGCCTTCGCCATAAGGAACTCCGCAAGAATTGGGGGTGCACCGCGGAATGCTACCTTGGGGCGGCCGTTCGCCAAGTTCGTTAAGCCACGCAATCGCACTGCACCACGTAAAATGGCGGGTTCGCTACCTGAATTTACCCCCCCATGCGGATATTGCATCGTATTTGGAATGGCCTCATTCTGTTTCTGCTGACTTCGCTGCTGCACTCCGGCGCAGCCACGGCAGGTTTTAGTCCGATTAATCTGCACCATAGGAGTTGGACGGCCAAGGACGGCGCGCCTTCGTCGATTATCGGAATTGCACAAACACCCGACAGGTGGATGTGGGTCGCGTCATTGGGCGGTTTATACCGCTTTGATGGCATCGAGTTCGAACGCTTCACTTCGGGGGGCGGCGCGGGCCCGAGAAGCGATATCTGGGGAATCAGGGTCCTGGAGAACGGCGACCTATGGATAGGGTACCGTTTTGGCGGAGCAAGCGTTTGGCGCGATGGACGCCTGCGAACCTTTGGCGCAGCAGACGGGTTTTCCGGAACAAGTGTCTTGGACTTTGCGCAGGATGCGCGTGGCCGCGTATGGGCATCCACGGCGCGCGGCTTTCGCGTCTTCGATGGGGAGCATTGGACTTCTGCGGATGAAAGCGAATCAGGCCGCACCGGTTCATGTTTCCTGGCCAAGGACTTCAGCGGCACTATTTGGGCTCGATGTGAAACGGGGGTGTACGCGCTGGCAAAGGGCGCTGATTCGTTTGGCGCAAGAATTCGTCATCTGAGCTTCGGCCGCTTGGCCCTGGCTCCCGACGGAACGCTTTGGGCAACCGGAGGCTCGGCAAATGAACTGATCCCGCTGGCCGGGCCCGGAAAAGACAAGCCTGTTCCGGATTGGCCGCGTCCAAGAAGTGGCAATGGCCCCATGCTGTTTGAACGCGACGGAAAGCATGTCTGGTCTTCTCAGCCAGTTGGAGTAATCCGTCACGGGCCAACCGAAAAAGGCGAACCGTTTGGCGTGGCGAACGGACTGAGTGGAAGCCTGGCCAACTGTTTCTATCAGGATGACGAAGGAAACATCTGGGTCGGCACTGAAAACGGCCTGGACCGCTTCAGGAGAACTGCATTGTCAGGAGTGGCCTTGCCGCCGGCCTATTGGGATGCTGAAGCTATTGTTCCAGGAGAGGACGGAGCCCTGTGGGTCGGCGGCGTGGAGGTGAAGTCGCCCGGTGTTCGCACATTGGGCGCACTCCCGACTCAGAATTCGGCGACAGCAGTGAGTGTCGTCTACAAGGATGGCGCAGATGTCTGGACGGGGGGGCGCGATGGCGTCTGGCACTACGCAGCTGGTATCCGGACGCGTGTTCCTTTGCCCGATTACGTTAACGTGATGCAGTTCCATGCGATCGCCCGGGATACGGAGGGCGGCTTGTGGGTTTCGGCTCGTGGGGCCGGCGTCATACGCTTGAAGGATGGTGCCTGGCAGCGTGGCGGCGGATATCGGGAACTGGAAACGTATGCGAGTTCGATTTCGCGCGATCGTCATGGAAAGATGTGGTTCGGATACCCGAATAATGGCATCCGCATGCTCGACAAGAACACCGTTCGATCGTACGGCGAGGAAGACGGTTTGGCGCTTGGGGCCACCCTGCAAATTCTTGGCGATGGAAAGCGCGCGTGGGTTGGCGGCTCAGACGGCTTCAATTACTTCGATGGCACCAGGTTCCACCGGCTTGTCGGCGAAGGGGATGATCAGTTCCTCGGAGTGTCGGGAATCGTTGAATATGACGGATCGCTTTGGCTCAATGGGGCGGCAGGTATCACCGTCATTGCTAAAACTGAACTGGAACGTGCCGCGTCAAACGTGAAGCACCGCATAAGATTCAGGCGCGTCAACCATCTTGATGGCTTGCGCGGTGCGGCAACAAATTCGTTCCCGATACCGACTGCGGTCGCCGGCACTGATGGCAAGCTGTGGTTTTCCACTGCAGCGGGCATCTTCTGGCTGGATGCTAAAAGGCCGATGACAAACAAGATGCCACCGGGAGTTCATGTCCGGGCTATCAACGTGGACGGCGCCAACTTCAAATGGTCGAAGGATACGGTGACGCCCATCCCGCCGAACCCGGGCCGGTTGCGCATCGACTACACTGCCCTCAGCTTCAGCATGCCGGAGCGCGTGCGATTCCAGTATCGCATAGAGGGTATCGACCGTGACTGGCAAGACGGTGCGGCCATGCACAGTGCGACGTACACCGGACTCGCTCCCGGGAAGTATCGGTTTCGCGTGCGAGCGGCCAACAATGATGGCGTGCGGAGCGAGGCGGATGCAGTAGCCGACTTCGAGGTACCCCCGGCCTATTACCAATCCATTTGGTTTCGTACTTTAGTCGTGTGCCTGCTGGCGCTTGCCCTATTGGGGATATACAAGCTTCGTGTTACATATGTGGCGCGGCGTGCGGTCGAGGGTTACGCAATCCAGGCGGCTGAAAGGACGCGCATTGCGCGCGACCTGCATGACACTTTGCTACAAAGCGTGCATGTGCTATCTCTGCGGCTGGCGAAGGTGCTCGATCGCCTGCCAGCGGAGAGCTACGGGCGGGATGAAATTGAACGCTCGCTGTGCCTGGTTGAGGCAGCGCTGCAGGAAGGGCAGGATAAGTTGCATGGATTGCGGCGCGGGCCGCCGTCGGACCTGTTAGGCGAGCTAAGCAGTTCCTTTGCGGCCGAATATCCGCTGTTGCCATTGAAGTTGTCATGTACTGGCGACGTGAAAGAATTCCAGCCTCCTGTCCGTGAAGAGCTCCGGGCTGTCGCCTTCGAAGCGCTTCGCAACGCGGCGCGGCATTCCAGAGCTTCACAGATTCGTTTTGGCATGGAGTTCGACAACCACGAATTTCGAATGTCGATCATCGACAACGGCAAAGGACTGCCTGAAGAAGTCGCGTTAGCTGGTTTCAGCGATGGCCGCTGGGGCCTGGTGGGTATGCGTGAGCGCATCGATCAGCTTGGCGCGCAATTGATCATTGAGAGCATTCCCGGGGAGGGAACGATGATCAAAATCTCGGTAGCCGCGACCAGGGCATACGCGGGCCGATCTGCACTGTAGTGGGTCGAACTTGACCTGACACAAAGTGTCAGGTGAGTTAGAGTTCGATTGGGCCGATACCGGCCAATAGCGGTCCGAAAGGCAAAGATGCAAAAATCAAAATAGGTGTCGTCGTGTAGGCGCCACCTGACACCAAGTGTTGGGGGAGCTACAGTTCGTCGGGCCACTACGGTAGGTTAGCAGGCTCTTCGAGGCGCGGCCTAACAGTCAATTGGAGAAGCGATGCAACCAGTATCATCTCAGGAAGTGCTTACGAAAGAGTTTAGCCGTTATGTGGCATTGGCAGATGTGCCCGTCACGGGCAGAGTCCGGGTCGGGGAGGATTTTCAGATCTATCCAGTTCCCGTCGGTTCGCCAACCACGAACTATATCGATGGGACGTATCCGTTTGTGATTGAAATTGCCTACCTAGCAACCAATCAGCCATTGAGAAATGAACAGGGCCATATCTTGGTCGAGCCATGGGTCATTAACCAACAGCGGGCCTTTGAAAGACTGACGGAAGTGCTGATTACGCTCACAGGCCTAACGCTGTATCGCTTACATTACCCTAAACCGAAAGGCGCGTGGTACCTGCCTCTTCATGATCGCGAGCCTGGCAAGCTGCCTATGCCACAGTGGGGGCAACAGGGATACCTGCATCCCGATATCGGACCACGCATCGAAAATTTCACACATGTGGACGGCGAGCCAATTCCATTGGTCGCTCCAGACAAATATTTCAACGTGTTTGGGCGTCCAATCGATCAAGTCTTGGAGTTGCCGGCTGATCTAGAAATCAAGCTAGCCTATGCCGATGCATTGCCCCCAAAGGCGCGCCAAGCCTTCCTGTCGTCGTGCTCGCTATTCGATCAAGGGCTGGAATTCTGGCAACACCATCCAAGCTTGTCGTATGCCTCTTTCGTTTCGTCCATCGAAGCGTTGATTGAGTACGACTACCGCAAAGTAAAGCGCAACCGATGTCCACAATGTGGCGAAGTCAAACATGGCGTGACGCAAAAGTTTCGTGACTTCTGCCAAAAATATTGCCCGAACCCGACTGATTTAGAGCCTGTTCTCGGCAAGATATACAGTTACAGGTCAAAGATCTTACATGCTGGCAAGCTGATGCTTGGCGATTTGATCTTACCGAGAGTTGGCACGTGGGACAACGAAGAGGAGCGGGGGACGCATCGGGCACTGATTCGGATTAGCCGAACCAGTTTAGGTAACTGGTTGCTAACGCACGGCAAGGCGCGATAGGCCAGTTTCGACAGCAAGACAGTTGGCGATTAAAAGTGGAGATTGTAGATGAACACGCAAAGCTCTTCAGTCGAAGAACATCTGTCGGCTCGCATGGAAACAACTGGGCGCGTGATTGCGAACTTCGCGCTGCAACACTTCCGGGCCGCAGTCACGTTTCGCGATCAAGTCGCGACTCTCGAGGCCCAATACGCTCGCCAGCCATTCGGTCCGTTTTTCGATGATGTGCGCTCGTACGGCAGCGCGTGCATCATGTCGGCAGCGGCGGCACTTGAAGCGCTCATTAACGAGTTCTTCATCACGCCGGAAGGGCCGCTGCGGGCGCAGTTTGGTAACTTCGAAACAGAATTCTGGGGCGACCGTGGCATTGAGCGGAAAGCGCCCCTGCGCAAGTACCAAAATGCACTTGAAATGCTCGGAATCCCCAAGTTTAATGAACATATCGGCCCTTACCGCGATGCGTGGGCACTCTTTGAGCTCCGTAACGCATTGGTCCACTTTAAGCCGACCTGGGACCCAGATCGCCGACGCAGGGTGGAGCTTGTCGATATCCTGCGCAACCAGTATGAGCTGAGTCCGTTTCCCGACAGCGGGGCCGACTTCGTGACCATGCGGAGCATGAGCTCCAGTTGCATGCACTGGGTCGTCACGACTGCTATAACGTTCATGCGGGAGTTCCATGCACGGGCACAACTCGATGAACTGAAGATGTCTGCATTCTGGCGCCTCGCCGCTTAGTTCTTCGCTCGAACCCAAATCTCCAAACCGATCTCGCCGCTGCAGGGTGATGTCCCATGTAAAGCGCTAGAGGTCAGCTAAGGGGCAGTCGTTGAATGCTCACGCCTGCTTTCCATATTAAGCCTATCGTCCATTTATACATTCGGTTGAAGTAGAGGCGTTTTATCCGCATCGGGCTGCCAGAAGCTGCCGTTGTGTTTTCTGCGTCCCTCCCCAGTTGGTTATAGATATGTCAAAATCGGTGCGGACCAGGTACGCTGCGATTTTTGTCGATTTTGTTAAACCCGTATGGAACCGCAGTGAATCCTGATGAAGCCACGCCGTTGAAGGGCTTCCTTGGTCAATGACAGGCGATGTTACATCGCAGACGTCCATGTTAACTCGGTATTTTGCGATCTATAACACGTTAGAAGGTACGCGCACACTGTAATTTTTAAACCACAAAGGAGGATATTTATGGCACTTAAACCTGGACCAAAGCCGATAGCAAAATCAACAGGGATGCCGGATCAGCGCCGCCGTGATAACAAAACCACACCAGGGAATACACCGTCCCTCAAACCTAGTAAATCTAGCAATCCCCCAAAAAGTAAATGACAGGGTTCGCTAATTTGCCCTTCTAACCCGGCAGTCGAGCGGACCTACGCGAAATGCCGCGCAGGCCGCTCACTTCTACATTGAACGACCGCTTTTTAGAATCGCAAAGGTCCGCAAAGGGGTGCGGAAGCTGCCCGAACACAAGTTCGAGATCTCCTACAAATAGGTTCAAGGCTGCCCTGCCCAGCGATCCACGGCGCGCCAGCGCCTGACCAGTTGATGCGCGTCTCCATTATCGAGCCGACCAATCGCTTGAACGATGGTATATCCCATGTCCCTTAATAAGGCGACATCGCTCGCTCCAAGTGCCACGTAAAGGCGTTCCCCCGTGGACAGAACTCCGACTCGCGCATAGTCTCCGTCCAGGACTTCGTTCACCACCTTGTCCAGATAGTCAAGCTGATCATCTGTCATCGCACCCTCCCATTCCGGGCAATCGCTGATCCTATATCACGAACTTGCGCCGCCCGCCCAGCACGCTACCCCCGAGATCGGCACAGGCTCTAGTTCTATGTGTCGACGCGCTTACGGTAATTGGCGATGCCGATGTTGGCGAAGCCCGCAACCACTACGAGCAAGAGCGGTGGGAAAAAAGGCGGCAGTTGCACGGGCACCGTACTGACTAAAACCAACAAGCAAGCTGCGACGATCGCCCCACAGACGCAAGCGGAAAATGCTTCGGGGCTGTGTCCGGCGAAGACCTTACCCTTGACCGTGCGACTGACAAAGCCATCGACAAACGCTCCAAACATAAACGGTAAAATCCCTGGCAGAAGACCAATTACCACGGCCATCCGGTATGTACTCAGCACGAAAAGCGCGTTCAACGAGCGGAAATATTCGTTGTTCAACAGCCGGTTTCCCACTGCGGCAACCTCTTTATTGCCATTGCCGTTACCTGTTGCAGCAGTTTGCGCAACTGGAACCAGAGGTGGTGACGGCAAGGTCTCTGGCTGCCACTGCAGCATGCGTTCCAGCATATCTAAGGCATGCTGCCGCCCCCAATATTCCGAAAGGGTGGCGTGCTCACTGCGGACGATGGCAATGAACGCCGACGCCGGCCGTGCCGCAGGCAGGTACAGAACCAGCGCCAGCAGTGTCAATAGCGAAGCGATGGTGACGGCGCGGATCACGGCTCCCCCTCCGGAGCATCCGCGATGGGTTCATTCTCATCCATTTCCGGATCAAGCAGTGTAAAGCGCCCTTTGCACAGCCGCCCGCCCGAGACGGACGCGAAAAACTGAAGATTCGGCAGTTTCCCCAAAAGCGATGTGGGAATGAGCTCGCTCATCTCCTCGGTAACTTGGGTCGATTCGACCATGGTAAAGTCCCCCAGGTGGCCGTCGCTGGCAGTATTGCGTCCGACTTTCGTATTGTGAATGGCTGTCTGGCCGAAGGTCTCGGTCACAAATTCCTGGGTGGGCTGGTCTTTGGTGCGGAACGCGATCAAGTTGTTCAGGTTACCAAGTGCCATTCGCGCCGCTTCCTGCGTACCGAGCCGCTTGGCCAGGTCGGCGATGGTCTGCATCGCCGCTGTGGTATAGATCCCCCCTTCCGCACCCTTATTCATGATTTCGATCAGCGGTTGATTGATGACGTTCGAAACTTCGTCAACGAATAAGGAGATACGGCGATAGCCGCCAAGGTTGTAGCGTATTCCTGAGCGCGCGGCGAGGTCGGCCAGGCACATCGCGCCAATGGCCGACGCGACGGACGGGTCCGGCAACGAATCCAGGCACATTAGTAGCACATGCCCGCCCCGTTCGATCTTCTCCAGGTTCATGATCGGGCGCTCGTCATCCGCATCAAACGGATCGGGCGACAGGCTGCGTCCCAAGTCGCCAGATGTCAGCATCGACATGATGGGCAGCAGATTGGCGGTGATTTTCTGGTAGTGCTCCCGGTTGTGACGGAATACGCGGACCTGCGAATCCAGCGCCTTGTCCCGTCGCGACTCGTGCACGAAGCGTTCGTAGTATTCGACAAATCCAAGCAGCTCGCAGCTGGCGATCGGGGAAGGCGACTTGATCGTCCCTTTGCGCGCCCGGTCGATGAGGCGTACCAGTTCGGGATCAGCGCGCCAGCCTAAGCCGAGCAGGTCTTCATAGAAGCGCTCGAGGGAATTTTCCAGGATTGGTTCGATCCCCCCTTCGATGTATTTGGTCAGTTTCATCAAGTTTGGCCGCATCTCAAGCCGCACCATTGCCTGGGTAACGACGTTGACCGCGTCCCAGCCAAATGCGGAGAAGCTCCCAGCGGTATCCGGTGGAAGGATCGACTGGATGCGCGAGGCGAGTTCCGTGGGCTTTTGCCAGTTGAATGTGAAGTCGAGCCGGGCCCCTGTCTCAGGAAACGCGGGATGGAACCAGAGGAAGGTGTCCGGTTCACGATAATCCGCGCAGGCACGCATGACGAGCTTCTTCAGTCGATTCGAGTTCTTGGGGTCGAGAATAATCACCACGTCACCCCGGCGGATGGCTTGCGTAATCAACCACCCAAGGCAAACGCCTTTGCCCGATTGCGTCGTCCCAACGACCAGAGTTCCGCCTTCAAAGTTCTGCAAAGGCCGCGAAAGCAGGATTTCGTACTGCTCCACCCCGTGGATATAGGGCAATCCGATCTCACCGTCCGGCTGAACCGGTGTGACGTACCCCAACAGGCGCAACGCCGGCGGCGGGATGCGCAACTCCCGGTAGTCGATTTTCGCCAGCTCGTAGAGACGCTGGGAATGGACTGGCTGCCATTCGAAGCCGAACCCGAACACCACCTGGTCGGGATCAGTCGTGATGCGCGCGAGTTCGCGCGTCGTCATGACCTGCATGGCGCGGCCCGACAACGCAGCCCTAATACCAATAATCGCCAGTCCTTGCCAGACCCTGCGCACAGCGAACGCCGCGCAAAGAAGCAGCAGAGGGAATCCGAGCCGCAGCGGGATGCGTTGGGGCGTGTAGGCGATATAGGCCAGAATTGCCAACGCCCAGACCAGCGCGGAAATCAGTTCTATCGGGCGCCTCCACGGCATCTCGTACTTACGAAGCAGCATTCAGTCCTCCGTTACGGGCGGCTCACCAGCCGGCACCGGCAATGGGAACCCTGCCACACAGCGCGCGTCCAGCAGCAGCCCAGGCACCTTTGCTCCCAAGAGCTCCCGCGTATGGATGCGCTCTCCATCCGGTTGCGGCGCAAGCATGCCGGCATCGCCCAATGCCCGCTGGGCACGGCGCGCATCGATGCCCCTGCGCGCCAGTTCGCCAAGCGGCACAAAAAGTATCCCCTCCTGCATTTCGCAAGCGGCGGGCGGCGGGCCTGCCAGCGTACCAACGATCTCCGCCAGTGCCCCGGCCACTTCCGGGTTCAGGCGCATCGGGGCGGTTAGCCCAACGCCAGCCTTTAGCGCCTTGCGCCCCGATTTTCGTGGAGGTGGTTGAGCCGGGGCCCGCGGTGGTCCCGCGCCGACGCCTCCGCCAGCCGCCATAGGGTCATCACATTCCGGTTCGTCCATTTCCGGCAAGCTCAGTTGCACTCCCACGGCCGGTTCCTGCGACAATTTCGTCGACTTGGGCGGCCTGCATTGCTCGTTACCCTGGCCTGATTCAGGATTCGTGGCCGGCATACCTTTGGGAGCCGGGCATGCCGCTCCATCGGGCGTTTCCACGGGAGCTGGCATGGCGGTCAATTCCACCGGCAGCGGCACCGGCCGGGGCGTCAGCACAGCCAATACGGTAGCTGGTGTCGTAAATTTGATTGCCTCGATCGGATCTTGGGCGTCGGCTGGATAAATTGTCCATACCCTGCTCTCTGCACTTTGTGCCGTAACAAGTCTTGCGCCCTCCAGGACATCCAGCACGCCGGAGGCGCTGTCCGGGATACCCGGAAGCCTTTCATCTTCCAGCAGCTTCACCACGTCGTTGATTCCGTTGGGCCAGACCAGGAAAAGTCCGTCACGTCCGTACCAGAGGCGCGATCGACCAATGTTTGGCTGCCAGCTGTGATGCGACAGCACCAGCTCGCGCATGCCTTCAAGAAGGTAGCGCGCCATATGCAGCGGCGGTTTCCCGCTTGCGTGCGTACCGCTCGAACGCAGGTTGCGCTGGATGACCAGCGCGGCTGCATGACCGACAAGTCGATACATGACGTTGTGCTCGTGATAC
>Ga0102587_1001427_pt1 | contig 17734 bp, 20 predicted proteins | sample AraplaF_Col_mTSA_FD_76853 | JGI IMG/M metagenome (GOLD analysis project Ga0102587, IMG submission 76853) | Arabidopsis root microbial communities from the University of North Carolina, USA - plate scrape MF_Col_mTSA (SPADES assembly) (version 2) | ecosystem: Host-associated > Plants > Roots >... | reverse complement strand
CTCAATCACCAGCAGCGCTGAACTTGCACGCCTTTTCGCTCGGAGCGTGCTGCCTGGGCAGCTGCGATCGCCTCCGGAACTGAAGTTTTCTGAAGGAGCTGATAACCGATTTGCTCAGCAGTTTTTACACTGTACCCGGCACGTATGGCGGCCTGGGTGGCGTTGCGGTCTTTCAGGTATTCCGCCACAAAGATTCGCTGCTGCGCTGTCAATCCGTCGTTTTCCACCAGTGCATTAACGTCTTTTTCCTTCTGCGCATTGCGCACTTTTTTCTGCGCAGTTTTTTGCGCAATTTGCGCAGTTGGTTTTTTGATGTGTCGACGTGCAGTAGCGTAGTTCAGTCCCTGCGCTTCACACCAATCCTTCGGTGATACGCCAGTTGCGGCATGATCGGACAGGAACCGACGCTGTAGGTCTCCCCAGTCCGGCTTTGCCATAATTAACCCTTAACAAATGTCACTTTATATTTTACCAAGCGGCGAATAAGGCGGGCCTCTTCGAGTGCAATTGTGCTGCGGTGGTGAAAGAGCATCACGCCGCAGGCGATATGCTGATCGTCGCGATACGGGACACCATCGATAGTGACCTGCATAAAGCTTCCTTTTAGATGTGAGCCTGTCGCATGGGACAGCCGCCCGAGAAAGCAGCGTTCCCCAGGCTCACGACTGAAAGATTCTCGATTGGTTAGCGCATGCGAAGCGCGAAGGGATTGGTTCTGCAGATGTATTTGTAATGAATCTCGTTAAGCATCACTAGAGATTAGTAAGAAAGGGATGCCATTCGAATATGCACCCCTATAGCAACTAAACGAGAAACGGGGGTTTCATGCTTCAACAGATTGTTAGTGATGTCGTAGTCATGCTCTTGGTCAGCGCAATCCAGTTTGCAACTAAATGTGCCTATCAATATTGCAGGCGAATGATTTCAGGCACTTCTTCCTGATATAGACCTGCAATTATGCGCCCGATTGATCGCTGAGGAGTTTGTATTCAGAAAGCAATCCTAGGATTACTCTTAATACTTACCGCTTACGCTTGTTGGTTTGTAATTATGTGCAAAAGTTAATCTTCCTTAATGTGGCTCCTACCCACACCGGGGAAAGCTCAGGGATGAGCATGACTGAGTTAAAACGATAAGTAGTCATAAATGATTTCACTCCTGTTGCCCTCGTGAGAGGGCAATTTTTCAAATCCCCTTCTTTGCATCTATCTCTGGCACTGCTCCCTGATGTACTCCTGCAAGTAGCCAACCTGTTTGGTCACTGTTACGATTTGCTCATACAGTCTTACAACATCAAGAATAAAGTTTTAAAAGGTCAGGAATGCTCGCCGCCATCCTTTTTTCCAGGATGGTACCGTTGAGGGCCTTCAACGGCAAGAATGAGATATATGAATATGTTCGGCCAAATAGATTGGACAATTTAACGTTTCGTGCTCTACCCTGAAATTATCTGAAACAATTTTGGTGGCGCTTATGGAATGGTTCGTTATTGAAAAAGCGATAAGCTCAAAAAAAGGACAACAGATACTTAAGGTTAGAGCTGAAGGCAAACTGACCTTTATTGTTTGGGCCAAATCTAACCAGAGCATAGAAGTAGATTATATGCTTACTCCGGTCATTGATGGCTACATTGCTAACCATAACAAGGCACACTTCGTTAACATACTGAAAGCAAAACCGTTCTTACCCTCAGAATGGCAGGCTTTAAACACTCGTGAACATCCGCTGACTAATATATCGAAGCCACTGAATACCATTCCCACTAAATGATTTATGGAATAATAACTCTCATACATCAAGTTATTAAATCAATTGTGAGCTTTTAAACAAAACATAACCAAAAAATATATCGAGCATTATATTTAATTAACTTTGGCATCAAGCTTTGTTTGATTCATGCGCTGTTTTTCTATATCTCTGATACCAGAAAAGTTGTTATTGCCTTGCTCGATGGTTGCAAGCAGAGGCTCAATCCACAGCACAGCCTGGCAATATGTCAGCTCGCTGGTGGCAGCGGCACTAACATCGGCTGGATCAGGCTGGCCGGAATCTCCGTGCATTGCGCCGGCACGTAAACGGTATGCGTACCCGAGCAGCCCGCGAGCAATAACAGCAGGAACAGGCAGATCACATGTTTTCTCACGGCGAAGAATCTCCCGGTATTGTATAACAGTGGTTTCAGCATTGCTGGCGACTACGGCATTAGCACTGGCCGCCAGTTGCGCCACCTGGTTAAAGCGGTTCACGTTAAAAGCCTGAGTAGCAATAACCCGTCCCTGCAGGGCATTGTCGCTCTTCAGCACGTGGTTATCACTTTCGACAGTGGAAAGATCAGCTCTGGCAAGCGCCAGCAGCACAGCCAGGGTGGCTACACCCCCTAACAGTACGGCGATAACTAAGGCTTCTGCTTTAAATGTCATGTTTGCTTTCCGCCAGGCACATGGAGCGCTCCATCTCGCGTCGGTTTTGCAACCCCTTCCATTTCATGCCACCAGCGTAAACCCAGCGGCGCATTTCTTCGCAAGCCCCTTCCTGATCCCCACGGTTCAGCTTTTTCAGGAGAGTCGATTTGGAGAAGGCATCAGAACCGACGTTAAAGACGAAGCTGTAAAGGGCGGCACGCTGGTACTCGTTCAGCGGCACTTTCACCAGGTTATCTACGGTGCTCTTCGCTGGCTGCAGGTCTTTCCATAGCAGGCGATCGCATTCGATGTCGGTGTAAGTTTTGCCCCGGATAATGTCGGTACCGGTGTGTCCGTCGCAAACCGTCCACACGCCGGCAACGTCTTTATAGGCTTCATACTTCCGGCCTTCAACGCCATCTTTACCGCCGAGAAAGATAGTGGCAATCAACATGGCACCACCGCCGGCAGCGCCTATTAACTTATTGCGCAAACTGCTGCTTATGGGCATTTAATCATCTCCGACTTTTACCGCAGGGCCATATTTCTCCAGCGCCTTAACCTGAGCGTTGGCAACCTTACGCTTGAAGTACCAATTAATCAGCCCGGTCACGACGATACCAACAATACCGGCCAGCACGCCGATGGCGCTCCATTCGTCAGGACTCAGCTTTGTGAGGACACCGTTCAGGATGGTTCCTCCTGAGGTGCCGAGGGCAACACCGGTAACGAGCTTGCTCATAGAAGACATTTCTCTCACCTCCGATAAGGTCGGGGTGCTGTGAGTGATTAAAAGAGTCAGGCTCTCGTGCTGCTTTTAACAAGGAAGCTTTCTGAGCATGATTCCCGAAGCCTGAAGGCAGAAAAGGCCGCCCAATGGCGACCTTATAAGAGGTTATTTGATATTCCGAATTGTTATTAACAACGTTGGGTCCACAATTTCTTCGCCCGGACTTAAGTGTTAACTTTGCAGATACAACACAGTAGAAAAGGAATCGCCTGTGGCGTTCGAAGAAAAGTACCTCGAATTACTTCGCCTCTCCATGTACCTGCATGCTGGTCATCACTCATCACAAATATCCTCTACAGGAATCGGCACACCAGCGTTTGAAAAAAAACCTGATGCAAGAAGAGTTACAGCAACACGGCAAATTTATCCGAGAAATGATCGGCTCGTTAAGGAGAAGCTGTAGAGTTCTAACTTTTGCAGAGCGGGAACCGTTATCTGACAGCTGACGCATTAAGCACTGGATTTAATGAGTAGCAACAGTAGCAAACTATACCTTCCTCCATGACAGACATAACCTTGCTAATGAAGTGGACCGCGATCACCAGAGTTTGTAATTCCTGTTGATCCCGAAAATGAACAGCGCTACAGCAATGCCAACTGTACACCATTCATCAGAGCCTGGCCGGACCAGTACGCCAGCCACCGCTCCGGCTGATTCACCACAGGCAACTCCGGAAGCTAATTTACTCAGAATGGATATTGTCAGTCCCTGTTAAGCCTGGGTGCTGCGTGGATTAAGTTCAAACTTACAGAATGTAATCTCATTGGTAACTTGAGTTTTTGGGATAACTTTATGGGCTAAATCGTCTATGCTTGATCTAGCCAGCCATAAACCCGCTAAAAACTTTCTCTAAACCCAGCTGAAAATCATTGAGAATCAATCATGGGAAACGTTGAAATCATATTAAGTGAAGCAATTTTTCTTCTTTTGAAGAATTTCCCACGTGAAGATTTTTGCAGAGATAAACTTATTGAATTGCTGAAAAAACAGTATGTCGAAAAGTATGAAAACAGCCTTTCAATTTCAGAAATCAATGATTATGAATCGGCATTAAAATCAATTACTTTCAAAAGATATGAAGATAATTAGATATTTTATCAGGTGCATAATCTAATAATTCAAGCAATAAAAAACCCCGCCGAAGCGAGGTTTAAAGTTTGTTTTCGTACAGGCGCTATATACCACGATTTGAAGAATACTAGACAAGTTCGGACAAAATCAAGCTTTATGTAGCTAAAATGCTAAATTTTGTTCTCTTCGTCGTGAAAGCTGGTTGCACATTGAAATTCTTTTTCAGCTTTGGCCTCTTCCTGCTGACAAATCTCCACCAGCGACTCAAGAAATGGCTTCCAGTTGCGAGTCCATGTCCTGACATGCAAATCTGGCAAGCGCCGGATAATAGCCTTGTGTGCAGCCGTTGATGGTACTGAAGAGAAGCCATTGCCGGAGCATCGCTCGCAGGATTTGAAAACCGGCGCGCCCCGCTCTTTCGTTGCCACACGATCAAGGACTTCCCCTTTACCGCCACAGCGGCAGCGCGCAGGAATGATGCCCTTACCTCCACAGATAGTGCATGCATGTTTTACCAGCTCATTTTTAATCTTCGCGGCAACCAGCTCCACACCGTCAGCATTGAAGATGCCAAGGTGTTTGATCACATCCTCGCGCCTTGAGATAAATCCCGTACCGCTGCAGGTGGTGCAGGTGCTGCTGCTGGCTGCCGAACGGGCATATTCAGCAAAGGCAAACTGCGCCAGCACCTGCATGCACCAACCAAACTCGCCACCAGCTGCTTTACGCACTTTCTTCGGGGCAACTTCCATCGCGTGCCGCAGCAGCGCCTGCACTGCGATTTGCTCATCCGTTTTGCTGATCCCGGCCTTTCCAAAGAACGCAGCAAGACCGAAGCGCGCGCGGCTGCTAGTGGTGCCAATCGCTGCCATTACATCTGTACCGGTCAGCCTGTCAGGAGAGGTACCTTTAACGCTGTCGCTGATATTCATCCCCTGAGGGCTGAAGTGTTTTAGTGAAGATTCGAGTTTCATGCGGCCTCCTGCTGTTTCAGTACTCGAAGATCTGCCCTGGCCTTCGCGCGGATGCCGTCCAGTTCTTCCCGGGTGTATCGGTGGGTTTCATTGTTGGACTCGAGCGCCAGCACGCGCTCATCGCCAATCAGCTCGACAAGAGCGGCGCGGTATGCCTCGATGTTGCCTGATTTGTGGACGTTGCAGGCGGAGCACTGGAGCCATATATTGTCCGGATTAAACCGAAGTTGCGGTGCGGCGGCCGTGGTGCGGTAATGCCCGGCATGCCAGGCAAAAGCGGTTTTGGTACCGCAAGAGATGCATCCGTGCCCGGCGGCCAGCAGCATTTCGCGCCGCCAGTCATTGAATGCACGCTGAGTCATCTGCACCCAGTGACGGATCGGCTTCAGCTCCTTACGACGCGCCGCGCGCCGCTGACGGCCAGCCTTCTCTTCAGTGCGCTGCCGCTGTAGTTCCTTCTGCTTAGCGGCTTCACGGGCTTTTGCTGTCTGTTCTTTGCCGATGGCGCTGGCGCACTCGAAGCTGCAAACCACTTGCCCTTCGCGGACCGGGTTGAACCACTGGCGGCAGCTCAGGTTCGCGCATTTACGACGGGGTTTCTTAGCCATGCTCAACCCCACGCCTTGCTTTGCCATACCCGGCTAGGGCGCGGCGGATGATTGTCCTCAGGCAGCTGGGCGCTGACGGTCCAGGTGACGAGATCACGGTTGAGGCTGCGCTCGACCTTAACGCCGCGGCTGCGGTATTGCGCCAGCAGCTCTTCTGCCTGCTCCGTGGTGCATTCCATGTGATAGAACCAGGTATCTTTCATCGACTCAGCCCCCGAAGCTCAGCAGCTGCGCGGCAGCGTTCTCAGCCTCGCGCTGGTCTCTGAATACCCTGGACAGGATCCAGCGCCACAGAACATCGAGCGCAGCTTTATAGAGTTGCTGAAACTCGGTTTCGTCCATATTGGCGAAGGCGATGCTGCGGGGATGTTTCCGGAGGGTTCCGTCAGGCAGCTGGATGGCATCATAGTGCCCGGACTCGACAGTCACCCAGGCACGATAGGCGTCGAAGGATTTGCAGGCGCTGATGCTGCCCGTGCGCTTGTCGGCGATTCGATCGAGGTACTGCTCAGCAGCATCCAGCAGCGCGGTTTCGCTCCCACCAAACGATGCCAGGTATTTGGCATAGCCGGTAACCAGCCTGCGTTCATTTGAGGAGATCGCCCCGCCAGTAGGCTCCCAGTATTCGAAGCCGAGATTCAGCAAAGCGAAGAAACGACGGTGAAAGGCCGGGTTGCGGACTTGTTTGAAATCGGCCACCAGCACGGCGCCGAGCTTACATTTTGATTGCAGGAAATCGCTGGTCTCCGGCGTAGCGGGGATCAGGATATTGGAAGAATGCTTGATGAGTTGTAACTGCGCCATGGGATTCTCCGTGGCGCATCAGGTCAACGGGTGTTCAGTCCGTTGATATCATCATATCAGATGGTGGTGTAACTCGGTACCCCAGTCGTTTTGCAAATTGCGAAAACCCGTTGAGAGTGAAGATTTCTTCCTCTTCGAGTAGCGGTCGTAATGAAACTATTCCATTTACTCGATAAACCAGATATCTCCCTTCCGCCGGGAAGCTATAGATAACTGCTTTATCGGCCCTTCTGACCACGTCGTACCATTGATCATCTGCATTAAAGGCATCTGCACTACACACTATTTCCCCCAGAGCGACGTGTTGACGCGGTAAACAGTAATCGGGAACAGCCAGGGGAACGCAAACAGCGATACTCTTTGAAACTGCTCCAGTGAAATTCACGCGATTAACAAAACCACTCGTCCGCGCTCTCCCAGGTCTCCTGCACGATATGTTCGACCTCTTTCTTGTCGCCTCCGAAAACAGTCAGCCCATCATTGCTGGCACGCTTAATCGTAATCTGGCAATCATCGAACTGTTTACTGAGCCTTTTGAGCAGTTCTGACTCGAGGGCAGGTATAGCTCCATCAGGAAGTTTCTTCATGCGATCAATGGTTAGCTCGATTTTCATTTTTCCCTCCGCAATGACAAACTGTATGCATATACAGCACTTTTATAAACTCTCTTGATGACTTTTGCAATCATTTAAGAGAACAAAACTACTACGCAAAGTTCTATAACTCATTGCTTTATAGTTAACGCCGTAATCGCCTAGTAACATAAATACCTTCGCAGAGTTGGTGTTTTTATTTGAAGAGAAATTTATTGTTAGATGTAACATTTAGAGTTCGAACGAGATACGTTTTAACAATAATCTTAGACTTTTATAACTGCCTGCTGAAAATGCCTCCAAGGAAAAACCTCAAAATTTGGTATTTTGAATACATTAAAAGTAATAGAGTAAGAATTAATCTCGATGAGACATGCCTTATCTTTATATCGGTTCTAAATATGTATGACTAATTTTCAGTGTCCAGCCATAAATAGCATTATTTATAATTGTTGTTTGTATAAAAACACCGAGCCAGCAACATCATTAGCAAGCATATAGTTTCAGTTAGACTATAAAAATGCAAAAAATATCACTTAAATCGTTTCACCAATGAAAATACAAATCGGCACGCTTCATGCAAGATAAAACTAAATTTATAGACTCCAAGTCCCAGGCTTGAAAAGATGCAAATCTGGCTGATATCTATCTCTAGAGGATGTAGATTATTTGAGCATCAAAACAATTTTGCGACGAACGCTAAGCAGGCATAGGTTGTTGAACACTATGCTATTAGTGTACTGTAAAGCAATGCAATGATCTGATGAAGATTCAACAAAGAAGGTCAAAAAATGAGCACGGATTTTGTAGATTCACATGATCGGCATTTAGTTGATGCCAATCAATTATTTTCTTCTGGAAGATTTGCTAATGCAGATCAACTATATGGATTTTCAGTAGAATGTGGTCTGAAATCGTTAATGAAAGCATTTGGTATGCCGTTCGATAACGTGAGGCAAATGCCACAAAAAAGTTCTGATGCAGTACACGCTGATAAAGTTTGGGATCGATTCGAGAGCTATCGCTCGTCGCATACCAGTGGAGCAGATTACCTGTTGAATGGAACAAACCCTTTCCATGATTGGAATGCTTCGCAGCGTTATTACAACCAATCGAGCTTCGATGCTGCTAAAGTCTCTCCACATAAAGCAGCAGCCGATCAAGTTAATCAATTGATAAGAAAAGCCAAATTAGCAGGATTAGTATGATAACTTTCGACCAAATCGTACCATTATCTACTCAAATCATAAGTAAATTTACTGATCTGGTTCAATCTTTGGATTGGTTAGTTTTAAACCGTGACCTGAATGGAAGGGTTCGTCTGGTTGCACCAGAATCAATCAAGGATAATCCTCAGAAAATCGAGGAATTACATGCTCTTGAAAATGAGCTTTCAAAGGAACTCCACGGACATTATCATAACGTTTCAACATTGTTTGAAAATGATATTGAATATGTGAAGGATGGTGCGCAGCTATTCAGAATCAATGGCTTTGAAAATGTATTCCTCGCTGATCGGTATGCAAATGAATCTACTTGGGGAAACGTTTCAAAAATAACCAAAAATGCTCCGCGAGTTGTTTTCTTCTCTATAAAGGGAGGTGTGGGCCGTTCTACATCCCTTGCGGCAGCCTCTTGGAAACTCGCACAACAAGGCAAGAAAGTTTTAGTATTAGATCTTGATCTAGAATCACCTGGATTATCTACAGCTCTATTACCTATTGATCGTCAACCTAAATATGGTATCACAGATTGGCTTGTAGAAGATTTAGTAGACAATGGTGAACAACTGATTGACTCAATGATAGCAACAAGCCCATTGTCTCATGATGGCGAAATTTTTGTTGTACCGGCTCATGGAGTTGAGGCTGGAGAGTATGTGTCAAAACTCGGTAGAGTTTGGATGCCAAAAGTAGATCAACAAGGTAAAAAAGAAAAATGGTCACAAAGATTAAATAGACTAATTGATAAACTCGAACAAGTTATATCCCCTGATATCATATTGATTGATTCACGTTCTGGCATTGATGAGATTGCCTCATGTTGTGTTACAGATATGGGGGCTAATCTAATACTACTATTTGCTTTAGATGGGCTGCAGACATGGAACGGTTATAAAATATTATTTGAACATTGGTTGAACAGTGAAGTTGCTAAAGATATTCGCGAAAGATTACAAATTGTTGCCTCAATGGTTCCAGAAACAGACAAGATTGAATATCTTATGTCACTCAGAGATCATGCATACGATCTTTTCTCCAATAATTTATATGACGAAATCGAAGCGGCGCCAATCAATGCAGTGGGACCTTCCAACGGTGAAGATTACAAATGGAAGGTAAGAGAATTAGTAGAAGGCTGGAATTTCGATAGCTCTGATGAGGGGGCTCCTCATAATCCTTGGGCAATTCAGTGGCATCGTAGTTTTACTGGTTCCTTAGCTCTACACGGACGACTAGCCACAATTGATGAAAATTCTATAAAGTCAATTTTTGGACCCTTAATTGAAGGGATTGAAAGTGTTTTTGACTCGGAGATATCTGATGACTGATGTTCAAATAATTAGGCGTGCGATATCCGCCGCCTCCCTAGAATCAAGTAGCTTTGGAGATGAACCTGATATTGGCGACTTATATGTGCCATTCTCTCATATCAAAGCTTTGAAGCTTGCCTCCAATATTGTAATTGGAGGGCGTGGTGTTGGTAAATCATTTTGGACAGCTGTTCTCAAATCACGGCATCTTCGCGCTACCATGCAAGAATATGTTCCCGAATTACAAAATTTAGAAATATTTGTCGGTTTTTCAAATGTTGAGGATGTTGATAGTTATCCAAATGAAGATACTTTCCAACTATTGCTGAGTAAAAATTATGCTCCATATGATATTTGGAGAACAGTGATTATTCGTTGGGTAGCTGGAAAATCAAACATCTCTATACCTACTAATACTTGGCAAGAAACTATCGATTGGTTCAAATCGGAGCCTGAAAAAGCTGCAAGGCTAATGAGTACATCTCGTAATTGGAATGGACTAATTGTTTTTGACGCGTTGGACAGGACAAGTAACGATTGGCAGAGAATGGATGAGATTGTTCGCGGTCTATTGCGTGCAGTCTTATGGCTGAAATCATATAATGGTTTATCAGCAAAGGTATTTTTACGTGAAGACCAAGCGGCTAGAACAGTTTTTAACTTTCCTGATGCTTCTAAAATATTGGCAACTAAAGCAGAATTGACATGGAGCAGACATGATCTGCATGGTTTACTTTGGCAAAGATTAATTAATTCAACGGATTTGAATGCTAATATTTTACGTGAAATATGTCAGAACGCCACATCCAGAAAACTTACTTCTGTCAACAACTCCTTTCAACTTCCAGACGAAATGAAAAGAGAAAGCGAAGCCCAAAGGAAGGCTTTTGAAAAATTAGCTGGACCATGGATGGGTAAAGATAAAAGACGAGGTGTACCATACACGTGGTCTGTAAATCATTTATCGGATGGCAGAGGACAAACCTCACCAAGGTCATTTTTAGCTGCGATCAGTCAAGCAGCTCAAGATTCAAGTTCTCGCTATCCAAATCATGAATATGCATTACATTATGAAAGTCTAAAGCGTGGTATTCAGCAGGCTTCTGAGATACGAGTTACTGAAGTTGCAGAAGATTATCCTTGGGTACCTGATGTTTTATCTACTTTAAAAGGTTTGAACGTACCTTGTGATATTGAAACTGTCGAGCAAAGATGGATGAGTTCTTTTCCTTTTGGGCCAGAGCAAGTGAATACTAATAGACTACCCGCTCAACATGCTGAACGTGGTTGGTCAGGAATTAGGGAAGACCTAGAGAATCTTGGACTAATTGAAACAAAAAAAGATGGTCGTGTTGATATGCCAGATCTGTATAGGGTTGGTTTCGGTTTAGGAAGGAAAGGTGGGGTTAAACCTAAAAGCAAAAGAGATTAGATTTATAATTAAACCTTTTATAAAAGGTGCTATGAAGAATAGCACCTTTTATTGTTAATTTTTACCATTTATCTTTTCACTATATCAATGCTATAAAAAATCGTGCAAGTATCAATTCATATTATATAAATGCATTGACGTAATCACCGAAACAGGGGGAATATATGGACGAAAAGAGACTTCAAAACTATTGATCGCAAGAGGTTGATGCACTTATATCTATATACAGGCAATTTGAAACACTTATTCCCTCTCAAAAACATAAAGGGTCAGCGCATCATGGTGAGGATGGTCGATTCGTAGAAGAATTATTGCGCGAGTATTTTTCAAAATATCTTCCTCAAGGATTAGAGATTCTTACTGGGTTCATACTTCGGCCTGCAGTAAAAACTGGCACTACAGGTAAAGAGCGGAGGTATGATTTTGATAAAAATTCATCTCAGTTAAACATAATTGTCTACGATTCTGAAAGATATCCAGTTTTCCAAAGGTTTGGAAATAGTGCAATAGTTCCTCCGAAGGGAGTTATAGCAATAATTTCGGAAAAAAAACACCTTAACGATGGTGATATAGCAAAAGAGTGTCAAACTTTATGGAATGCTTCAAAGTTATGCAAAACTCAATACTCCAATAATCAAGTTGATAAAGTTAGGGGGCCTTTTCTCGCTTTGGTAACAATGGAATCAAAGATAGATAAAAAGCGCGAGGAAAATTTAGCTTGGATATTTAATAAAATCGTCGAAGCATATGGATGTGGCGATAAACCGACATTTGATGACTTAATTGGTTATATTGGTTCTCTTAATGAGTGGAGCCTGTTTAAGCAAAGACCCAAAGAAAAAAAGGTAGCTAAAGCAAAATTTATTAGTTTGGTCCACGGTGAAGGTGAATCCCACCTAGGATTACAATTCATCCTTTCGGGGATCCTTTCGGTTTTTTATGATAAAAGTAGACGAAATATAAGACGCCCTGGTTTTACAGCATTCCCTTCAGGACGAGATATTGAGAAGTACCTTGGAAAAATAGAATGTGATGGGGAACGTTAGCTCTATCGAAGCGCAGCAAGAGACAAACCTTCACTGCGCTTCGAAAAGGCTTTTTACAGGTTGCAAACATTCTTCCTGCAACCCTCTAAAATTGTTGTCCGCATGATACTCAAACACCACTTTTAGTCAACCGTAAACAGATTACCTTAACCCAACGTGGCGAGAACTTGCTGAGGCCGATTGCTCTTGTGATGCGTAGTTTCATGAGATACCTCTTAACCGCCAGTGGTGGTGATTTGTAACCACGCTTGTAAGACAATGTTTAGGTTAATTATCTTCACGGTTTTTTTGATCACTTATTACTCGCTCCGCTTCCCGGTCGTAGCCATCTGCTAAAACTCTTAAGGTAGCGGCGAATCGTTGATAACCTGCATCTTCTACTGCCTCTGCTTTTGTCCGGAACGTATCCGCCAGTTTTCTCTCAGCTTGTCCGGTTGGATCGACCCAGTGTGCACCGCGAGAATTGTAGGTCCCTCGTCTATAGCCTTCACGCATGCTTTCAGCATCTCGGTCATTTAATGCAGAAGCGATCGCTCGGTTTATCCATAAGCCATCAGGATCGGAGAGTGCATTAATTAGAACTTCGCCGATTTTGCTTAGTGCAATCTCTAAATGATCTGATTCTGTTGCATATTCCTTAACCTTCTCAAGCCATTTAGTAAAGTTATCTGCGCTAAATGAACCATTTTGTTGGCTGCCCGGTGGAGTCTCCCATTTATCCAAGAGCTGCCATGCATTTCTTGCAATGGCTTTCGATTGCTCAGTGGGTTCACTGGCTGAAGCATCCTCTTTTTCGGAACGGAAAATAAGTCGAATTATCTCGCAGAAAAACTCGGGATCAGTAGCCATCCTGTTTTCCAGTAACTGGGGCACAGTACCTCTATGACCATCCAGCAGAGGAATATATGCCCACTCAACGCTAAATAGATCATCCTGATCTACATCAGATTTAGTCTGAAGATATTTGATTAAAGTCGTTATGTGGTATGTGTCCATATTGGAGCTTGATTCATCAGTTGAAAGGGCCGCCAGCAACGCACGAACACACTGATTTGCATCGATGGGCTGCTTGTTCTGATGCATTCTGTACAGACAGTGGATTGCCGCATGGGGTCTGCCATGTTCAATCAGTTTATCAATGGCACCAGCCAGCTCCCCTTCAGACTGATAAGCATTGGCATCGGTACGGGTCCAGTATTCGCTTTCGAAAGCTTGAAGGTATTGAGAAGCTCGTCCCCATGTCTCTCCGGAAAAAGGTAAATAGGCAAGGAACTGGCCTAGCTGTTTAGGAGTCCAGTCAGATTTGCTTAGATTGTCGCACCACTCCCAGCCTTTTAGCCAAAAACGCTTCCAGATAAAGGCACTTACCAATGCCTTGTGCTTATTTTCTGTTGTGTCCAAGAAATGAGGTAACAAGATAGTTTCGAACACATCATTGCTGAACGTTCCAAGTACACTGCCGACCTTGTTGGGTGCAGAAACGTTGTCAGCAAATCGCATAACACCCTCAGCCCCATTAAGCCGAAAAATTTCCGAAATTGCGGATTCGCGCCTCGCTTCGATTTTCTTTTGCTGTTCTCCCCAGTCACCATTTTCATCGTAGAGATCAAAATCCTGGTTTGAGAAAAGATGCTGGTATAAGTTAAATGGATTGGTAGGAGCCAATTGCTCGGCAACATTTTCGATGCTGTTGATCAAATTATCAGGCAACGCCCACTTGGCATCAGAGTATCGCCTGTGTTTATTTGATAACTGATTGAGATGCTCCCATATCAAAACACGTTTTTCTTCATGCAACCCGATAACAGATTTAGAGGAGAGAACCTCAAGAAGTTGCTCGGAAGCAGGGGCTGGCAGATGATCAAAATGGTCAATTAATTCGATCAGGCGACCGATATCTTCTCCGGCGCTCGCTACGGCAAGCTCGGCATAAAACAATGTCTGCTGCCAGTACTCCTGATTCGTTACTTCGTTTTCCCAGTCATCAGGAATGGTTCGACGCCAAGAAGGTTTGTGTGTCCCAAAAGAGGTTTGTTGTTGGCCAGGTAAAAGCCTAACAAGCAAATTCCAGGCAATATCAGGCCATTCTTTAATAATGACTTTTACAGCAACCTGTCGCTTTTCAATTGATGCGAGTGTTCGCGGCAACCACGGCAATAATATAGTGGAAAGCGAATTGGATGGCCGGTTAGACCACTTCCCTCCCGGGTCGTGACTGGAGAGTTCAGCAAGCACAGCACAGACCCTGACCAAATGTTGTTCATCCCAAGCTAACCCTTCCAGGGCCCATAGCAGCCCAGTTAGATAATTTCCACCAGTAATGCCATTTCCCTCTTGAGAGAATAGCTCATCGAATGCACAGGGTGTCTGGTGCATTGCCTTCTCAACTGCATCAAGAAATTTTGCGGGAGCAGCTTCAGCGAGCGTGGGTAATAAGCCGTTCAGGCTACCCCATAAAACCCAGTCCGCTTCATTTAAAATTTCACGAATTGCCACATTACTGCAAGCTTCAGCCTTTCCCTGAGAACAGTTAATGCAAGCCTCTGGTTGGCTCCCCAGGATAGCCATACCCTCAGCTATACCTTGTCGCAACATAGGTGAAAAATGGAGTACCTTTCCATAAATGTTCGCAGCGTAACGCTCTTCAGGGGGTAATTCAAAAACAGGGTCTGGCTCTTTAAGTACTGATATTGTGAGAGACTTGAACAAATCGAGATTCTGGTCAAGTATACGGGACCCCAGAATACTCCACAGTTCAATTCGATTAGCTACTTTCCAGACGCCATTTCTGACAGACAAAGGGCTGTCTGGTGCATGTAATATTTCTCGCGCCTTCCTTAACCATTCGTCATAACTAATACCAAGTAATTGGGTCAGCACTTCCAGATCATATTCATTTTTTTCATTCCACCTCCCGACCAATACTGCGATGGCTAAACAGGAAGCATCAGGATGGTGGGCCCAGTCGGTTTTTACTGCCTGCGGTACCGCCCTTAATTCTTCTGGAATCGTAGCAACGACTCTTTGTTTGAACACATCTAAAAGATCGTCTGGGATCTTGCTGGGTGTGATAGTTCCAGCATCCTGATTCCAAGTTTGCACAATATCGACTATCCGCGACCAGACCCATTGAGGATATTGCTGATGAAATTGCGCGATGTGGGAATGCAGCAGAGACAGAACAACACCGAATTCATTACCCAGATCGTAGCCGAGCAAGTGGAAATGGTTCAAAAATTCATACAGTTCATCATCTGTTAGATCGGTACCGTTATTTGCTACCTTCAGGTGATACTGGAAGACCTCCAGTTTCTCATTGCTTCTGACTGGGCTAAACTTAGCTTGCCGCACGTTCCTAAGAAATTCATCCACATTTTTGGTATGCCTAGCTTGACTAAGCAGCCATTTCACATTGTGGGTATCGGTCGAACTTAGAGGACCAGTGATCAGCGCAATGACATCATTCTTCCTGTTGAACACCTCAGGATTATTGAAATCATTCCAGGCGGCCTGTATCACCTCCCCAAATATCGCGCTACCTTGTGTAATTGAAATAGAATGCTTGATTTGCCCAAGAAGTTTCTGCTTTTCTTTACTGGTGGGATTCTCAACAACGACAATTAGATCGTCGGTATCAAAACCTTCAATTTTTCCCTGAAGTTTGATTTCTACAATAGGCCAGCAAGGAAGACATGGGGCATTGCCGCAAGTGAGCATCAGTGCAACAAACGACGCCTGAACATGTGCCTCAAAATGAACACCGCCACCGCCTGTAGAAAAAGGATTGCTCAGATTTTTTGTATTTGCCATAAACAACCACTTCCGTATTTTTGATTCAGAATAAATCAGAAATTGGCTAACTCAAACTTTATTCCGCTCGCAACGTAAATTGCGATTGTTTATGTAGACATTCTTATGGAGTCAGTCCACAGTCCAATAAATGTCCGCTGATCGCTCATAGCAGACCTATTCATCGCTCTGCCCTCCCACCAGACTTCATCCGCTCATATTTGGCTTTCAGAAGCTCCGCAGGGGTTGGCTCATTCGAAGCCACTGGAGCTGCCAAGGCACGACGAACAGGCGGAATCGGCTTTCCGGCTATAACCCGTTTTTCCCACATATCCAAAATATCGCTGGCCTCGCGCTCGAGCTCTTTCTGACACAACTGGCCATCGGTTCCGCGGCGACGCAACTCGAGGCAGATGTGATAGTAAAGCGTCTTCGGCCAGGGATACTGCTCACTGCTCGGGTACCGGAATACCAGCTTACGCCACTTCCAGTATTCAGCCATGACGTCAGCAGTGGTGATCCCCAGCACGCAGCGCCCTTCCCTGCACCACTTGATGAACTGGCCTGGCGAAGGCAGAAATGGACGCACCTGTCGGCGTACCATGCGCATGCCGGCTTCGACCTGCTCCATGGTTGTGATCCCGTTTTCTTTAAAGGCCAGCACCCACTGTCGGCGGATCTCGTTAACATCTTCCTGGCTGCGATTAACCAGGCTTGCCGGGAACGCTGCTGCCAGCTGTACGAATAGCCCGTTGATAATCTGCGCCACCTGCTGCGTTTGTTCGCGCTCGGTATACTGCTCTGGCATGTTGTGCGCCACGCGGCGAGCCTGCTCCCAGTCAAAATTGCGAATGCTCTCTGCGAGTTTTTTCATTCCAGTACCCCGTCAATCCAGTCGGTGTTATGCAGGTCGATGCCACCCCGGGAAGATTTTGCCGCTCCGATTGTGCGCAGCCGTTTGGTTGTGAGCTGATCCCACTGCTTGCGCAGACTCGAAGGGCTAAGGATATTGTCTTTCCAGAACTCGTCCCGGTTGGCCCACTGGAACAGGTCACAGATTTCGTAGTGAGTACGCTTGTCCTGGACACGCATCAGCCTGATGGTGTTTGCCCATTCAGCCCAGTTGGGTTCAGATAGCGATGCGTTGACGGTGAGAAGCCTGTCGTAAATCCAGCGTGCGGCCTTGAGGTCGTCAGCGGATCCCCATGATTTACCTGCTGGGGTGTATATCCCGGCGGCAGCCTCTGGATGGCGAGAGAGAAACTTTTGAGTTTTCTGGTTTCGGGATTCGTCAGAATTCCGAGACGAGGATATTTTAATATTGTTCTTGTTATAGTCTTGGGTGTCTACCGTTTCCGGGAAGACTTTTCCCGTTTTCGGTAACACTTTTCCCGATTTCGGGAAGGTTTTACCCGTTTTCGGTTTGTCTAAAATCCAGGCGGAAAGGTCAGTATTTATACCAACTGTTTTCATCACGCCCTGCTTTTGACTAAAGATTATTTTGCGTTCAGCGAGCGATTTGAGCGCATCAGAAACATGCGAATCACTCAGCCCTGTAAGCTCAGCAATCACCGTGTTCGTAACGCGGTCCTGCTTCTTGTTTCGACGGCTGGAACGAGGAGAAGCAGCGCCGCTTCATCGAGACGATCGCCGCTACCGGGCTTGTCAATATTGCGGCCTGGGCGGTCGGC
>Ga0102587_1001426_pt1 | contig 17736 bp, 17 predicted proteins | sample AraplaF_Col_mTSA_FD_76853 | JGI IMG/M metagenome (GOLD analysis project Ga0102587, IMG submission 76853) | Arabidopsis root microbial communities from the University of North Carolina, USA - plate scrape MF_Col_mTSA (SPADES assembly) (version 2) | ecosystem: Host-associated > Plants > Roots >... | reverse complement strand
AACGGCGGTGTCGACCACCGCCCGCAACCGCGCAGCGCTCTCGCGCAACTCGCGCTCGACGCGCTCGCGTTCGGTGAGATCGTGAATGATGCCGGCGAAGATCGAATCACCGGCGACCTGCTTGCTCTCGCCGACCGACAAATGCATCAGAAAGGTCGAGCCGTCCTTGCGCCGGCCCACCACTTCTCGGCCGATGCCGATGATCTTGCGTTCGCCGCTGACGTGGTAATTCTGAAGATATCCATCATGGGCGTCGCGGTGGGACGACGGCATCAGCATCTTGACGTTCCGGCCGATGACCTCGTCGGCGGCATAGCCGAACAGCTTCTCGCAGGCCGGGTTGAACATCAGGACACCGCCGCGCGCATCGATCAGGATCACGCCGTCCACTGCGGTGTCGACGACGGCACGCAGCCAGTCGGCGTTGGGATGGCCCGGCCTGGCGCTGCGGTCTTCCGTGTTCAACGGTGGACGCTCCGAGTCTGATCGAGTCGGGCCAGTCCACACGCAGTGATTGATTCAGGCAAGACATTTCGACCAAGCGTATGCACGCCAGCGGGCACTAGATCCAGTTCTGGAACAGCATCAGGCGGCCAAAGGTCCGCATCGAGGTGCCGACGAAGGCTGCGGAGACCGGCAGCATGACCGCGAAGCCGGCCGCAGCGACACCGACATAGGCCCACAACAGCCAGCGCGGCAGGCCGTCCCGGCGCAGCACATAGACCAGGGCGAGCGACGCCGCGGTCGCCGCCGGCAGGTAGTAGTAGATGAAGCCGAGTGTGCGGGGCAGCAACGCCCAGGCGAGCCAGGGCCCGAAATAGAACGCCGCGATCAGGAAGGCATCCCAGCGTCGCGCCACCATGAAGTCACGCAGCACCACGGCGAGCGCAATCAGCGCCGGCCACAACACCAGCGGATTGCCGAGAAAGACGATCGCGGACACGTTGTCCTCAGCGCTCTTGTCGAACAGGAACCAGACGGGACGGGCGAGCAGCGGCCAGGACGGCCACGAACTCATATAGGTGTGGCCGGCAATCGCGGTCGTCGTGTTGTCGGCGAAGATCCGGCGCTGCGCCTCGATCAGGTCCGGCAGCGACGCGCCGTAGAGCGGAACGAAGGCGGCAAGATACGTCACCGCCGGCAAGACGGCGAAGCACAGCACGACATGATGCAGCTTGAAGCCGGGCCACAGGTCCGGCCGATACCAGTCGTCCGGCTTGGCGTCGGCGAACAGCGTGCGCCAGCCCTGCATCAGACGGATCACCGCAACGATGACGATGCAGACGCCGAGCGGAAACAAGCCGCTCCATTTGCAGGCCGCGGCGAGACCGAACAGGACGCCCGCGAGCGCGAACAGCGGCTGCGGCCGCTCGCGTCGAAAACCGTGCATGAAAGCGGCGGTCGCGAGCAGACCGAAGCCCAGCGCAAAGATATCGAGCATGGCGATGCGCGCCTGCACATACAGCATCTGGTTCAACCCGGCGATCAGCGCCGCCGCGATGGCAGGCCCTTGCGCGGAGAACAGCGCGAGGCCGCACAGATAGATCGCGACGATCGCCAAAGCGCCGAACAATGTCGCGGGATAGCGCCAGCCGAGCGCGTTGTCGCCGAACGTCGCGATCGAGGCCGCGATCAGCTCCTTGGCCAGCGGCGGATGCATCGGATTGAGCATCGGCTGCGACATCATTGGTGCCAGCATCTGCCGCGCCGCCGGCACGTAATGCACCTCGTCGAAGACGAACTTGTCCGGCGTCGTCAGTCCGATCAGCAGCGCGAGATGGGCAACCAGGAAAATTGCGACAGCAATGACTGCGCTCCGCGACATCTTCGGAACTACTGCGGATTCAAGCGGCTGCTGTGGGGATGTTTTGCGTGGCAAATTTGCGTCACCGCGGACAAAAAAACAGATCGCGATTTTCATTGAACGCATTCTGCCGCAACTGTCACTAAGCTTAGCGCACGTCCCGCGCCGCTTGTGATAATTCCGCCACATCAGAAGCGCGCGCGATCCGGTACGATCAGGGACATATCGATCGGTTGCGAAATGAATTTGCGTTTCTGGCTTTTCCCCATTCTGCTGTCCGCCGCATTGTGCGCAGGTCCTTGCGCGCTGGCACAGACGCGCGTCGGCGAAGCCGTCGTGATCCAGAACGAGGTGGTGCGCGTCGCTGCGACCGCCACGCCGATCAATGTCGGCGACAGCATGCTGCGCGACGAGACCGTGCGCACCGGCGCCGACGGCGCCGCGCGGTTCGTCATGGCCGACAGCACCAATCTGTCGCTCGGCCCGAGCGCGACGCTGAAGCTCGACCGCACCGTCTTCAACGACGAGCACAGCTATCGCGACGTCGCGATCCGCATGACCACGGGCGCATTCCGTTTCGTCACCGGACATTCCGAGAAGACCGCCTACAAGATCACGACGCCGCTTGCGACCATCGGCGTGCGCGGTACCACGCTCGACATCCTCTCGCAGCGCGGTCGCTCCGTGGTCGTGCTGCAGGACGGCGCGGCCAGCGTCTGCACGACGAACTCTCAATGCGTGCAATTGACCCAGCCGGGCGACACCGCGATCATCACCTCGACCGGCGGCAAGGTCAGCATCACCAAGACCAACACGCCGCCCTGGACATTCGCCGCCAACTGCGCCGCCAGTGCCGGACTGTGCGCGGTCAACCAGTACGCCGACGCCTCGCCGACCATCACGCCCGCCGTCCATGACGACGGCATGTTGTGCGGGCGCTGACGATGGCGAAGTTCGACGTCAAGCGCCTCATCCTTGCCGCTACGCTGAGCGCTACCGCAGCGCTTGCGCTTGTCACATTCAATGCGCGGCCGGCGGCGGCGCAGGCGGCGGAGTGCGAGTCCGGGTGCGGTGAACCCAATCCCTCTCCCTCCCCGACCTATTCCCCGTCGCCCTATCCGTCACCCACCCCGACGCCGTCCCCTTCCCCGAGCCCCTATCCCTCGCCCAGTCCTTATCCGTCGTCGAGTCCGACACCGACCGGCGCCGATTCCAGCGGCAATTCGATCGGCGGGCTCGCGGGCCAGCGCTTCAACCAGATGATCACCAACCGGGTGCTCGGCACGGTGCTGCTAGGTGTCAACGAGCAGGTCAATTGCAGCGATTGCATCAGCGCGTTCGGCTCGGCCGGCTCGTTCTCGGCGGGCATCCACGGCCGCAAGGAGCTCACCAACAATCTGTCGCTGCTCGCCGGCATCGCCTACACGCAGTACAACGAGGGCGGCTACAAGATCACGAGCGCGCCGATCGGCGCCTTCGCGCTGCGCTACGACTTCACCGATTGGGGCTCCTCGCGCCCGTTCTTCGACGTCGGCACCATCCTGACGCCGTGGGAGAAGGCGCGTTACACGCGCAGCTACGATACCAGCCTCGGCCCGGTGAGCGCCACGAGCTCGACCAACGCCTCGAACTACGCGGTCTACGGCCGCGCCGGCTGGATGAGCCGCGTGTCACCGCGCGACGAGGTCGCAGCCTCGATCGAGGTCTGGCAGCTCTGGCAACGCGTGTCGGGCTATACCGATAGCGCCGTGGCGTTCAATCCGTTCGACGCCAGCATCGCGACCGGCACCGACCGCACCAGCCTGGTCAAGATCGGCGGCCAGTGGACGCATCTGTTCGGCAGCAACGTCGAGGCCAACATCAATGGCGGCTGGGTGCAGTCGTTCGCTGGCCATAGCGGCATCGTCGCCACCGTGACCGGCCAGGGCATGGTGGTCCCGACCATGGGCAACCAGGGCTGGTTCGAATATGGCGGCCGCCTCGGCTTCCGCGTGCAGAAGGGCTGGATCGTCGATCTGTTCGCCAACGGCACGCTGGGCCCGCAGCCTGTCGGCAACACCATTCATGGCGGCGTGGGGTTGCGGATCAATTATTAGCGGCGGGCGTAGTCTCGTAGGTGGGCAAAGCGACTTGTCCGCCGTAGCTCGAAGAGCGAAGGCGGAAGCGTGCCCACGACCTCTCGCAATCGGAAACAGATCGTGGGCACGGCGCAAGAGCGCCCTTGCCCACCCTACGGCACCGGTGTCGGCGTTACGCCGCCGACTTGCCTTCGAACGCCCGACGCAGTTCGGCGACATCCAGCTTCACCATCTTCATCATCGCCTGCATCGCGCGCGCGGCGGCGGCCTTGTCGGGGCTGGTGAGAAACTCGAACATCACCTTCGGCACCACCTGCCAGGCCACGCCCCAGCGATCCCTGAGCCAGCCGCACTGCTCTGCCTTGCCGCCATCAGCGAGGAAGGCATTCCAGACGTGATCGACCTGTGCCTGGTCGTCGCAATGAATCATCAGCGAGATGGCGTGGGTGTATTCCATCTTCATCCCGCCGTTGAGCGCGACCAGGGGCTGGCCGGCCACCGTGAACTCGACGACGAGCACGGAGCCCGTCTTGCCGGACGGGCCGTCCGACACATTGCGCTGAACATGCGAGATTTCGGAATTCGGCACGAGCGAGGTGTAGAACTTCGCGGCGTCCTCGGCATCGCCGTTGAACCACATGCAGGGCACGAGCTTGGGCATGGAGCGTCTCCTCTTCAGCTTTTCAATGTTGGCGGGCTTCGATCAGGCGTTCGTCATGCAGGGCTGTGTGGGCACTGCCGCCATGTCCAGCCAGTTCACGCCCCACATGTGGCCATCCGGATCCTCGAAGCTGCGGCCGTACATGAAGCTGTATTCGTCCTTCGGACCGGGATCGGCGACCCCGCCCGCGGCCGCGGCCTTGCCGACAAGTTCGTCCACCTCGTTCCGGCTGTCGGCGGACAGGCAGAACAGCGCCTGGTTCGAGGTCTTGGCATCCGCAATCGGCTTCGGCGTGAACTGGCGGAATTTGTCGTGGGTCGCCAGCATCACGTAGATGGTCTCGGAAAAGACCATGCAACTCGCCGTGTCGTCGCTGAATTGCGGATTTCTGATCCCGCCGACCGCCTCATAGAAGGCGGTCGCACGCTTGAGGTCGGTCACGGGCAGATTGAGGAAAATCATCCTGGGCATCGGCAGCTCCTTGGGCGGGTTCTGCCCAAGGACGTATGGCCCGACGGCCACCCGACACGGCTTCCGACTATATTTTGGCCCCCGATCTGCGGGGTTCGGTCGCACCGCCCCTTGAGGCAGCCTTACTTCTTCTCGTTCGGGTCCCGGTGCACCGGGTCGATCCACAGCACGGTCTCGGGCTTCTCGACCGGCTCGATGTCGAGGTTGATCGCCACCGCCTCGCCGTCGCTGCGCACCAGCACGCATTCCAGCACCTCGTCCGGACTGGCGTTGATCTCCTGGTGGGGCACGTAAGGCGGGACGAAAATGAAATCGCCGGGGCCAGCTTCCGCCGTGAACTGCAGCTTCTCGCCCCAGCGCATCCGCGCCTTGCCCTTCACGACATAGATGACGCTTTCGAGATGGCCGTGGTGATGCGCGCCGGTCTTGGCATCCGGCTTGATGCTGACGGTGCCCGCCCACAACTTCTGCGCGCCGACGCGTGCGAAATTGATCGCGGCCGCGCGGTCCATGCCTGCCGTCGAGGGCACGTTGGTGTCGAGCTGGTTGCCGGGAATGACGCGCACGCCGTCATGTTTCCAGCGATCGTCGTGATCGTGGTCATGGTGGGAATGCGAATGGTCATGGCCGGTCATGGGACTTGCTTTCTGTTGGTTCCGTGCGCGGCAAACTAACCCGAAGCCGCGCCCGCGAGCCATACCAAAATTGGAACCCTCGTAGCCCCGGGACGTTGACTACACGACCAGATGAAAAGGAGAGTTTCATGGGCAGCACCACCGACAAGATCAAGGGCAACGCGAACGAAGCAATCGGCAAGGCCAAGCAGGGCATCGGTGAAGCCACCGGTTCCGATCGCATGAAGGGCGAAGGCGTGGTGCAGGAAGTGAAGGGCAAGGGCCAGCAGGCCATGGGCGATGCCAAGGACGCCGCAAAGAATGCGATTGATCGCGCCGCGGCCTCCGCGAAGCGCGCGACGGAATGACGCGCAGGAGATGAATGCGAAAAGACCGGCCGAAAGGCCGGTCTTTTTGTTTGTGCAGTCATTCCAGGGCGGCTCGAAGAGCCGAATCCCGAACAACAGCTGCGCCGTCACTTCACCGCGAGCAATTCCACGTCGAACATCAGCGTCGCGTTCGGCGGAATAACGCCGCCGGCGCCGCGCGCGCCGTAGCCGAGCTGCGGCGGAATGATCAGCGTGCGCTTGCCGCCGACCTTCATGGAGGCGACGCCCTCATCCCATCCGGCGATGACGCGGCCCTTGCCGATCGGGAATTCGAACGGCTCCTTGCGATCGACGGAGCTATCGAATTTCTTGCCCTTCTGGCCGTTCTCATAGAGCCAGCCGGTATAGTGCATTACGCAGATCTGGCCCGGCTGCGGCGAGGCGCCGGTGCCGACGGTGGTATCGATGATCTGCAAGCCTGAAGCTGTGGTCATGGTCTTTCCTGCGGTCTGGGCCGAGGCCGTGGTGGAAACGAAATGCGACACGCTGGCGATCACGGTGATCGCGAGTGCCGACATCAGGGCGAGGAGTGCGCGCTTAAAACGCTGCATAAAACACCTTCCGTTTGAGGCGGGAGGTGTCTAGCGCAACGCCGTCGCCGTTTCCACCCCTCACACCTCGATATTTTCCAGCCGGACCGGGAGCTTGCGGATGCGCTGACCAGTGGCGTGATAAATCGCGTTGCAGATCGCGGCATTGGTGCCGACATTTGCAAGCTCGCCGAGCCCTTTGACGCCCATCGGGTTGATGCGATCGTCCTGCTCGGAGAGCATGATCACCTCGACGCCGGCGACGTCCGCATTCACAGGCAAAAGATAGTCGGCCAGATTGTCGTTGACGTACCGCGCATTGCGCTCGTCGATTTCCGTGGCCTCCAGCAGCGCCGACGACATGCCCCAGATCAGGCCGCCCATCAGCTGGCTGCGCGCGGTGCGCGGGTTCATGATGCGGCCTGCCGCAAAGGCGCCGACCAGACGGGGGCAGCGGATCTCGTGCGTGAAGCGGTTGACGCGGATTTCGACGAACTCGGCACCGAAGGCGTAGGCGATCTGATCCTTCATGGCATGACCGCCGACCAGCCGCACCTGCCCCTTGTGCATGGCGCGGAAGGAATCCGGCGGCGCGCCTTCCGGCTTCCACTCACCATATTCCTCGACGACGCCGACCCCGAGCGCATCAAATGCCTTCTCCAGGTCGAGCGGACGGTCGCCCTTCGCCGCTTGCGTTGCCGGCGTCTGGCCAAGACCCACGGTCTCCTTGGCCTTGTCCGTCAGGCTTTGGCTCGGCATCACCGCCTTGAACAGGCGCTGGCGAATCTTATCGCACACCATCATCACCGCCGAACAAGTGCTCGCGGTCGAGTTCGATCCGCCGGCAACCGGCGCCGGCGGCAGATCACTATCGCCCATGAAGACGGCGACTTTCTCGAGCGGCACGCCGAGCCGCTCGGCGGCCGTCTGCGCGATGACGGTGTAGGCGCCGGTGCCGATCTCATGGCCGGCGATCTCGACGCGGGTGCGGCCGTCGCGCTGCAGGCGAACGCGCGCCGCGGACGGCGCCATCTGGGTCGGATAGCAGGTGGCGGCACAGCCATAGCCGATCAGCCAGTCGCCTTCCGACATCGATTTCGGCTGAGGCGAGCGCCGCGCCCAGCCGAACGCCTTGGCGGCCTCGTCGAAACAGGCCATCAGCGAGCGCGACGTATAGGGCTTGCCGCCGATCGGCTCGTTGGTGGTGTCGTTGAGGCGGCGCAGCTCGACCGGGTCCAAATTCAGCTTCACCGCGAGCTCGTCCATCGCGCTCTCCAGCGCGAACAGATACGGCACCTCCGGCGGCGAGCGCATGAAGCCGGGGGTGCTGCGATCCGCACGCACGATCGACACCAGGCTGGCGACGTTCGGACAGGCATAGAGGCGCGCCGTCGTCTTGGTGCCGCCGACGCAATAGGCGTCGGGGCGCGACGACACCTCGGCGCCCTCATGTCTGAGCGCGACCAGCTTGCCGTCAGGGCGCGCGCCAAGCTTGATCTCGTGGCGGGTCTCGGCACGGTGAGTGGTGATGGTAAAGCCCTGGTCGCGGGTCGGAACCAGCTTGATCGGCCGGTTCAGCCGCCTTGCGATGCCGGCGATGATGGCCGTGCGCGGCGTCATTGAACCGCGCGAGCCGAAGCCGCCGCCGACGTAAGGGTTGACCACGCGCACCTTGTCGGCGTCGATTCCGAGCTGCTCGGCGACGCCGTTCTTGAGGCCATAGACGTACTGGCTGCCCTCGTAGATGACGAGCTCGTCGCCCATCCAGGCACAGCTCGTCGTGAACAGCTCCATCGGATTGTGGTGCTGCGCCGGCGTTTCGTAGGCGGCGGTCAGCTTGACCTCGGCTTCCTCGAACGCCTTGGCGAAATCGCCGACTTCAGGGTCTTCCTTGAACTGGGCATTCTGCCCCTTCGCCGCCGCCGTGGTGGTGCCGGGCGAGTCGAAAGTCGCGCTCGGGGCCGTGGCGGTGTAGCTGACCTGGACCCGGTTGGCCGCCTCGCGCGCAGCCTCATAGCTTTCCGCAACGACAACAGCGATAATCTCTCCGTCATGGGCGATCTCGGCCGACTTCAGCGGCTGGATCGTCGTGCCCGCATAACCGCCATTGCTGAACAGCTTCGACTCCTTCAGTTCCGGCGCATTCTCGTGGGTGACGATGTCGATCACGCCGCGGACACGCTTGGCGCCATCGAGATCGAAACTGTCGATGCGACCTTTGGCGATCGCACTGGTGACCAGGAATGCATAGGCCGGATTGTCCAGCGGCATGTCGGACGCATAGGTGGCGCGCCCCGTTACCTTTGCAGCCGCGTCATAGCGCGGCACCGGCTGGCCCATGTTCGTCTTCGGCTCGGGAGCTGCAGCGGTCATGATCAGATCTCCATCGTTACGGCCTGCTGGAGCGCGCGCGCCACCACACGCTTGCCGAGCGCGATCTTGAAGCTGTTGTGCCGGCGTCCCCTGGCGTCCGCAAACGCGGCGTCGGCAACCCGCTGTGCGAGGCCGTCATCGAACTTCTGCCCCTTCAACACCGCCTCCGCCTCGCGCGCCCGCCAGGGCACGGTGGCGACGCCGCCCAGGGCGATCCGCGCGTCCCTGACCGCGCCGTCCTGCACGTCGAGGGCGACCGCAGCCGACGACAGCGCGAACTCATAGGACTGCCGGTCGCGCGCCTTCAGATACACCGAACGCGGCCAGCGGCCGGAGATGGAGAAGGCCGAGATCAGCTCCCCTGGCTTCAGCGTCGTCTCGATGTCGGGCGTATTGCCGGGGGCCTTGTGCAACTCTGCGAACGGCAGGTTGCGCGTGCCGGATCTGCCGGTGATTTCGACTATGGCGTCCAGCGCAATCAGCGCCTGAGCGAAATCGCCGGGATAGGTTGCAATGCATTGGTCGGAGACGCCGAGGACGGCATGCATACGGTTGACGCCGTCCATGGCGGCACACCCGGAGCCGGGATTGCGCTTGTTGCAGTTCTCATAGGAGACATCGCGGAAATAGCTGCAACGGGTCCGCTGCATCACATTGCCGCCGAGCGTCGCCATGTTGCGTAATTGGGCGCTGGCGGCGAGCTTGAGCGAATTGGCAATCACGGGATAGTGGCGCTGGATTTCATCGTGCGCGGGAACGTCCGACATCTTCGCGAGCGCGCCGAGCCGCAAGCCGTCGGTGCCCGGCTCGATTGCCGACCAGGCGCGCGCCAGCGGATTGATATCGACGATCGCGGCCGGCCGCATCACGTCGAGCTTCATCAAGTCGATCAGGGTGGTGCCGCCTGCTAGCGGCTGCGCTGCAGCCTTGGTCAGCACATCGTTCGCAGCCGCGGCGGCGCTGAGCGCCTGCACGGCCACGGCCGGGTCTGTTGCCCTTTGATATGAGAAAGGTCGCATGCGTCTAGCCTTTCACGATCTCGGGCGCGGCCTGCTTCACCGCCGCAACGATGTTGGGATAGGCGGCGCAACGGCAGATGTTGCCGCTCATATATTCGCGGATGTCGGCCTCGCTGCCGGCATGGCCCTCCTTCACGCAGGCGATCGCCGACATGATCTGGCCGGGCGTGCAATAGCCGCACTGGAATGCATCGTTGTCGACAAAGGCCTGCTGCATCGGGTGCAGGCGGTCGTCGGTGGCGAGGCCCTCGATGGTGGTGATTTCCTGCCCTTCCGCGACGAGTGCGAGCGTGAGACACGACACCACGCGCCGGTCGTCGATCAGCACGGTGCAGGCGCCGCACTGGCCGTGGTCGCAGCCCTTCTTGCTGCCGGTGAGCTTGAGATGTTCGCGGAGCGCGTCGAGCAGCGTGGTGCGCGCATCGAGGCTCAGGCGCTTGTCCTTGCCGTTGACCCGAAGGGTGACGTCGACAGGAAGCGAGGGATCCCGAGCGACCGGCGCACTCGTGCCTTCTGCGGCCGCCCGCGCCGTGAGCGGGACGAGCGCACTGCCGGCGGCGCCAGCCATGAAGGCGCGCCGATCGAATGCTGATTGTTTGGAACCTGGTGTATCGGACATCGACGCCTCCGCCGCTTATTTTCAAAGCAGCGCACGCCTGCACCGCTCATCGCCCCTTAACCTGAAGCAATGAGCTCCGTTCCGAACGGAAAAGGGCGATGCAGCAAATGCCGCATCGCCCCTCGTCAACTTTTCCTGATCTCGCGCGAGGAACTCGCGCCGGCGATCAATAACCGAGCGCGCAGCCGTCCTTGCGCGGATCGGAACCGCCGGTCAGCGTGCCCTTGTCCCAATCGATCCAGATCGCCTGGGCGCCGCCGAGCGGGCCGACCACGTTGGTGGTCTTGTGGCCGAGCTTCTTCAGCCCTTCGACGATCGCCGCCGGCACGCTGTCCTCGAGCTGATACTGGCCCTCGTAGTGCAGGCCGCGCGGCATGTCGATCGCTTCCTGCACGTCGCAGCCATAGTCGAGGATGTTGGTCAACAAATGGGTCTGGCCGGTCGGCTGGTACTGGCCGCCCATCACCGCGAACGGCATCACCGAGCGTCCGCCCTTGGTGAGCAGGCCCGGCATGATCGTATGCAGCGGGCGCTTGCCGCCTTCGATGCAGTTGGGATGGCCGGGCTGGATGCGGAAGCCGCCCGCGCGGTTCTGGAACAGCACGCCGGTCTTGTTCGAGACGATCGCCGAGCCGAAGGAGTGCGCGACCGAATTGATGAACGAGCAGACGTTGCGGTCCTTGTCCACCACCGTGATGTAGATGGTCGAGGGATTCATCGGCGGCGCGACATCAGGCAGGTCGAGCATGCCGTCCATGCGAATCTTGCTGATATACTCGTCGGCAAACCCCTTCGCGAGCATCTCGGCGACATTGATCTTCATGTGCTCGGGAGAGGCGACGTGCATCTCGCGATTCATGTAGGCGATGCGCGCGGCTTCCGCCTCGAGGTGGAAGCGCTCGACGCTCACGGGTGCATATTTGGTCAGGTCGAAGCGCGACAGGATGTTGAGCATCAAGAGCGCGGTGACGCCCGGGCCGTTCGGCGGGCACTGCCAGACGTCGTAGCCCTTGTACATGGTGCCGATCGGCGATGTCGTCTCGGTCGTGTGCGCAGCGAAATCGTCGAGCGTGTGCAGGCCGCCGATTCCCTTGAGAGTCTCGACCATGTCTTCCGCGATCTCGCCCTTGTAGAAGGCATCGCGGCCGCCCTTGGCGATCGCGCGCAGGGTCTTGCCGAGCTCGGCCTGGCGGATGACGTCACCGGCCACCGGCGGCTTGCCGCCCGGCAGCAGGTAGCGCACGGTGTTGGTGCCGGCCTTCAGCTTCTCGAACTGGTTCTTCCAGTCGAACGCGATGCGGGGCGCGACGACGTAACCCTCCTCGGCCGCCTTGATCGCGGGCTGGAGCAGCCGGTCGAAACCGAACTTGCCGTGGTCGCGCAAGACGGTCGCGAAGGCATCGATCACGCCGGGAATCGAGACCGCATGCGCCGAGGTCAGCGGGACCGATTTGATCTTGCGTTCGAGATACCAGTCGGCGTTCGCCGCCTTCGGCGCGCGGCCGGAGCCGTTATAGGCGATGATCTTGCCCTCACCCCGCGGCTGGATCAGCGCGAAGCAGTCGCCGCCGATGCCGGTCGATTGCGGCTCGATCACGCCCAGCAGGGCCGAGCCGGCGACCGCCGCGTCCACCGCCGTGCCGCCCTCGCGCAGCACCTCGATCGCCGCAAGCGAGGCCTGCGGGTGCGAGGTCGCGACCATCGCGTTGGTGGCGTGGACCGTGGACCTGCCGGGGAAATGGAAGTTTCTCATCGAATTTCTTGCTCTCGCTAGGCTCTCTTGGCCGTGGATGCGCGCGCCGCGCCGTCTTAGGAAAAACCGGGTCTACATGACACATTCCGGCGGCTCTCGGCAATGCTGGCATACCAGGGAAATGGCTGCCATCTGCTGGGCGTATAGACCTTTCGCGGCCGGCGGCGATGCGGGTTTTCTGAGCCGCACGCGCCTGCTAAACGAGCCGCCATGTCTGATCCGAATTTGGCCACCAAGGTCGCCGCCTTCTACCAGTTCGCCGCCCTCCCGGATTACCGCGAGCTGCGCGAGCCGCTGCGTGCGTTCTGCGCCGGCCTCAAGCTGAAAGGCAGCGTGTTGCTGGCGCAGGAGGGCATCAACGGCACGCTCGCCGGCGCGCCGGACGCGGTCGACGCCCTCGCTCATGAGCTGGCGCATGGCGACATGTTCGGCGGCCGGCTCGACCATCTCGAGTTGAAATTCTCGGCCGCCGAAGCGATGCCGTTCGGGAAGCTCAAGGTGCGGCTGAAGAAGGAGATCGTCACGCTTGGCGATGCGGCTGCCGATCCGACCCGCCAGGTCGGCACCTATGTCGATGCCCGCGAATGGAATGCGCTGATCTCGGCGCCCGACACGCTGCTGCTCGACACCCGCAACGCCTTCGAGGTGGCGATGGGAACGTTCGAGGGCGCGATCGACCCCGGCATCAGGAGCTTCGGCCAGTTCAAGGATTTTGCCGCCGAGCGGCTCGATCCGGCAAAGCATCGCAGGATCGCGATGTTCTGCACCGGCGGCATCCGCTGCGAAAAGGCGAGCGCGCATCTGCTCGCGCGGGGCTTCGCCGAGGTCTATCACCTCAAGGGCGGCATCCTCAGATATCTGGAAGAGGTGCCGGAGGCGCAGAGCCGCTGGCGCGGCGAATGCTTCGTGTTCGACGAGCGCGTCGCGCTCGGCCACGGTTTGCGCGAACGGAATAAGGACGCGATGCGTGACGAATGATATCAAGAGTCTGAGCGAGCGCATCGACACGCTGGAGACGCGCCTCGCCTATCAGGACGACACCATCGAGACGCTGAACCAGACCATCACGGCGCAGTGGAAGCAGATCGATCTGCTGACGCGGAAGATCACCGAGCTCGGCGAGCGCCTGCAGGAGGCCGAGGCGAATGCGCCCGGGCCAGCGAACGAGCCTCCGCCGCATTATTGAGCCGTCTTACTGGCCGGACGCCTTGGGCAGCAGGTTCATGACCTCGCCGGACATCATCATGCGGTCGCGGCCTGCGTCCTTGGCGTCGTAGAGCGCCCGGTCCGCAGCCTCGAGCAGCGAGGTGACGCCGGCCGTACGCTCCAGCGCCGGCCGGACGGTCGCGCCGCCGACCGAGACGGTGACGTATCCAGATGCCGGATTGCCGCTATGAACGAGGCCGGCCTCGAAAATGGCCTTGCGGATCCGTTCGCCGACCAGGGCGCAGCCGGCGGCATCGGTGTTCGGCAGCAGCATGGCGAATTCCTCGCCGCCATAGCGCGCGGCCAGATCGCCGGCGCGCTGCGTCTCGGCCGCGATGATCTTTGCGACCAGGCGCAGGCAGGCATCGCCTGCGGGATGGCCGTATTCGTCGTTATAGGCCTTGAAGTGATCAACATCGATCATCAGCAGAGCGAGGCTGGAGCGGTCGCGATAGGCGCGCGCCCACTCCTCCTTCAGCCGCTCGTCGAAGCGGCGGCGATTGGCAAGGCCGGTGAGGCTGTCCTCGATCGCAAGCGTCTCGAGCCTGGTTTCCAGTTTCTTGTGCTCGGTGATGTCGCGCGAGATCGCCACCACGCCGTCGACGCGGCCATTGTCCTTGCGCGTCACCCGCATGGTCGATTCCAGCCAGACTTCGCCGTTCTGCCGGTGCGAATTGCGATAAGTGAGGCGCGCCTCCTCCCGATCGCCACGCTTCATGGCGTCGACGATCGCCTGAACCTCCGGCAGATCCTCCGGATTGATGCCCGCCAGCGCAGGCGTGCCGATCAATTGATTGGCGCGCCAGCCGACGACGCGAACGGACGAGGGCGAGACATAGCGCAACCGCTCGTCGAGCCCGATGCTTGTCACCATGTCGCTGGAGCCTTCCGCGAGCAGGCGGAAATGCGCCTCCTTCTCGACCAGGGCCGCGGCCATGTGCTGGCCGCGCTGCAGTTGCCGCACCAGCACGGCGCCGATGACCGCGATCAGCATCACCAGCGCGACGACGTAGAGCATGCGGGAGATTGCCGCAGCGCGCCAGGGCGCGAGCAGCTCCTCTTTGTCGAGCGTGGCCACCAGGACCAGAGGATAGCGGCCAGAGCGTTTGAAGAAGCTCAGTCGCTCCGCGCCGTCCAATGGTGACTTGAAATGATAGACGCCGCTCGGCCGTTGCAGACTGGCGTCTCGGAAGAGCGCAGTGTCGGCGACGCTGCGGCCGACGAGCTCGTCGTTGCCGGGATTGCGCGCGATGATCAATCCGTCGCCATGCACCAGCGTCGCGGAGCTGTTGCGACCGATCTCGAACTGCTCATAGAAGTGCGCGAGATATCGAGAGCTGATGGTCGCGAGCACCACGCCGCCGAAGCTGCCGTCCGGCTTGTTGAAGCGGCGCGACAGGGTGACCACCCATTCGCCTTCGAGGAGGCTCTTCACGGGATGGCCGACATAGGGCTCCCGTTTCGGGGAGAGCTGATGATAGCGGAAAAACGCATCGTCGCTGAGCGTCGAGCCGGTCGTGCCGGGCGAGGTCAGCCAATTGCCGTGGTCGTCGATGATGGCGAGGCTGTGGATGCGCGGCACGGCCTTCTTGCGCGCCTCCAGGACGTTGCCGAGTTTCGTGAGGGTGGCGGGGCCGGTGCCATCCATCTCCAACCGGCTGACGACGCCGACGACGCCGGAATCCAAGAGATCGAGGCTGTCCTCGGCATGCTGGGTCAGCGAACGGGCAACGTTCGCCATCTCTGTCTCGGCGCCTCTGAGCACCGAATCGCGTGCGGTCCATTCGCGCCAACCGCTGACGCCGAGGATGGTCACGCAGGTCAGCGCAACGAACGCCGCCGCGCGCAGCGGCAGACGGCTCCATCCAGTTCGTTGAGTTGCAGCGCTCATGCGGCAGAGGTCTCCGATGGTTCGGAACCTCTGCCGCTTCTGTTATTGAACTCTGAAGTGCCCGCCGCAATACCCGTGAATATCGCAGTTTTCCGTAGTCCTACGGACGCAAGGGTCTGCGCATCGCTAACAGGATATTAGCAAGCCGATCGGAATCCGGCGTCGCCCCTCCACTAGCTGAATATGGCCTTCACCTTGTCCCAGAGCGAGGGATTGTCGGCCTCCGCATCGGCCTTCGAGGGCGTCGGCTGGGCGGCGCTCACGGGATCGGACGCCGGGAAGCTATCCTTCAGCCCGGCGTCGAGCTTGGACTGGCGGTCGGCAGCGAGCGCTTCGTGCAGATCGTCGGCGTGCTTGTCATGCGGCGCGGGATTGAATGTCTCAGCCATGGTGTCCTCCATCGGCTGGGTCAACGCGGCCCTGCTGCGCTGGTTCCCCTGTTCCGCTGAGGGCCGATGGGGTGTATCAGGGGCCATAACCCCGTTCAGGACCGTTCGTGCCCCAATCTGCAAAAAAGCCCTTCATCGACGTGCTCTCCGGCCAGCGCCAGAGCATCCCGCCCATGTGGATGATGCGGCAGGCCGGCCGCTATCTGCCGGAATATCGCGAGGTGCGCGCCAAGGCCGGCGGCTTCCTCGATCTCTGCTTCAACCCGGAGCTGGCAGCCGAGGTGACGCTGCAGCCGATCCGCAGGTTCGGCTTCGACGCAGCGATCATCTTCTCGGACATTCTGGTGATCCCCTATGCGCTCGGCCGCTCGGTGCGATTCGAGGTCGGCGAGGGCCCGCGGCTGGAGCCATTGGATGATCCCGCCAAGGTCGCGACGCTGGCGCCGCGCGCCGATCTCGGCAAGCTTCAGCCTGTGTTCGATGCATTGAAGCTCGTGCGCAGCGCGCTCGATCCCAAGACCGCCCTGATCGGCTTCTGCGGCGCGCCGTGGACGGTCGCGACCTACATGGTCGCAGGCCAAGGCACGCCGGACCAGGGGCCGGCACGGATGATGGCCTACCGGCATCCGGAAGCGTTTGCTGAGATCATCGACGTGCTGGTCGAGAGCTCGATCGAGTATCTGCTGGCGCAACTCGCAGCCGGCGCCAATGCCCTGCAGATTTTCGACACCTGGGCCGGCGTGCTGCCGCCGGCCGAATTCGCGCGCTGGTCGGTCGAGCCGACGCGGCGCATCGTCGAGGGCGTGCGGGCCAAGGTGCCCGATGCCAAGATCATCGGCTTCCCCCGTGGGGCCGGCGCACAGCTGCCCGGCTACGTCGAGGCGACCGGGGTCAATGCGGTCAGCATCGACTGGACCGCGGAGCCGGCCTTCGTCCGCGAGCGCGTGCAGTCACGCGTCACTGTCCAGGGCAATCTGGACCCGCTGGTGCTGATCACGGGCGGCGCCGCGCTCGACCGCGCGGTCGACAACACGCTGGCGAACTTTGCGCAGGGGCCGTTTATCTTCAATCTCGGCCACGGCATCCAGCCGGAGACGCCGATCGCCCATGTCGAGCAGATGATCAAGCGCGTGCGGGGCTGATTTTCCCGTCTCTTCAGAGGGGCGATAACAAAAAACGCGAAAACAACCCCATGCACAGTACAAATCATTGAAGAATTTCGCGCGCCGCGACTCGATCGCCGGTGATGTTTGACGCGTCGGGCAAAACAGCCGCAATGAGGCTCAGCGCGGCCGGCTGCGCTCGATGATCTCGGCGGCGCCCTTCGTCAAGAGATCAAGCCCCACCGCACGTCCGAGCTCGCGCGGGCGGTTGGCGGGACCTTGGCGCGACGCCTCGATGATGGTGTTGCCGGAGAGATCCAGCACCGATGCGGTGAGCGACATCTGATCGCCCGCGATGGTCGAGAATCCCGCGACCGGCGAATTGCAGTGGCCGTTCAGCACCCACAGCACCTCGCGCTCGGCGTCGGCAGAGGCGTGCGCGGCGGGGTCGTCGATCGATGCGAGGATCTGCCGCGTCTGCCAGTCCTGCGCCGCGCATTCGACGGCGACGATGCCCTGCCCCGCCGCGGGCAGCATCTCGGCTGCCGTGAATTCGTAGCTGAGGCGATGAGACAGGCCGACACGATCGAGTCCTGAACGCGCCATGATCAGCGCATCTGCCGGTCCGACCTCACCGCCGTCAGGCAGCCGCTGCTTGGTCTGATTGTCGAGCTTGCGCACGCGCGTGTCGGCGGCACCGCGGAAATGAATGATCTCGGCTTCCGGAAATAACCTTCGGGCATACGCCGCCCGCCGCACGGCGTTGGTGCCGATCTTGAATCCCTTGCCACCGGACTGGCGGAAGGCGTCGAGGGAAATTCCATTCCCCAGCACCA
>Ga0102587_1001424_pt1 | contig 17772 bp, 18 predicted proteins | sample AraplaF_Col_mTSA_FD_76853 | JGI IMG/M metagenome (GOLD analysis project Ga0102587, IMG submission 76853) | Arabidopsis root microbial communities from the University of North Carolina, USA - plate scrape MF_Col_mTSA (SPADES assembly) (version 2) | ecosystem: Host-associated > Plants > Roots >... | reverse complement strand
AGCGCGCGCCCTTGCGCAGCCCCCGCTTGCCGGGAAAGCGCTGCACGTCCCAGAAGTCCTGCCAGCTTCGCGGTGCCTCCTTGAAGCGGCCCGGCTCGTAGGCCATGACGGTGGCCCACACGAATGCGCCGACGCCGCACTCCTGCACGGTGCCCGGCAGCAGCATGCCGGCATGGGGAATGCTGCCGCGGTCTATGCGCTCGAAGAGGCCGGCATCGCATCCGGCCTTCAGGTCGGCGGATTCCACTTCGGCCACATCCCATTCGTTCTTGCGTTCCTTGACCATGCTGCGAATGGCCGGGAGGTCACCCGGATATTCAACCCCCCGCGCTTCGGTTTTGTAGGCCGCCTTGAAAGGCTGGATGAAGGCCGCGTCCTGTGCCTTGCCGTTGGCCCCGCCGAAGTTGGCGACGGTCAGCCCTTGCGCGGGGATTTGAACGGGGCTCTGGGCGTGCGCCGATAGCACCAGGCTGAAGGCTGCAACAAGCATGGATAGATGGTGCGTTTTCATGGGAGCATGCCTTTCAATTCGATTTCCACAAACCGGAATTCCTTCGCGCCTGTGTTGATGACGTTGTGCGCCACGCCTGCGGGCCGCGCATAAGCCTGGCCCGCGTGCAAGTTGACGTCCGACCCGCCTATGCCCAGGGTGCCGTCCGTCAGCGGTACCACCACGTAGGGGCGGGTGTGGACGTGATGGCCTGTTTCGGCGCCCGGCGCAAAGCGCCATTCGGTCACGACGACCCGCTCGTCGTCGACGTGCACGAGTGCGGTGGCTTGGAGCGTCATGGTGCGCTGCCCTCCAGGTGGAAGGCCTTGGAAGTGATGCGCCAGCCGTCATCGGTGCGAAGGTAGCCCAGGTGGTCGACAAACACTTTCTGGTTGATGCGCACTCGCACTTTGACCATGGCCTGCCGGTTTGACACCACGTCGATCAGCAGGATTTCCTGCTCCCGCGGCGCGCCTGAAAGCAGCGGAGAGATGCGGGTCGCCAGAATCTCCCGATAGGCCGAGGTGGGCCATACCACCAGCGCATCATCCGTAAAGCCATGGAGTTGCGCCGTGGGATGAAAGACGTTGTCGAACTGCGCGACGTCGCAGTCGTACATGAGTTGGAAATATCGCTCGACTGCGGCGGGCAGGTTGCCGATGACCTCGGCCCGAATGTTGTCTTGGCGCATGAATTGCCCTGTGGTGAAAGAAAGAGCCAGCGCTCAATTGCGCCGCCCGCGCAGCCATTCCAGAAGCAGCAGGAGGGTGGTGGTGAAAATGATCAGCAAGGTGGCCACGGCCGCGATCGTTGGCGAGATGTTTTCCCGGATGCCGTTGAACATCTGGCGGGGCAGGGTAGCCTGGTCCGTGCCGGCCAGGAACAGCGTGACCACCACTTCGTCAAAAGAGGTGGCAAATGCGAACAGCGCGCCGGAGATCACGCCCGGAGCGATGACCGGCAGTGTGATCCTGAAGAAGGTTCGCAAGGGCGTCTCGCCAAGGCTCAGTGATGCCCTGACCAGGTTGTGGTTGAAACCCGCAAGCGTCGCCAGCACGGTGGTGAGCACGAAAGGCGTGCCCAGCGCCGCGTGCACGGCGATCAGGCCCAGGTAGCTGTCGGCCAGGCCGAGCGGCGCGAAGTAGAGGTAGGTGGCCACCCCTACCACCACGATGGGCACCACCATCGGCGCGATGAGAATGCCCATGAGCAGGCTCTTGAAGCGAAAGTGGGTGCGCGACAGGCCCACCGCGGCCATCGTGCCGAGCGTGGTGGCGATCAGTGTGGCGGCGGGCGCCACGATGAAGCTGTTCTTCGCGGCCCGGGCCCATTCGGGCGAATCCATCAGGTTGCGGTACCACTTCAACGACCAGCCCGGGATGGGATAGGCCAGGAAGGAACTGTCGGAAAACGACAGCGGCACCACGACCAGGATGGGCGCCAGCAGAAAGATGAGTATGGCGACGCAAGCGGCACGCACCAGCCACCAGCCGGCTTTGTCGGCCGTGGTGGCATAGCGCGGGAAGGCGGGGCCGGTAATGATTTTGGGCATGGTGGATGAAGGTAGGAAAAAGAAGCTGAGGACTACGTCTTGAAAAGAAATCAGCCCATGCTGAGCTCGGCCTTGCCGATGCGCCGGTAGACGCCGTAAAGAACCATGGTGGCCGTGAGCAGCAGTGCGCCCAGCGCGCAGGCCATGCCCCAGTTGATCTCCACGTTGGTGTAGCGCGCGATGTAGTAGCTCAGCATCTGGTCGTCCGCGCCGCCCAGCAGGGCGGGGGTCACGTAGTAGCCGATGGACAGGATGAATACCAGCAGCGCCCCGGCGCTGATGCCCGGGTAGGTTTGCGGCACGTAGACGCGGATGAAGGCGGCCAGGGGCGCGCTGCCCAGCGAAACCGCGGCGCGCACATAGGTCGGCGGCACGTTCTTCATCACGCTGTAAAGCGGCAGGATCATGAAGGGCAGCAGGATGTGCACCATGGCGATCACCACGCCCGCGCGGTTGAACAGCAGCGGCAGCGGGCTGTCGACCAGCCCCATGCCGATCAGGCCGCGATTGACCAGGCCTTCGGACTGCAGCAGCACGATCCAGGCGGCCACCCTCACCAGGATGGAGGTCCAGAAAGGCACCAGCACCAGGATCATCAGCAGGTTGGCCTTGCGCGCCGGCAGCGAGGCCAGCCACCAGGCCAGCGGGTAGCCCAGTGCCAGGCAGAACAAGGTGACGACAAAGCTGATCTGGAAGGTGCGCAGCAGGATGGGGCCGAAAGCGCGCTGCTCGGGCGGCATGCGTTCGACATCACCCTGGCTGTCCCGCCGCAGGTCTACCGAGGCCAGCAGGTAGTCGGGTGTCCAGCGCGAACCGTTTTTGGCGATCGCTTGCCAGAAGGGCGGCTCCGCCCAGCGCGGATCGAGCTGGACCAGCCTGTCCCGTATCTCCTCGGCCGATCCCGTGACCGGCAAGGCGCGAAACGCGCCCATCACCAGGGAGCGCGCGCCGGGGACTTCGGCGTTGAGCCTGCGCGCCAGCGCGCCGGCGTCCGAGCTGTCCGGGAGGCGGCCCAGGTCTTCCACCAGCGCCGCATAGCTTGCGGCGGAGGGAGGCGCCTGCGGATTCCAGCCCTGGAGGCTGTGCACCGTGCGCGGCAGCGCGTTCACGACTTCGGGGTTTTCGACGGCACGCTGCAGCAGGGCCGCAATCGGAATCAGCAGGGTCAGCAGCAGGAACACCAGCAAGGGCACGGTCAAGGCGAAGGCGCGCCATTTGCGCCGCGCATCGGCCCGCGACAGCGCCCGGCGCAGCGCGCGGGAGTCCTCGCCCCTCAGGGCCGCCTTGCTGGTGGAGCTGTTCATGCTGGTCTGCTTCCCGGTTTTATTGCGTGGCCCAGGCGGCGAACCGTTTCTCCAGCGCCTCGCCCTGGTCGGCCCAGAAGCCGACGTTCATCTGGATGGCTTCCTTGGCGTTGGCCTGCGAGGTTGGCAGGTCGTCCAGCACCTTTTTGTCCAGCTTGGCCAGGGCCTTGGTGTTCACGGGGCCGTAGGCGATGTTTTGCGCGTACACGGCCTGCGTGGCGGGCTGGCTGGCGAAGGCGATGAATTTCATCGAGGCGTCCTTGTTGGGCGCGCCCTTGGGGATGACCCAGTAGTCCAGGTCGTAGATGCCGCCGGGCCAGTAGATCTTCAGGTTGCGGCCTTCGCGGTTGGCCGCGTCGATGCGGCCGTTGTAGACCGTGCTGAGGGCGACGTCACCGGCCACCAGGAACTGGGCGGGCTGGGCGCCGGCTTCCCACCACTGGATGCTGGGCTTGAGTTCCGTCAGCTTGCGGAATGCGCGGTCTGCGCCTTCCTTGGTGGCCAAAACCTTGTAGACATCGGCGGGTTTGACGCCGTCGGCCATCAGCGCGAATTCCAGGTTGTAGCGGGCGCCCTTGCGCATGCCGCGCTTGCCGGGAATCTTTTTGGTGTCCCAGAAGTCGGCCCAACTGGCGGGGGCTGTCTTGACCTTGTCCGCGTTCCAGGCCATGACGGTGGACCAGACAAACACACCCACGCCGCATTCGCTGACGGCGGCGGGAAGGAAGTCGGCCTTGGCGCCTATCTTGCTGAAGTCGATTTTTTCAAACAACCCTTCGTCGCAGCCGCGCTGCACGTCGGGCGACTCGACCTCGACGACGTCCCAGGTGACTTTTTTCGTTTCGACCATGGCCTTGATCTTGGCCTGCTCGCCGTTGTACTCGACGGCCACGACTTTGGTGCCCGCCTTTTCAAAGGGCTCGTAGTAGGCCTTTTTCTGCGCGTTGGCATTGGCGCCGCCGAAGTTGACGACGGTGATCTGCTGCTGCGCGAACGCGGGTACGGCCAGGCACGAAGCCATGGCGACGGCTGTGATATTTTTCTTTGTGGTGCTCTTCATGGTGCGATCTCCTCGGTGGTTGATAAAAGTAAAGGTGAGTGCCGAAAGGTGGGGGAGGGCGCGGCCTTCAGGCCGCGTAGATCCGCGTGAACGCGGCCGGAAATTCGAGATGCACGGCCTCTCCCGGCTGCGGCGGCGCCAGGCCGTCCAGGGCGGTCAAGGGCAGCTTTACGGTGGCCTCGGCCTGTGCATCGCCGAGGCTGCACAGCAGGCGCAGGTGGTCGCCGAAATAGATGACACGCGCGACCCGCGCGGCCAGCAGGTTCGCTGTTGTGGCCGGGGCCTGCCGGTGCAGCAGGATGCGTTCCGGGCGGATATAGGCCTCTGCCGGCGCACCGGCGCCCAGGCCGTTGATGTTGATGCCGCCCAGCACCCGGCCGTCGCCCAGCCGGAGGCCTGCCTCGCCCGAAACCACGCCCTTGAGCACGGTGCTGTCGCCGACAAAACCCGCGACGAAGCGGTTGGCCGGCGCCTCGTAGAGCGTTTCAACCGGCGCCAGCTGCTGTATGGCCCCGTCGTTGAACACCGCCACGCGGTCGCTCATGGTCAAGGCTTCCCCCTGGTCGTGGGTCACATAAACAAAGGTCACGCCCAGCTGCTTGTGCAGCTCCTTGAGTTCGATCTGCATGTGCTCGCGCAGCTGTTTGTCCAGCGCGCCCAGCGGCTCGTCCATCAGCACCAGCTGGGGCTCGAACACCAACGCCCGCGCCAGGGCAACGCGCTGCTGCTGGCCGCCCGACAGCTGCCCGGGCAGGCGCTCGGACATGCCCGACAGGCGAACCATGTCCAGCGCGCGCTGCACGCGGCTTGCCTGGTCGGCCTTGGACACCTTGCGCACCGTGAGCGGATACGCCACGTTCTGTCCCACGGTGAGGTGCGGGAAGAGGGCGTAGTTCTGGAACACCATGCCGAAGTTGCGCTTGTGCGGCGGCGTGCCGGTGATCGGCGAGCCGCCCAGGAAAATTTCCCCGGCGGTCGGCGACTCAAAGCCGGCCAGCATCATCAGCGTGGTGGTTTTCCCGGAGCCCGAGGGGCCCAACAGGCTGAGGAATTCCCCCTGGTGGATGTCGAGGTCCAGCTGCTGCACGACAAGCTGCTCGCCATCGTAGGTTTTTTGCACGCCTGAAAAGCGCACCAGGACCTTGTTGTCGCTCATCGTTCGCTCACTGTTGTTGTTTGCGGGCCGGCCATGCCGTCAGCGCAGCGCGGCGAAGCTGTCGGCCAGGATCTTCAGGCCTTCGTCCAGCAGCGTGTCAGGGGCTGTCAGGGGAACCAGGATCCGGATCACGTTGCCGTAGCTGCCGCAGGACAGCAGGATCAGGCCGCGCCGGGCCGCTTCGGCCACCACGCGCTTGGTCAGTGCCGCGTCGGGGCGGGAAGGCTGCCCGTCCTCGCAGATCTCTATGGCCACCATGGCGCCCAGGCCGCGCACGTCGCCTATGGATTTTTCCGTTTCGGCGATGGCGCGCAGGCCCTTGAGCAGGTGGGCGCCCATGGACTGGCTGCGCTCCAGGAGTTTTTCTTTCTCAAAGACCTTGAGCACCGCCAGTGCGGCCGCGCAGCCCAGGGGGCTTCCCGCGTAGGTGCCGCCCAGCCCGCCGGGGCCGGGCGCGTCCATGACCTCGGCGCGGCCGACCAGGCCCGCGATGGGAAAGCCGCCCGCCATGGATTTGGCCAGGGCGATCAGGTCGGGCGCCACCGGCCACTGTTCGCTCGCGAACCAGGTGCCGGTGCGGCCCGCGCCGGTCTGGACCTCGTCGGCGATCAGCAGGATGCCGTGCCGGTCGGCCAGGGCCTTCAGGCGGCTGATGAATTCGGGCGGGGCGACGTAAAAACCCCCTTCGCCCTGCACCGGTTCGATGATGAAGGCCGCCACGCGCTCGGGTTCGACGTCGTTCTTGAGGATCTGCTCGACCGAGTGCAGTGCCTGGTCCACGCTCACGCCGTGCAGGGCGTTGGGGAATTCGGCATGGAACACCTCGCCGGGGAAGGGGCCGAAACCCAGCTTGTAGGGCGCGACCTTGCCGGTCATGCCCAGGGTCATGTTGGTGCGGCCATGGTAGCCGCCGGTGAAGGCGACGACGCCGGGGCGCTTGGTATAGGCCCGGGCCACCTTGACCGCGTTCTCGACCGCTTCGGCGCCGGTGGTCAGCAGCAGGGTCTTTTTGGCGAAATTGCCGGGCGCCAGGGCGTTGAGCTTTTCCGCCAGTTCGACATAGGGCTCATAGGCGACCACCTGGAAGCAGGTGTGGGTGTAGAGGTCGAGCTGGGCCTTGACCGCGGCGATGACGTCGGGATGCAGGTGGCCGGTGTTGAGCACGGCGATGCCGCCGGCGAAGTCGATATAGCGGCGGCCTTCAACGTCCCACAGTTCGGCGTCTTTCGCCCGGGCGGCAAAAATCTCGTGTGCCTGGCCCACGCCGCGTGTCACGGCGGCTTGGCGGCGCGCCATCAGGGCGGCGTTGCTGGTAGTCTGGTTTGGCTGCATGTGAAGGTGGTTTCAGGTTTCGGGTGAAGGGACGGATGGACTGTAGAAGTCCGCGCCAGGCCCGTCCATGTACACCTTTACGTGCTTTTCAACACACTGTGCGGGTCTAGAATCCTGTACATGGATTCCCCAACCCGGTGCATGAGGATTGCGATGCACAATCTGCCTTTTTTGGTTTTTTGATGCTCACACTGCGCCCGGAACTACAGACGCCCCTGGTGAGCCAGATCGTTGACGGCCTGCGCGGGATGATTGCCGGGCAGGCGCTGAAACCGGGCGTCAAGCTGCCCTCCATCCGCGGTTTTGCCGCCATGCACGGCGTCAGCGTCTTCACGGTGGTGGAGGCCTATGACCGACTGGTGGCCCAGGGATGGCTTGTTTCCCGGGCCAATGCCGGTTTTTTCGTCAAGCGCCGGGGTGACGAGGGGACATCGGGTGCGCCCTATGCGCAGCCCCCGCAGCCGAAGTTCGACGCGCGCTGGTACCTCAAGCAGATATTCGAAAACCGCAACCTGCCGATGAAACCCGGCTGCGGCTGGCTGCCCCACGATTTCCTGTTCGGGGACGCGCTGCGCCGCAGCATGCGGCAGCTGTCGGTGGACGGCTCTTCCCTCGAAGGTTACGGCCTGCCCCATGGGCATATGGCGCTGCGCATGGTCATCGCGGAGGCCCTGGCTGAAAGCCAGATCGCGGTTGAGGTGAACCAGGTGTTGCTGACGCAGGGCTCCAGCCAGGCGCTGGACCTGGTGGCCCGGCAACTCCTCAAGCCGGGCGACACCGTGTTGGTCGACAACCCGGGTTATCCCAACCTGATGTTCATGCTGCGTTTCCTGGGGGCCAATCTGGTGGGCGTGCCGCGCACCCCCACGGGCTACGACCTTGCCGCGCTGGAGGCGCTGCTGGTCGAGCACAAGCCCAAGGCCTTTTTTACACAGCCTCGCCTGCAGAGCCCGACCTGCTCCATCGCCTCGGCGGCCCATCTGCACCGCTTGCTGCAACTGGCCGAGGCGCATGATTTCACGCTGGTGGAGAACGATATCTACGCCGACATGGACCCGACCTCGCGCTCCACGCTGGCCAGCCTGGACCAGCTGCAGCGCGTGGTGTATATCGGCAGCTTCTCCAAAACCATTTCCCCGAACCTGCGCGTGGGCTACCTGCTGGCGCGAGGCGAGCTGATTGAAGACTTGGCCCAGCTCAAGATGATTTCCGGGTTGACGTCCTCGGACATCGCCGAGCGGCTGACGTTCGGGGTGGTCACCGACGGCCGCTGGCGCAAGCACCTCAAGTCGCTTCGGGAAAAGCTGGCCCTGGCGCATCGCAAGACCGAAAAGAATCTGACCAACCTGGGATTCGAGCTTTTCCATGAGCCGGGGGCCGGCATGTACCTGTGGGCCCGGCACCCGGACCTTCCGGACGGCGCCGTGCTGTCCAAGGAGGCGACGCCCGAGGGCATCATGCTCGGGCCGGGGCAGTTGTTCCTGCTGGAGCCCCATCCCACGGGCTGGCTGCGTTTTAACGTGGCTTTCAGCGACGACGAGCGCATATGGCGCTTTTTGGCCCAGCGTATCGAGCTGGGCCAGCAAGCCGCGCAGTAGCCGGCCGGCAGCCGCCTGGCGGCCGGGGGCCGTCAGATCTCGATGACGCGGCGGGCAAAGCCCTCAAGATAGTCCATGAGCTTGTTGGCGCCCAGCACCGCGGCGGCCTCGTCGCCGGTGGCGATGCCCTGGGCCAGCTCCATGTGAAAACGCGCGCCTTCGGTGATCTCGCCCTCATGCTGGTAGGCGTACCAGAAGCGCCGGCATTGCACGATCAGCGGCACCACGCTCTTGACGGCCGAGCTGTTGCGGCAGGCCTCGTGGTTGACCAGGTCGAGTTCGTGGTCGGCCGCCATATAGGCCTCGAGGTTGGCGCGCTCGGCGGCCTTGACCATCTTGGCCGCGCAGCCGACGATGGCTTTGCGCTGGGCCGCCGTGGCGCGCCGCGCCGAGCACGCGGCGATCACGCCCTCGAGCACGCGCCGCGTGAGGATCACGTCCAGGTGGTCGGCCAGGTCGATGTTGGAGACCAGCAGGCCGCGCCGGGGCTGCTGCACGATCAGGCCTATGGAGACCATGCGCAGCAATGCCTCGCGCACCGGGGTGCGGCCCAGCTGGGTGCGCTGGGCCAGGTCGGCCTCGACCACGGGCGCCCCGGGCTGCAGCTGCAAGGTGGCGATCATGGCTTCGATCGCGTCGTAGGCGACGTCGGCGGCCCGGCGCTTAAGGGGTGTGGGCTGTGCGGTCGTGGACAGGGACATGGTGTTGTTGGGCATCTCGGCGTTGCAGCAGGGCCTGCCATTCGCCGACCAGGCCACGCCGGAAGAACGATACACAGACGATGAAGGTCAGGCCTATGAGCACGGTTACCACGCCGCCCAGGGCGGCGAGGTGGTTCTGCAGGCTGACCACCAGTGTGGAGCCTACCACGGGCCCCCAACTGGTGCCTAGCCCTCCCAGCAGCGTCATCAGCAGCACTTCGGTCGAGGTGCTCAGCATCACGTCGTTGAGCGCCGACAGCTGCAGCACCAGCGCCTTGAGCGAGCCGGCCAGCCCGGCCAGCGCGGCCGACAGCATGAAGGCGTAAAGCTTGCAGCGGTCGGTGTCGTAGCCCAGCGAGACGGCGCGCGGCGCGTTGTCGCGCAGCGCCTTGAGCGCCTGGCCGAAGGGCGAATGCACGATGCGGTGTATGGCCAGGAAGGCCGCGACGAACACCGCCAGCGTGAAGTAATACATGTTGTTGTCCACCGAGAGGTCGACCAGGCCCAGCAGCTTGCCGCGCGGGATGCCCTGCATGCCGTCCTCGCCGCCGGTCCAGGGAATCTGCACCGCCAGGAAGTAGGCCACCTGCGAGAGCGCCAGGGTGATCATCGCGAAGTAGATGCCGGTGCGGCGTATCGCCAGCGTGCCTATCAGCCAGCCTATGGCGGTGGCCACGGCCATGCCCGCCAGGATGGCCAGCTCGACGGGAAAGCCGGCCGCGCCGAAGCGGATCATCAGGATGCCCGTGGTGTAGCCGGCCCAGCCGAAGAAGGCCGCGTGGCCGAAGGACACCAGCCCGGTGAAACCGATCAGCAGGTTGAAGGCCAGCGCGAACAGCGCGTAGCACAGCACCTTCATGATAAAGACCGGGTAGGCGATTTCGGGGAAGGCCGGCACCAGCAGCGCGGGCAGCAGCAGCGCCAGCAGGATGCGCACGGGCATGGGGATGTGGGTGAGCAGGGATTTCATGGCTTCAGTGCTCCTTGCCGAAGAGGCCGGCGGGGCGCGTCAGCAGCACCACCGCCATGATGACGAACACCACCACGGTGGAGGCTTCGGGGTAGAACACCTTGGTCAGGCCCTCGAGCAGGCCCAGGGCCAGGCCGCTGACCACGGCGCCCAGGATGGAGCCCAGCCCGCCTATCACCACCACCGCGAACACGATGTTGAGCAGGTTGGCGCCCATCAGCGGGTTGACCTGCATGATGGGCGTGGCCAGCACGCCGGCGATGCCGGCCAGGCCCACGCCGAAGCCGTAGGTCAGCGTGATCATCAGCGGGATGTTGACGCCGAAGGCCTGCAGCAGCTTTGGGTTCTCGGTGCCGGCGCGCAGCAGGGCGCCCAGCCGGGTTTTCTCGAACAGGAACCAGGTGCAGCCGCAGATCAGGATGGAGGCCACCACCACAAAACCGCGGTACAGCGGCAAATACATAAACCCCAGGTCGACGCCGCCCTGCAGCAGTGCGGGCGGGTCGTAGCTGGCGCCCGAGATGCCGTAGAAGTGGCGGAACACGCCTTCGAGCACCAGCGAGACGCCGAAGGTCAGCAGCAGGCCGTAGAGGTGGTCCAGGTGGTAAAGCCGCTTGAGCAGGGTTTTTTCGAGCAGCACCCCCAGGCCGCCGACGATGAGGGGCGCCAGCACCAGCGCCGCCCAGAAGTTGATCTTGAACTCCGGGCCCAGCAGCAGCGGCAGCTGCGAAAAGCCCATCCAGGCCAGGAAGGCGGCCACCATGAACTGCGCGCCGTGCGCGAAGTTGATGATGTTGAGCAGGCCGAAAATGATCGCCAGGCCCATGCTCAGCATGGCGTAGAAGCAGCCGTTGATCAGGCCCACCAGCAACTGGGCCAGCAGGGACTGCATCGGGATGTCAAACATGATGTGTGTTTCGTCGGTGGCGCGGCGGCCGCCCCCTGGCATGCCGCCGCGCGCGGGATGGAGTTACTTGCCGGCCTGGCAGGCGGGGTTGATGGGCGGGAACACGTCGGCGCCCTTGAGCACGGACTTGACCTTGTAGTAGTCCCAGGGCGCTTTCGACTCGGCTGGCGTCTTGACCTGCAGCAGCAGCATGTCGTGCACCAGCGCGCCGTCCTCGCGCAGCTTGCCCTTGCGGATCACCGCGTCGTCGATGGTCATCTTGCGCAGCTGCGCCATGACGGCCTTGGCCTCGTCGGTGCCCGCGGCCTGCACGGCCTTGAGGTAGCTCAGCGTGGCCGAGTAGACGCCGGCCTGGGCGGCGGTGGGCATGCGTTTTTGTTTCTCGAAGAACTTCCTGGACCAGGCGCGCGAGCGCTCGTCGAAGTCCCAGTAAAAGGCTTCGCTCAGATACATGCCCTGCGCCTTGTCCAGGCCTATGCTGTGCACGTCGGAGATATAGGTCAGCAGCGGCGCGACCACCTGCTTGCGCGTGATGCCGTATTCATTGGCCTGCTTGATGGCGTTGACCGTGTCGTTGCCGGCATTGGCCAGCGCGATGACGTCGGCCTTGGAGGCCTGGGCTTTGAGCAGGAAGGACGAAAAGTCGTTGCCGGGGAAGGGGTGGCGCGAGCTGCCGACCACGCTGCCGCCGTCGGCCTTGATGACCTCGGTCGCGTCTTTTTCGAGCGAATGGCCGAAGGTGTAGTCTGCGGTGACGAAGTACCAGGTCTTCTTGCCTTCCTTGACCAGCGCGCGCGCCGTGCCGGCCGCCAACGCGTAGGTGTTGGTGGTCCACTGCGCGGTCAGCGGCGTGCATTTTTCGCCGAGGATGGCGGTGGCCAGGCCCGAGGAGGGCATGACCACGCGGTTTTTCTGCCGGGCGATTTCCATCACGGCCAGCGCGGTGGAGGTGGTGGGGAAGTCGGTCACCATGTCGACCTTGCCCTGGTCGAACCAGCCGCGCGCCAGGTTGGCCGCCACGTCGGGCTTGTTCTGGTGGTCGGCGAAGACCAGCTCGACCGGCTTGCCCAGCACCTTGCCGCCCATCTCCTCGATGGCCATGCGCGCCGCCGTGACCGAGCCCTGGCCGGACAGGTCGGAGTAAATGCCCGAGAGGTCGTTGAGCACGCCTATCTTCACGACGTCATCGCTGACCTGGGCGTGGACGGAGAAGGGCGAAAGGGCCGCGCAGGCCGCCAGGCAGACGGAGAGTTTGCGAAATTGCATAAAGGGCTCCATGGGTTAAGGAAAAAAGCAAAGGGAAGGGGAGGGGTGAAAACTCAGATGCCGAGCAGCTCGTCAAGCCGGCCTTGCCGGGATTCGACTTCGCGCTGCTCCATGACTTCAACCACCTGCCCGTGTTCGATCACGTAGTGGCGGTCCGCCAGGTGTTTGGCGAAACGGAAGTTCTGCTCCACCAGCACGATGGTGAAGCCGCGCGCCTTGAGCTCGCGTATCACCTGGCCGAGCTTTTGCACGATCACGGGCGCCAGGCCTTCGGTGATCTCGTCGAGCAGCAGCAGTTGGGCGCCGGTGCGCAGGATGCGCGCCATCGCGAGCATCTGCTGCTCGCCGCCCGACAGCCGCGTGCCGGGGCTGTTGGCGCGTTCCTGGAGGTTGGGAAACATGGCGTAGATCTGCTCCAGCGACATGCCGCCTTCGCCGACCTTGGGCAGCAGCAAGAGGTTTTCCTCGGCGGTCAGCGAGGCATAGATGCCGCGCTCTTCGGGGCAGTAACCCAGGCCCAGTCGGGCGATGCGGTGCGGCGGCAGGCCGATGGTTTCCTTGCCCGCCACGCGGATCGAGCCGGTGCGCTTGCCGACCAGCCCGAGGATGGCGCGCAGCGTGGAGGTGCGGCCCGCGCCGTTGCGGCCCAGCAGGGTGATGCATTCACCGGCCTTGACGTCCAGGTTGATGCCCTGCAGCACATGGGATTCGCCGTACCAGGCGTGCAGGTCGCGGATGGTGAGCATGGCCTCGCCGGTGGGGTGGAGGGGTTCAGGCATCTTCTTCGACTCCCATATAGGCTTCACGCACGGCCGGGTTGGCCGAGACCTCGGCATAAGGCCCCTCGGCCAGCACCTCGCCGCGCTGCAGCACGGTGATGGTGTCGCTGATGTCGGCCACCACCTTCATGTTGTGCTCCACCATCAGCACGGTGCGCTGCGCGGAGACCTGCTTGATCAGCTGTTTGATGCGGTCCACGTCCTCATGGCCCATGCCCTGCGTGGGCTCGTCGAGCAGCAGCAGTTCCGGGTCCAGGGCCAGTGTGGTGGCGATCTCCAGCGTGCGCTTGCGGCCGTAGGGCAGGTCGCCGGCGGGCAGCGCGGCAAAACGCGCCAGGCCCACCTGCTCGAGCAGGGCCATGGCCGGCGCGTCGAGCTTGCGCATGGCCGCGATCGACTGCCAGAAGTGGTATTCCACGCCCAGCTTGCGCTGCAGCGCGATCTTGACGTTCTCCAGCACCGTGAGCTGTGGGAACACGGCGGAGATCTGGAAGGAACGCACGATGCCGCGGCGCGCGGTCTGCGCGGGTTTTTCCTGCGTGATGTCGGTGCCGTTAAAGAGGATTTTTCCTTCGGTCGGCGTGTGGAACTTGGTCAGCAGGTTGAAGACCGTGGTCTTGCCGGCGCCGTTCGGGCCTATCAGCGCGTGTATGCTGCCGCGCCGCACGCGCAGGGCGACGTTGCGCACGGCGACAAAACCGCGGAACTCCTTGGTCAGCCCCTGCGTTTCGAGAATGATGTCCTGTGGCATGGTGGTGGATGGGTGCTTTCAGTCGTTGGTGTGGGGGCTAGCCAGCGTGGCGATGCGCGCGGGCGACAGCGGCGGCCTGGGCGCGGGCGGCGTCCAGCCGAATAAAAAATTCGCCGCCGCGCCGCAGACGCGGCCCTGGCAGGCGCCCATGCCGCAGCGCGTGTGCAGCTTGGCTTCGGTCCAGCCGCCGCAGCCGGCCAGCGCGGCCTGTGTCACGTCTTCGCAGCGGCAGACCAAGGTGTCGGGCCGCGCCAGGGTCTTGAGCGAGGGCGCCAGCGCGAAGTGCCGCTGCAGCTGCCCGGCAAAGGCTTGCCAGTGCGCGCGTTCCGCGTGGTGGCGCTGCGCGGCGGTGTTGTCCCCGATGGCGGCCAGCCCGGCGATGCGGCCCTGCGCGAGCGCGCGCTCACTGCCGCCCACGCCTGTGCATTCGCCGGCCGCGTAGATACCGGCCACGCTGGTCGCCTGCAGGCTGTCGACCGCCAGGGCCTGCGCGCCGCCGCCGGCCGGCACCAGCGCGCAGCCCAGCAACTGGCCCAGTTCGGTGTTGGGCACCAGGCCGAAACCACAGGCCACGCGGTCGCAGGCGATCTCGGTCTCACGGCCGGCATGCAGCAGGCGCGCGGACTGCACGCGACCCTCGCCTTGCGCCGAGACCACGCAGGTACTTGTGCGATAGCGTGCGCTGGCCAGGCCCAGGGCTTGTGTGGCCTTGCCGGGCCAGCGCAGCAATTGCGCCGCAAAACCCGCGACGGCCGGCAGGCCGGCCTGCTCGGCGATGCGGACCACTTTGGCGCCGGCGCGCCGCGCCGTGTCGGCCGCCACCAGCAGCAAGGGGCCGCTGCCGGCGATCACAATGCGCTCGCCTGCGACCGGCAGGCCGGCCTTGACCAGGGCCTGCAGACCACCGGCGCCTGTGACGCCGGGCAGCGTCCAGCCGGGGAAGGGCAGCAGCAACTCGCGCGCGCCCGTGCACAGGATCAATTTGTCATAAGGCTGCACCCAGCCTTGTTTGGCGTCCTCCAGCAGCAGCGCGCTGCTGCCGGCCAGGCTCACCACGCGCGTGCCGCACAGCAGGCGCACATTGGCGCAGCGCGCCAGCGCCTCGCGCATGCGCAGCGCCTGCGGCGTCAGATGGGCGCCGGGGCCGTCGCGCCAGATCTGGCCGCCCAGGACCGGGTTGTCGTCCAGCAGTGTGATGCGGGCGCCGCTGGGTGCGGCGGCCAGCGCGGCCGCCATGCCGGCCGGGCCCGCGCCGACGATCAGCAGCTCGCACGGAGCCGCGGGAGCTAGGGGCTTGTCGGGAGCGTTCATGGATTCTGCCCTCCAGCTGGTAGTCCGGTGTCCACGCGCAGGCCGTCGCTGCACAGGGTCTGGCAGGCCAGGCGACGCTGGCCATCGATGTCGACGCGGCATTCCTGGCAGATGCCCATGCCGCAGAACGGCGCGCGGGCTTCGCCGTGCACGGAGCGGCGTGCCACGCCCATGCGCGCGGCGTCGGCGATGCGCAGCGCCGCGGCCACGGACGTTCCCGTCTTGACCGACAGTGGCCGGCCGTTGACGTGGATCGTTACGGTGTCTGGCGTTTTCATGGTTGTGCGGTTTTGGCAAACCGCCGGGCGGCATACGGCGTGGGGCCGAGGGCGGGTGTGGCACAGCGCATCCGCGCGGCCGGCCACAGACCCTCACCCCAGGGATGGCGGCTGAGAGGGGGCAGGTTGTCGGACCTTGCGTTGCGCATGGCATTGCCCGTCATGGCCGTGTACCGGTGGTGCGGATCGTGTCAGTAACTCGCCAGCGCCGTGGGCTGGGCATTCTTGAACGTGAACACCGTGATGGGCGCCTGGGTCATGTTGCCCTTGTCGTCATAGGTGTAGGTACCCGCGACGCCCTTGTAGCTGCCCTTGTAGATTTCGGCGCCGACCTTGGCCACGTCGATGGAGTCGGCTTTGCGCATGGCCTCGCCGATCAGCATCGTCTGGTCATAGAAGGAAGCGCCGTAGGCGTCCGTATCGAGGTTGAAGCGCTTTTTGTATTTGGCCTTGAAGGCCGGTCCACCTGCGGCCTTTTCCAGCATGGAGCCGCCTTGCGCGCAAAAAACCGTGTCGTTGACCGCTTCGCCGCCGAGCTTGCCCATTTCGGGGCTGCAGAGCGTGTCGCCGCCCAGCAGCTTGGCGGACAGGCCCAGCTGTTTCATCTGACGCACCATGGGTGCGGCCTGCGGTGCGTAGCCGCCGAAGAAGATGGCTTCCGGTTTCTGCGCCTTGAGGTTGGTCAGGATGGCAAGGAAATCCACGGCCTTGTCGGTCGTGAACTCCTGCCCGACCACGGTGAGGCCCTGTTTTTTGGCTTCCTTGACGAATTCTTCCGCAACGCCCTGGCCGAACGCCGTGCGGTCGTCAATCACGCCGACCTTGCTGACCTTCAGGACCTTGGCGGCATACACCGCCATGCTGGAGCCGATCTGTGTGTCGCTGGCAATGATCCGGAACAGGTTTTTGTAGCCGCCCTGGGTGACCTTGGGGTTGGTGCCCACGGTCGACATCATGGCGCCACCTTCGCTGTATACCCGTGATGCGGGAATCGCAACGCCCGAGCAATAGGGGCCCATGATGTACTTCACTTTGCTGTCAACAAGTTTTTGGGCTGCGCTCACGCCGGCCTTGGCGTCGCACTGGTCGTCCTCCGACTGCAGTTCGAACTTGAGTGTCTTGCCACCCACCACCATTTTTTTGGCATTGAGTTCTTCGACCGCCAGGCGCACACCGTTTTCGTTGTCCTTGCCGGCGAACGCGTTCGGCCCCGAAAGCGGGCCGGTGTGGCCGATGGCCACGACCTGTTCCTGGGCCTGTGCCGCTGAAGCCAGCGCGATGGCTGCGATGCCGATCAATGAAACGATGCTGTTGCGATGTGTCATGGGTGTCTCCTCGGTGCTGGTTGCGGGGTTGGAAAAATTTACGGGGCGGACTGGTACTTGGCCGGCCGTGTCGCCAGGGCTTTTTTGACGATGGCTTCGACGAACTCGCGCTCGGCGCCTACCAGCGGCAGGCGCGGGCGGCGCATGTGCTCGGTGCCCACGCCGACCAGCGCGTCGATGAGCTTGAGGTTTTGCACCAGCTTGGTGGAGACGTCCAGGTGCAGCATGGGCGTCATCCACTGGTAGAGCTTGAGCGCCTCGGCGAATTGGCCGGCTTTCATCAGGTCATAGAGCGCCACGGTCTCGCGCGGGAAGGCGCAGCCCACGCCGGCCAGCAGGCCGTCGCAGCCCAGCGCCAGGCCTTCGTAGGCCAGGTCGTCCACGCCCAGGAAGAGCTGGTAGCGGTCGCCCACCGTGTTGCGCAGGTCGGTGATGCGGCGGATGTTGTCGGTGCTCTCCTTGATGGCGACCAGCCATTCGCAGTCGGCCAGCTCGGCCATGTGCTCGGGCTTCAAATCCACCCGGTAGGCGACCGGGTTGTTGTAAATCATGAGCGGCTTGCGCGCGGCCTCGGCCATGGTGCGCACATTGAGCATGGCTTCGCGCGCGTCGGCCACGTAGATCACCGAGGGCATGACCATAAAGCCGTCCACGCCGAGCTGGTTGGCGCCGGCGATGTAGCGCAGCGCCTCGCGGGTGCTGGTTTCCGACACATTGGCCAGCACCGGGATGCGGCCTTTGCTGGCGTCCAGCGCGATCTTGGCGACCTGGAGTTTTTCCTCCAGCGTCAGCGTGCTGGCTTCGCCCAGCGAGCCGCAGGTCACCAGGCCGTGGATGCCGTTGCGGATCTGGAAGTCGATGTGCCGGGCCGTGCCTTCGGCGTCAATGCTTTCGTCGGCGTGGAATTTGGTGGTGACGGCGGGAAAAATGCCTTGCCAGCGGGGGTTGTTCAAGGGAGTACTCCTGAGGGCGGGTGGTTGAAGTTTGTCCAG
>Ga0102587_1001423_pt1 | contig 17772 bp, 22 predicted proteins | sample AraplaF_Col_mTSA_FD_76853 | JGI IMG/M metagenome (GOLD analysis project Ga0102587, IMG submission 76853) | Arabidopsis root microbial communities from the University of North Carolina, USA - plate scrape MF_Col_mTSA (SPADES assembly) (version 2) | ecosystem: Host-associated > Plants > Roots >... | reverse complement strand
AGATCAGCCATTGTTCACTCTCCCCTTCACGCGACGGCAGCGGCCGGCTGCGCACCGGCAGCAAGCATGCGGTTGATGGATTCAGCGGCATCGCGGCCCTGCGCGACCGCCGAGACGGTTAGGTCGTCACCGCCGAAGACGCAGTCGCCGCCGGCCCAGACGCCGTCGAGCGAGGTCTTGCCATCAGTATCGACGGCGATGCGGCCGGATTCCAAGCGCAGCGCGCCGAGGCTGGAGGTGTCGAGAGTCTGACCGATCGCCTTGAAGATCTGATCAGCGGCGATGACGCCAGTCTCGCCCGTCGTCGACAAGCGACCGTCGACCAGCTTGGTGTATTCCACCTCGATCGCGGCGACTTTGCCGTCCTGCGCGAGAATGGATTTCGGCGCCAGCCAGTGACGAATGATGACGCCCCTGGAGGTCGCGAGATCCTGCTCGAATTCCGAGGCGTTCATATGCTCCTTGCCGCGGCGATAGCAGATCGTCACTTCCTCGGCGCCGAGCAGCTTGGCTTGCACGGCCGCGTCGATCGCCGTCATACCGCCGCCGAGAACGACGACGCGGCGACCGATCGCAATGTCGCCCTTGTCAGCAGCCTGCCGAAGGTCGGCGATGAAGTCCACGGCATCATCGACGCCCGGCAGGTTTTCGCCTTCGACCCGCAGCGCGTTGACGCCTGAAAGGCCGATGCCGAGGAAGACCGCATCATATTGCGACTGCAGATCGGCGAGGGAGAAATTACGGCCGAGCTGCTGGTTGTGGCGAACTTCAATGCCGCCGATGGCCAGGACGTAGTCCACTTCCTTTTGCGCGAAGTCGTCAACGGCCTTGTAGGTGGCGATGCCGTATTCGTTGAGGCCGCCAGACTTCGGCTTTGCGTCATAGATGACGACATCATGGCCCTTGACCGCGAGGCGATGGGCCGCGGCGAGGCCAGCCGGGCCGGCGCCCACGACGGCGATCTTCCTTCCGGTCGAGGCGGCGCGGCTGTAGAACTGCTTGTCCGCCTCCATGGCCGTATCGGTCGCATATCGCTGCAGGCGACCGATTTCGACAGGGCGTTCCTCTGCCGTGTTGCGCACGCAGGCTTGCTCGCACAGATCTTCGGTGGGACAGACGCGGGCGCACATGCCGCCCAGAATATTCTGGTCAAAGATCGTCTTCGCCGATCCGATCGGATTTCCGGTGGCGATCTGCCGGATGAAGAGCGGGATGTCGATGGAGGTGGGACAGGCCGTCATGCACGGCGCGTCGTAGCAGAAATAACAGCGGTCGGCTGCGACCAGCGCCTCGTGTTTGTCGAGGCGCGGATGAAGATCGGAGAAGTTCGAATCGTATTCGGCGGGCGAAAGCCGGCCAGCACGAATCCCAGTTCCCAGTCGTTCCATTGAAGTTCCCTCATTATTGGTAAACGGCCAGTAAGAGGAAGCGTAACTCAGCTTCAAAAATTTATCAAACGGTAAAATTTTTGCCTGATATCGCCGTTATCACATTGTTTTAATGGAATTAATTTCTGCGCGGCGGATGGCCGTGCACCGGTGACTTCGGCCTGAAAATAAAAAAGTAAAAAAATCGACTTTTTCTCACTGGTTCCCGGAACCATTCGGATACTTGCCCGTTACTGCGATATCCGAACGATGACCGCATCGACCCAACATGCGCGCCCCCAACCCATCGTTCGGACGTACTCACGGTCCCCTCCCGGTGAGTGAAAGAACAGCCGGTGCGCCGCCCTCGCACTGGCTGTTCTTCCGTTTGGCGCCTATTTCCAGGCTTTCACACGCGTTTGAAGATCTCGAATTCGGTTTCCGGAATGGTCAGGCGATACTCGATGCGGCCGGGAACGAGTTTCAGCTCCGCCTTGCCATTGACCGACGAAGGCACGACCCGCTCCAGCACGGTGCGGCCGAAGCTGTTGTCGCTGAATTCGTGGACTTCCGACTGATCATGAAGCACCTCCGCCCAAGCGACTTCGATCGCCTTCCTGTCGCCGATTGCGGCTTCGCGGCAATTCAGCGTGATCGAGGCGGCGCCGCCTGATATCGCGCCGTAGGAGGCGGAGTTGACGATGAGTTCGTGGAGGGCGAGCCCGAGATGCACGGCGGCATTCGGCGTCAGATGCGCATTGATGCCATAGATCGGCATGGAGCCTGATGTTTCCGGCCAATAGGGGGCGAACTGCTTTTCGGCGAGTTCGAAGAGATAGGCGCCGCGCCAGCTCGAATCCGTAATCAGATCCTGCGAGTTGGAAAGCGATTGCAGCCGTCCGCGGAATTTGAGGAGGAAGGTGTCGAGAGACAGCGTGTTGCGCGCGGTCTGCGTGGCAATCCCCTGGATGATGGCGAGAAGGTTCTTCGAGCGGTGTGAGAGTTCGCGCAGCAGCGATTTCAGCACTTTTTCGCGGTGCCGGCTTTCGGTCACTTCGGCCATGACGGAGAGAAGTCCGTGCGCGCCGCGTTCACCGGTGCGCTGGATCTTCAGTTCATAGGTACGCCTTTCGCCGTCGACGTCGATCTCGACCTCGGCATTGTTGGGGATCCCGGTTTCCAGCACCTTGTGTTTCAGCGCTGTCAGATATCGCCCATGGGCGTCGCCGAAAAGGGCAGCGTCGCTGTTGCCGGGCATAAAGAGCGCTGCAAAATGCGGCGGCAGATTTTCGGCGTAGAAGATCGACAGCCGGGCGTCTTGGCAGAGGATTGAAATCCCGGCGCTGCCGAGCGCGCGTTCCATCATTGCGGCTTTGCCTTCGAAGGTGAAAGGCACGCCGGACAATGGTTCAGTCGTATTCACTCGACCGCCTTTCCTTGTGACATCTTGAACGTCGCTGAAGGGAGCGCCCTTCCAGACACCGCCTGTCAACTCTAGAACAAAGCGCTGCAAAAACCGTTAAAGCCACCGGAGTCCCGGTAGCACCGGAACGTATGCTTTGGCGATTTGGTTCCGAAGTCCGGAAAATTGCGTCTCAGGCGGCCACTCTGGTCGATTCGTTGAAGAAAAGAGCTTGGCTGATCAGTGCCTTGACCATGTCCGGATTGAAGGGCTTGGTGACAAGGAAAGTCGGCTCAGGGCGCTCGCCGGTCAGAAGCCGTTCAGGGAAAGCGGTGATGAAGATCACCGGCACGCTCGACGTCTTCAGGATGTCGTTGACTGCGTCGATACCGGAACTGCCGTCGGCAAGCTGGATGTCGGCCAGCACCATGCTCGGCTTGGTCTTATTGTAGAGCGCGACGGCTTCGGCATGCGTGCGGGCGATGCCGGTGACGCGATGGCCGAGGCTTTCGACCATCTGCTCAATATCCATGGCGATCAGCGGCTCGTCCTCGATGATCATGATATCGGTGGCGACCTGACGGGAAATTTCCTGCGAGGCCACGTCGAGCAGATGCATGACGTCCTGTTCCTCGGTTTCCAGGATATCGGCGATTTCGGCGACGCGAAAATTTTCCACGGAGGCGAGCAAAAAGGCCTGACGGGCACGAGGCGAAACCTTGGAAAGGTTCAGTGTGGCGCGTTGCTCCCAGGCATAGGGCGAAGTCGGCTCTGGAATCTGGACTGCGGTGGAACCAAACAGTTGCGTAAACAGTTTGTAGAGTGCGACCCGGTCGTTCGCCGTATCCGGGAAAATCGACAGATCGGCGATGATGGCTTCGAGGACGGCGGCGACATAGGCGTCGCCCGAAGTCTGGGTGCCGGTGAGGGCGCGGGAATAGCGGCGCAGATAAGGAAGGTGCGGCGCAATTCGAGTAGAAAGTGTCATTAATGGCTCCTGCATACAGGCCGGCATTGGCTTCAATGAGCGGTTAACGTCGCCTTGCTAAAAAAGTTCCGGAACGGGAGGAACTTTTTTTGTCGCGCCGCATTATTCCAGCCGACAATGAAAGGGCGTAGCGTTTTGACCCATGCAACGGCAAATACTGGCGACATCGACACTGGAACGTTCGGAGTCGATGGTTGAAATCATGATTGATCCCCTGCACGCCCCTCTAACAGACAACCGGCGAGAAGACGAATTGATGACTACACGCAAGAAAGAGGCAGCCGATCAGCGAAAGCTGGAGCTGCGGGCAAGCGACATCCTGGACCCGAACAATCAGATCGGCGTCAGGTTGCGGTCGCTTTATGCGGCCGCACAGGATGAAGCGATTCCCGATCGTTTTCTCGACCTTCTCGAAAAGCTCGACCATGCTGAAATGATGGCTTCCGCCAAAATGGCCGAATAGGATCGCCGCATGGAAGATAAAGCGCAACCCAGCTTCAAGCGGGAACTGCTGGCGGCACTCCCCAGTCTTCGCGCCTTCGCGATCTCGCTCATCGGACGGCACGACCGTGCCGACGATCTCGTCCAGGACACCATCATGAAAGCCTGGGCCAAACAGGATCATTTCGAGATGGGCACCAATATGAAGGCCTGGCTCTTCACGATCCTGCGCAACGAACTCTACAGCCAGATGCGCAAGAGCGGCCGCGAGGTTCAGGACAGCGACGGGCTGTTCACGGAATCGATGGCGATGCATCCCTCGCAATATGGCGCGCTCGATCTGCAGGACTTCAAAAAGGCGCTCGACCAGCTGCCGCCGGACCAACGCGAAGCGATCATCCTCGTCGGCGCCTCGGGTTTCTCCTATGAGGAGGCCGCCGAAATCTGCGGCTGCGCCGTCGGCACCATCAAGAGCCGCGTCAACCGGGCCCGCCAGCGACTGCAGGAATTGCTGCAGATATCAGGCGAGGCGGATTTCGGCCCCGACGCCACGTCGGCGCCGCTGACGTCGAAGGCCTTTGCCTTCTGACAAGAGTTATACTTGGGAGGAAGGCCGGCTGCCCCTTCGGGGCGCCGGCTTTTTTGCGTTCGTGGGAGTGTTAGAAGGGCGTGTATCCAAAAGTGGTGGATAGTTGTCTAACGCGCACTAGTGTTCGTCCCTCATTCCTGTGCTCGTCACAGGAATCCAGTGCGCCCAAGTCCTTGGGCGCGAAAGGTTTTTCCCACCTGCCGTGTCGGTTCATTCACCGCGCGGAACGCGCCGTAGCTGGATTCCTGTGACAAGCACAGGAATGAGGGAGAGCGAGGTGGGAGTCATGCCTAATCTTCCGCTGGTAATCTGAAGAGGAAATACTTTCCCCTCTCCATTCTCGTGACAGTTGCGGGATAGGAGCAGGTGGGTTGCCACCTCAATCAATCCTCGCGCTTCGAGCCCACCAGATTGGCCGCGACAATTGCCGCCAGGACGCCGGCGGTCAGGAGCGGCTGGGCGCGGACGAGGCCGAGCCCGACCGTTGCCAGCGATTCCAGTGCCGCGCGGCGTTCACGGGCGCGGCGCGCTTCCCGGGCGTTGATGACCGCCATCACCACCAGCGCGATGACGGCGATCAGCAGCGCGCAGGCGGCCAGGAAGAGGGCCGCGCCGACCGGGCCGTAGATGCCGGCGAGCCAGATGGCGCCGGCGGTGACGGCCAGCGCGTAGGCGGTGAGGAGGAAGAGCACGGCAAGCGCAATGAAGATGCCATTGCGCTTGGCGCGCGCAACGGTGCGGTGCACGCTTGCGCCCGTCAGCAGGCTGAGGATCGATAACAGCATCGCGCTTCCTCAGCGCCGGGCGAGGAAGGCGATGGCAAGGCCGAAAGCGGCTGCGGCGCCGATCGTTGCCAATGGATGCTTGCGCACGGTCTCGCGCATTTCGGTTGCGCCGCGCTCATAGCCCTGCTGCAATTCGCGCAGCAGATCCTCGCTCCGGCCGAGCAGTTCCTCATAGCCGGCGCTGGCCTGGCCGCGGATTTTGTCGCCCTGGTGGCGTGAGCTCTTGCCAACGAGGCGGGTCAGTTCCGCGAGTTCGTCGCGTAACGCTTCGATCTGCTCCTCGATGCCGGATTCCAAATTGTGGAAGGTGCCGTTGCGGCGGCTGCGGCCGGACTGGAAGATAGAATAGCTCATGGCTGTCTCCATTGGCTGGGGCGCGCGCAAGCCCGCCTGTTTCGCACGTGGGTCACCACCGTCCGTTGCATGAATCAAATCGCCCGGCATTGACCCAGATCACTGCCGACAACGTGTCGCACGGTCAAAAGTTCCGTGCAGACAGGCTCAGGGGCGGGAAACGGCGCTGTGGGCGAGTACGAAGGGGGTGCCGTCGGCCGGCACCTGATTGATCCGCAGCGCGCAGCCGAACACCGACAGCATCGTTTCGTCGTTCAGCACGTCACCGATGCTGCCGGCGGCGGCGAGGCGGCCGGATTTCATCAGCACGATGCGGTCGGCAAAGAGCGCCGTCAGGTTGAGATCGTGCATGACGGCGATGACACCGCCGCCGCGTTGGCAGAAGTTGCGGGCGAGCGTCATGATGGTCAGCTGGTGGCTGATGTCGAGGCTCGAGACCGGCTCGTCGAGCAGCAGCCAACAGGGCTTGCCATCGACGACGGGCTCGGCGATCTGGCAGAGCACGCGGGCAAGCTGCACGCGCTGCTGCTCGCCGCCGGAGAGTTCCTGATAGAAACGGCCTTCGAAGCCGGTCAGGTCGACGGAGGCGAGCGCGGCCGCCGCCGTCTGCTCGGCCTTGTCGGGATGCAGGTTGAGACCCGATGTCAGGCCCATGCGGACGATCTCGCGCACGGTGAAGGGAAAGGAGATGGTGCTTGCCTGCGGCAGCACGCCGCGGATGGCGGCAAGCTGCCAGGGTTTCAACCCCTTGACCTCGTCGCCGCCGATGCGCACCGAGCCGCCATAGGCAAGTTCGCCGGAGATGGCTTTCATCGTCGTCGTCTTGCCGGAGCCGTTCGGTCCGGCAATCGCCGTCAGTTCGCCGGCCTTTGCGGTGAAGGCAACGTCGCTGATGATGGCCTTGCCGGAAAGGCGCACGGAGACGCCGGAAACTTCGATCATCTGAACGTCACTCACAACATCCGCTCACAGCGCAAGACGCGAACGCTGCCTCAGCAGGATCCACAGGAAGAACGGCCCGCCGACCGCCGCGGTGATGATGCCGATCGGCAGTTCGGCCGGCGCAACCAGGGTGCGCGCCAGGACATCCGCGAAGATCAGCAGCGAGCCGCCGAGAAGCGCTGCGGCCGGCAACAGGAAACGATGGTCCGGGCCGATCGCCATGCGCAGGATATGCGGCACGACGATCCCGACGAAACCGATGCCGCCGCTGACGGCGACGGACGCACCGGTCGCCGCGGCGACCCCGACGATCGCGACATTTTTCAGCCGTTGCACCGGCACGCCCATATGAAAGGCGGCCGCCTCGCCGAGCGTGATGGCATTGAGGCCGCGCGCCATGAAGGGCAGGGCGGTGAAGGACAACAGGATGATCGGGCCGGCCGCGGCGATCTTCGTCCATGTGGCGCCGGCAAGCGAGCCCATGCTCCAGAAGGTCAGGTCGCGCAGCTGCTGGTCGTTGGCCATGTAGATCAGCAATCCTATCATGGCGAGGGCAAGCGCGCCGAGTGCAATGCCGGCAAGCAGCATCGTTGCCACGGAGGTCTGGCCGTGACGGGTGGCGATCCTGTAGAGCAGCAGCGTCGTGACGAGACCGCCGCCGAAGGCGGCCGCCGGCAGAGCGTAGATGCCGAGAAGGGCTGAGAGCGGGGCTGCGATGCCGCCGCCGAGCACGATGATGGTGACTGCGCCGAGGCTTGCGCCGGAGGAGACGCCGACGAGGCCTGGATCGGCCAGCGGATTGCGGAACAGGCCCTGCATCACCGCACCGGAAACCGCGAGCGAGGCGCCGATCAGGAAGCCGAGGATCGCCCTGGGCAGGCGGATATCGAAGATGATGATCCGGTCACGCATGCTGAGCGCCGTCTCGGAGCCGGCCATCTTGCTGATAACGTCGAGGATCGAGGCATCTGAAGCGCCTGTCGTCACCGAAAACAGCATCGAGAAGACCGAGCCGGCGGCAAGCAGAACGATTGCCAGCAAGGCAAGCCGCGTCCGGTCGCCCGCCGGCCTGAGTTCGCGCATGTCTGCCATCGAGACGTGTCGCCCTCGTTCCATGGCTTGCGGCAGGGCCATGATCAGCCCCCGTAGATCGCCGTGTTGAGATCCCGCGCCGCGGCTGCCGTGCGCGGACCGAAGCCGAGCAGGTAGACGCCGTCCATCCGGATGATCGCTTTTTTCTCGCCTGCCGGCGTCAGCGCGATCGCCGGCTGCGCCAGCAGGTCCTCGTTCTTGGTGCCGGCGCCATCGCCGCGGTTCATCATCAGGATGAAGTCGGGCTTGGCTTCGATGATCGCCTCGTCCGTCAGCGGCTTGTAGCCTGGGAATGCGCCGACGGCGTTGACCGCGCCGGCGAGCTTGACGATGCCGTCGGCTGCGGTGCCGGTGCCCGATGCCATGATCCGGCCGTTCTGGGCGCTGAGGATGAAGAGAACGCGCTTACGTTCGGCCTCCGGGCGCTTTTCGGCATCGGCGATCGCCGCGTCGAGATCGGCCGCGACCTTTTCTTCAAGTGCCTTCGCCTTGTCCGGCACGCCAAGCAGCGTGCCGACGCGGTCGATCTTGGCGATGATGCCGTCGCGGGTAAAGGCGCTCGGCACGGTCTCGAAGGGCACGCTGGCATTCTTCAGCACAGCCAGCGCCTCCTGCGGGCCTGAACCTTCGACGGCGATGATCGCCGTCGGGTTCATGGCGAGGATGCCTTCCGGCGAGAGTGCACGCATGTAGCCGACGTTCGGCAGCTTCAGCGCCGCCTCCGGATAGATGCTCGTCGTGTCGCGGGCGAGCAGCCGGCTTTCCTCGCCGAGCGCATAGACGATCTCGGTGATGTCGCCGCCGACCGAAACCAGGCGTGACGTGTCGAGCTTCTTTTCCTCGCCATGGGCGGCGCGCACGAAGGCGAAGCCTTCGATCGGCCGCGCCGTCGGGATCAACGGCAGCGCCATGACGGCCGCCGTCAGAGCCAGTTGCCAGGCACGGATCCGGCGCAGATTGTTACGCATCGTCATCGCTATGATCCTTATGCGGCCACGCTTGCTGCCCGCGGCAGGTTTTCCATGATCTCGCGCCACTCGACGCGTTCGTCGGAACCTTCCTGCCGCTTGCCGAAGAACTGGATGATCATTCCGCCCTCGGCATCGTAAGCCTCCAGCGAGGTGACGTGCCCGTCCTTGGTCGGCTTGCGCACGGCCCAGGTCTCGGCGATATGATCCTGGCGCAGATGCAGATGGAAGGTCGGGTCCATGATATTGATCCACGGACCCATCGGCTGCACGTTGAAGATCGGTCCGGAATGGATCTGGACGATGCCGTTATTGGCGACGAAGCACATGATCGGCAGGCCTGACCTTACCGAGGCATGCATCATCTCTGCCGTCGCTGTGTTGTCGAGTTTCCAGGCATAGTCGTCGCCGACGCTGCGTACGGCCGCCTGGCGGCCGATCTTCAGGCGCTTCAGCATGCCGAAGAACTCGTGTGTATCGGTGAGTTTGCTCCAGTTGTCGCGCAGCTCGTCGCGGCTGACGTCGGCGGTTTCATCGACGGCATTCGAGGTCTCGGCCTCGATAAATTCCTGCGACTGGTCTTCCAGCTTCAACTCGGCGACGATCGCGTGATAGGCCTCGACATTCGAGCTTGGGCGCAGATGCACCTTGTGCACGGCGTTGCCTGATTTGTCGAAATATTGCAGGCTGAGGCGTTCCTGGTCGCCATCCTTCTTGGAGACCGCGAAGCCATGCTCCCAGCGGCTCGGAAAGATGCGCAGGTCGATATTCTCGCCGAGAACGATGGCGGCCTGCGCGCCGCTCTTGATGTTTTCGAAGACGCCGATCTTCTCGTGCACGGCGCTTTCGTTGCGCGACAGCGCCATCACTTCGCCGAGACCGGCGACGCGTTCGAGAAGCTTCAGTGCGCTGCCGTCGATGCGGGTGACGCTGATGCCGGTTTCGGCGGCGACGAGGGCTGCCTCTGCTATCTTCAGCTGGGCGGCGATATCGCGCTCGCGCATCTTCGGATTTTCAGCGCGAAACGCACGGATTTCGGCTGGCGCCGGTCTTGTCTGCTCGGTCATGTCCTACCCTACTTATTGAGAATGAGCTTGCCCTGACGGGTGATCTTCAGGCGGTAGACCACGCCGTCATGTCGAATCATGATCTCGTTCGTGCCGCGGAAAAGATCCGGGCTTTCGACGATCCGGTGCTGCGCCGCAGGCTCGCTCTGCAGCGGCACGTGCTTAAAGTTATCTGGCTTTTCAACCATCATTTCGGTTGGCAATTCCGTGAAGCCGGTGATCGGGATCGCCGGTTTTGATGACAATTAACTTGACTTTCTTACTCATAGTTTTTTAAAGACGCAATAGGAGACTAATGCAGTCAAGTTTTTGAGATTGCTGATATCGGGACAATGGCGGAGAAGATTATGGCGGTTAGGTTTGCGGCTGTTACGGCTGGCATGGTGATGGCGGTTTCAAGCATATGCCAGGCGCAGGATGCGGCAACCGCCAAGCTGGATATCGAACTCAACGCTCTGGCGCCATCGCAGAAGGGCTGCATGATGACCTTCGTCGCCGAGAACAATCTTCAGGCGCCGATCAACAAGATCTCCTTCGAGCTCGCCTTCTTCAACGACAAGAATGCCGTCGACCGCATCACCGTGCTCGACTTCCGCGATCTGCCGCAGGGCAAGAAGCGCGTGCGCCAGTTCGATATGCCGAACGTGAAGTGCGAGACGGTCACGCGCATCATCATCAACGACACGCCGGTCTGCGACGGACCTGTTGCCGGCGAATGCATGAAGGGTCTGGTCACCCGCTCGCAGATTTCAGTTCCCTTCGAGGGCTAAAAATACGCCGGGGATGAACTCCGGCGGACATGTTTCAGGCTGTCCGAGGCATTCACAATGGCAATTTCAGCGAAGTCCAGATCGAGACAGGTGCTCATCGCGGAGCCGGACGCTGACGGCAGTCTGAACGACAATAACATGCATCCCGGCCATGAGCTGTCCGACCTGCGCAATGTGCAGCGGCAGCCGGCCGGCGAGGCGGTGGTCCACTATGCGCGTTTCGCGCAAATACCCTCCTTTCCCGACCATCCGGAAGCAGAGCCGATAGCCTCTGTTCCAGCGCCGCCGATGGATGCGGCGGTGGAAAAGCAGGAGGATGAGAAGACGCCGGTGCGGCGGCGGGTGGCGCTGACGTGTATTGGTTCGTTTTTCTTTCATGCTGCATTAGCCGTCACGCTGTTTCTGGTCATACCCAAGCCTTCGGATGAGACACTGATGGAGGCAGGCGAAGCGATCAGCGTCGTCATGCTCGGTAGCTCTGACGCCGATCAGAGTGCCGCCGGCGAGACCGAAGTGACCATACAGCAAGAAATTGTTCCCGAAACCGTCGAGCCCGAGACGGTCCAGCCAGTGGACACGGCAGTGGTACAGCCAGAGGCTGTCCAACCGGAAACTGTTCAGCCGACTGATGCGGCGCCGGTTGAGGCCGTGCAGCCCACGCAGGAGGTTACGCGCCAGTCAGCGGAGACGGTGACGACTGCGGAACCAGAGGTGCTCGTGTCGGAAACCCCTGCTGAAACTTCAGTTGCGCAGCCAATGTCGACAGTGGTGCCGGAGCAGGCTCCGGAGATACCGGTAACATCCGCCGAACCACCCGTTGCAACCGCGCTGCAACCCGAGCCGGAAGAGATCAAGCCTGTCGAGACGGCCGCGATTTCTCCCGAGCCGGAACCGCCGGTGGAGATCGTCACCCCGCAGCCCAAACCGAAGCTGGAAAAGCCCGCGGAAAAGAAGCTGGTGGAAAGAAAACGGCCTCCAAAGAAGGCGCAGGGTTCAGAGGGGGACGCCAAACAGGAGTCGCGCATGGGCGCCGTTGACGGGCAGGCTGACGCCAACTCTGACAATAATTCACGCACGTCGGGTGGACGGAGTGGGGCGGGTGGCGCATCTGAAGCCAATTACAAAGGCAAGCTCGTCTCGCGACTGTTCCGTTGTGTTGACCGGCTGGAATCGCGCTATCGTCGCGATTCTGCGTCCCTGAATGTTCGCATCACGATCAACCGTAGCGGCGGTATCACCGCATCTGGCCTTGTCCGAGGTTCGGGCTTGGGCGAGGTGGACGGTGCCGTTATGTCCCGGATCTCTTCCTGTAATCTTCCCGCGATGCCAGATGACTGGGCCGGGTCCTCGCGCACCTACACCTTTCCGGTTCAAGTCACTGCTCGATAAATATGATAAACATAATCAACTTTATACTTTACTCTAAAAATCAAGTTTAATAAGGTCCACCCGCACACGCAGGAATCGTGTGACGATCAACGAGTGAACGGGTGGTATATGGCTCGCAAGGGCAAGAAGGGTTCGAACCGGGAGGTCCGCGACAGCGCGGGTGAGGACGCTGCTCAGGCATCCACCGGGCGATCCAAACTGGATGGCCGCAGTTTCCTCTATGTCGGCGGCCGCGACTGCCAGGTGGCGCATCTTCGCCAGATCTGCAGCAATTTCGGCGCCGAGCTCATTCATCACGACGGCGGCTTGCGCGAAGCGGTTTCCCGCATCGATACCGTTCTTCCCTCGGTCGACTGCGTGTTCTGCCCGATCGACTGTATCAGCCACGATGCCTGCCTGCGGGTGAAGACCGGCTGCAAGAAGTTCGGCAAGGCCTTCATCCCGCTTCGCAACGGCAGCAAATCCAGCCTGGAGCGTGCGCTGCAGACGATGAACGAACGAGACAATGCAAGATGAACGACCAGCGCCCCGACGGCTTCACCATGATCGGCCTGCACAAGCTCGCCGCGCAGACCGGCGAGGGCCTCGTGCCCGAGCTCTACGCACTTTTCCGGCAGCATGCCGAACGCCAGAATATCCACCAGAACGTGACGCTGTTCCCGACCTGGGAAGCGCGTATGCCCGGAGAAGCCGCAACAAGACCGCTTGGCCAAGCGGCGGCAAACGGTAATAATATCCTTGCTTTTCCCTCGCGTTCCGCAAGGGCGGGCAAGAGGCAGGCGTAGGGAGATTCCATGTATATCGCAATGAACCGCTTCAAGGTCGCAACCGGAAGCGAAGGTGATTTCGAGACGGTCTGGCGCAACCGCGATTCCAGCCTGCCGGAGGTGCCCGGTTTCGTCGAATTCCGGCTGCTGCGCGGCAAGGTCAACGAAGAGGAGGGCTATACGCTCTATTCCTCGCACACGGTCTGGAAAAGCGAAGCGGATTTTCAGAACTGGACGAAGTCCGAAAGTTTTCGCGCGGCGCACCGCAATGCCGGCGATCACAAGGCGATCTACAAGGGGCCGCCGGTTTTCGAAGGCTTCAATGTGGTTGATGGCGTTTGATTGCGGTTGGTGCGGCGTGATTTAGCTCTCAGCGAAATCTTGATTTTGTCTTCAGCATGGCCCCACGCACACCCTCATTCCTGTGACAGGCACAGGAATGAAGGAGGAGAAGACGTGAGCAGTCAGCAAAAACTCTCTCAAGCCTTAACCCGGAAGACAGCGCCCGCGGCAACGGTCAGCCAGCCAAGCATCATCGCCCAGCCGCCGGTCGGCGCGGCATAGGGGAAGAGGCTGGAGCCGGTAAAGCGCAAGGTGACGAGATCGCCGGCAAAAAGCAGCGTTCCGACAATCATCAGAAAACCGGCCAGCCAGGCGGTTCTGAGCCTGGCGTTGCCGAGAGCCAATGCCAACAGGGCCGGGGCGTGGGCAAGGCACATGGCTGATGCGGATGCCGCAAGATTGGCTTCGCCGCCGCCATGGGCAGCAAGGGCGGCGAGCCCCACGCCGGCGACGCCGAACAGGCCGGCAAAGAGATAGAGCACCGGCTCCAGACGCGCGTTCAAGCTCATGGTCAATCCTTATCGCCAGATGGCCTTATCGTCAGAGGGCCTTATCGTCAGGGGCCTTGTTCTGCATGTGATAGGCGAGCCGTTCGACCGGCGCCCAGATGAGATCGCGCAGCGCCTGGCTGGCAATGGTTTCATCCATGGCACGGCGGAAGCAGAGCAGCCACTCATCGCGCTCGACAGGGCCGATCTCGGCGACGAAATGGCGGCTGCGCAGGCGCGGATGGCCGCGCTTGTCGGTATAAAGCGGCGGACCGCCGAGATATCCGGTCATATATTCGTAGAATTTCTCTTCGCTGCCCTGAAGGCTCGGCGGATGCACGGCGCGCACGTTCCTCGCCTCCGGCAGCCTGTCCATCAGTTCGTAGAAGCGGTGCGTCAGCGCCCGCACGATGGGATCGCCGCCGATCGCCTCGTAAAGTGTGGTGACTTTCTCCGTCACGAAACCATCCCTGAATACCATCTGTCCCCGCCTCTACATGCACCTCTGGGAAAACGATCGCAACCGTCATCAAGGTGCCGCGGCATTTCGCGCATAATCCCGGTATCGCAGTGGTTCCAATCGATTCTTCTTGACAAAACCGTCCAGACGGTATCTTTTAACTCGCATGTCGAACGCTCATCATCGCAAGAAACAGCCCGCTCTCGTGCGCCAGCAATTGCTGGAGGTCGCCGCCCGCCTTGCTGCCAGCGAAGGCATGGCCGCGGTCACGCTCGATGCGGTGTCGGCTGCCTCCAGCGTCAGCAAGGGCGGGCTGCTGCATCATTTTCCGACGAAGAATGCGCTGCTCGATGCCCTGTTCGAGAGCCTGCTCGAAAAGTTCGACGCTGATATTGAGGAACTGATGCGCGGCGATCCGCAGCCGCAGGGCCGCTTTACCCGCGCCTATCTCAGGGCGGTAGCCGGTCTCAAGGATCGTCCCGACGATTCCAGGGGTTGGACGCAGGTGACGATCGCGCTTCTGGCCGAACCCCGGCTGCGTCTTCGCTGGCGCCAATGGGTGCAGGCACGGGCGGAGGAGTACATCGGCACCGACTCCTCCCTCGATGCGCAGGTCGTGCGTTTCGCCGCCGACGGACTTTGGTTCGCAGATACGTTAGAAAGCCATGATATCAACGGCGTTCTGAGGCGGGATCTCATCGATCGCCTTGTCGAACTGACCGGCAAGTAGTCCGAAAGGAATTCGCCATGAGCCAAGCTGCCGTCTACGGGCTGCTGTTTGCAGCCATCGTGCTCGAGGTCATCGGCACGACCGCGCTGCAACTGTCGCAGCAGTTCACCCGCATCGGGCCGACGGCATTCGTCGTCGCCTGTTATGCGGCCGCCTTCTATTGCCTGTCGCTGACGCTGAAGAGCATCCCGGTCGGCATCGCCTATGCGATTTGGAGCGCTTTGGGAATCGTGCTGATTTCGGCCGTCGGGCTCATCTGTTTCAAGCAGCGCCTCGACCTTCCGGCGATGATCGGACTTGGCCTCATCATCTCCGGCGTGCTCGTCGTCAATCTTTTCTCGAAATCCGTTTCGCACTGATTCCATTGGGCTTTGCTCGTGTTCTCGCGTCGCTTTGCCGCGCGGAATTTTCCCCTTTGTCAAATTGCGGCCAAAGGTCTATGTCTTCTTGTGACTTGGAGGAGGCAAGGCGCAGTTTTGTTCATTTTCCCAAAGCGCTTTGAATTCTTCTCGACCCGCCAGTTTCGATAACCCCCAAAGCCTAGAGGAGCACCGGCAATGGCCATTCGTACCGTCGTCTGGGGAGAGAATATTCACGAGAATACCAACGAGGTCGTCAGAGGGATCTACCCGGAGGGCATGCACACGACGATCGCCAAGGCGCTGAACAGCGACCCCGCGATCAATGCCACGACTGCAACGCTGCAGGAGGCCGAGCATGGCCTGCCGCAGTCGCGTCTCGACGAGACCGACGTGCTGCTCTGGTGGGGCCATAAGGATCACGGCGCTGTCTCCGACGAGATCGTCGAACGGGTCGCCAAGCGTGTCTGGGAGGGCATGGGCCTGATCGTTCTGCATTCCGGCCATTTCTCGAAGATCTTCAAGCGCCTGATGGGCACGCCCTGCGCGCTGAAATGGCGCGAGGCAGGCGAGCGCGAGCGGCTCTGGGTCATCAATCCGCGCCATCCGATCGCTGCCGGTCTCGACGAAAATTTCGTGCTCGAGAACGAAGAGATGTATGGCGAGCAGTTCTCGGTTCCCGAGCCGCTGGAAACGGTGTTCATTTCCTGGTTCCAGGGCGGCGAGGTGTTCCGCTCGGGCATGACCTGGCGCCGCGGTGCCGGCAATATCTTCTATTTCCGCCCGGGCCACGAGACCTACCCGACCTATCACGACGCCAACGTCAAGAAGGTGCTAATCAACGGTGTGAAATGGGCCCATAACCCGGCCGGCGCGTTGACTGCCATCCACGATGCCCCAAATGTGCCGGTTGAGAAGGCATTGGAGCCGATCGAAGAACGCGGCCCGAAATTGCACCAGGCCGGCGAAGCCGGTTACCGCTGAGGAGCATCCATGCGACTACTCGTTCTCGGAACGGGCGTGATGGCGAAGAACCAGCTCGACCACTTCACCCGCATTGACGGCGTGACGGTGGTCGGCGCTGTCGATACCGACACCGTCCGCCTTGCGGCCTTCGCCGACAAGTTCAACATCGAAAAGCGTTTCCTGACCCTCGACGAAGCGATCGCCTGGGGCGAATTCGATGCGGCGACCAACGTGACGCCCGACCGGATTCATCACCCGACGACCATGGCGCTGATTGCGGCCGGCAAGCACGTCTTCTGCGAAAAGCCGCTGGCGGAGAACTATCCGAAAGCGCTGGAAATGACGGAAGCTGCGGAAGCGGCCGGCGTCATCAACATGGTGAACCTCACCTATCGCAACGTGGCACCCCTGCAGCGCGCCCGCGAAATGGTGCTGTCGGGCGAGCTCGGCACGATAAAGCATGTGGAAGCCTCCTATCTGCAGAGCTGGCTCGTGTCGCGCGCCTGGGGCGATTGGCGGACGGAATCGACCTGGCTCTGGCGTTTGTCGACCGGCCACGGCTCGAACGGCGTGCTCGGCGATGTCGGCATCCACATTCTGGACTTCGCCGCTTATGGTGCTGCCACCGATATCGACCATGTCTTTGCCCGCCTGAAGACCTTCAACAAGGCGCCGGGCGGACAGATCGGCGAATATATGCTGGATGCCAATGACAGCTTCACCATGTCGGTCGATTTCGCCAATGGCGCGCTCGGCGTCGTCCATGCCAGCCGCTGGGCGACGGGACATCTGAACGAGCTGAAACTGCGCATCTATGGCGAGCGCGGCAGCCTGGAGGTCAACCACAATCCGAACGGCTCGTCGCTGCGCGGCTGCCTTGGAGACGATGTGGAGACGGCGACCTGGAGCGATATCGAGGTTCCCGCCGTGCCGACCAACTACCAGCGCTTCGCCGAAGCGGTGATGACAGGCGTCCAGCCCGATCCGAACTTCCGCCATGCCGCCAACCTGCAGAAGGTGATCGACCTCTCCGTCGTCACCGAGCGCGACCGGCGCGAGCTGAAGGTGTGATTTCCGGCGGCCGCAGCCTCGCCGCTGCGGCCCTCGATCCTCCGGCTGAATCCGTTTCTCCCGCCACCCGGTTCCGCGCTATTGTGGCGCATGGAAAAGCCGGTTGTCTCCTTCGGTCCATTCCGCATCGATCTCGCGACCGGCGATCTGTCGCGGGAGGGAAAGCCTGTCGCCATCGGCCAGAAGGGTGCCGTGCTGCTCTCGGCGCTTGCCGCCGCCGAAGGGCGCGTCGTCGGCAAGGCTGCGCTGATGGATTGCGGCTGGTCGAACCTTGCCGTCGAAGAGGGCAATCTCACGGTGCAGATCGCCGCGTTGCGCAAGGCGCTCGGCAAGCGGGGCGATGGCAGCGAGTGGATCGTCACCATCCCGCGGCTCGGCTACCGGCTGGCGCTGGAGAGTGCCGTTGCCGCCCATGATCCGCCTCCCCCCGCCGTT
>Ga0102587_1001419_pt1 | contig 17822 bp, 13 predicted proteins | sample AraplaF_Col_mTSA_FD_76853 | JGI IMG/M metagenome (GOLD analysis project Ga0102587, IMG submission 76853) | Arabidopsis root microbial communities from the University of North Carolina, USA - plate scrape MF_Col_mTSA (SPADES assembly) (version 2) | ecosystem: Host-associated > Plants > Roots >... | reverse complement strand
TGGGACGACAAATTGGAACGGGCGGCCAAACCTTTACCGTCATTGGGGTGGTGCAGGATGCGCTGCACCTGAACTCCTACGCGGACATGTGGGTTCCGATCACCACTTATCCCAACACCAGCTACCGCCACCAGATGACGGGCCGCTTCTTTGCCCTGCTGCTGGCGCGCACCCCGGACGACCTGCCAGCCATTCGCGCAGAAGTGCAGCGCATTGCCGCGCGCATGGACTTTGCCGGCGATCCGGAATTCACTTCGGCTCAGATCTGGGCCGACAGCAAGATCGACATGTTCGCCCGCAGCCTGTCCAGCAGCAAAGACAGCAATCCCGATGCCGGCGCCCTGGTGCTGAGTGGAATTGCCGCCCTGATGGTGCTGTTCATGCTGCTCCCCGCACTGAATCTGGTCAACCTGAATGTCGGCCGCATCATGGAACGCAGCACCGAGATCGGCGTGCGCAAGGCTTTCGGCGCCAGCAATGGTCAACTGGCGGCACAACTGGTGCTGGAAAACGTGGTGCTATGCCTGGCCGGAGGCGCCATTGCGCTGGCACTGGCGGCGGGCGTGCTGTGGTGGCTGGAAGCGGCCGGCCCGATCCCTTACCTCAGAGTCGGCATCAACTTCGCGGTATTCGGCTGGGGCCTTCTGATTACAATCGTCTTTGGCGTGCTGTCCGGCCTGGTGCCTGCCTTGAAAATGTCCCGCCTCGATCCCGTCCACGCATTGAAAGGAGCCGCGTGATGTTTCGCCACCTGTTGAAACTGACCTGGAAGCGCAAGACGCGCAATATGCTTCTGAGCCTGGAAATCATGCTGGCTTTCGCGATCGTGTTTGCCATTGCCGCCACCGGAGTACGCTACTGGCAGTTATACAGCCAGCCGCTCGGATTCCAGTACGCGGGTGTATGGGCGGTACAGTTACAACCGCCAAACGGCAGCCAGTTGGGCCGTACCGAGGGCGTGCATGACCGCTTCCTGCGCGCACTGACGGCAATGCCACAAGTGGAACACGCGGCCTTGACCACGTTCGCCATGTTCCAGGACGCCAGCATGGTGAGCCGAATTGCCCTGCCGGATGGCAGCCGTCAGGTACGCGCCAACATGGCGGAAGCCAGCGATCAGTTCTGGACGACCATGGGGATGAAACTTGATGCAGGCCGCTGGCCTTCGGAGCAGGACGAGGGGGCAGATGCCATCGCGACGGTGATAAACCGCCGCATGGCGGATGGATTGTTTCCAGGCGTTTCGCCGCTAGGCAAGCTGATGGCGGCCGAATCCAGCGACCCGAGGGATGCGCGCCACTTCCGGATTGTCGGCGTGACCGAAGACTTTCGAAGCATGGGTGAATTCATGTCGCCTCGCCCATTCATGCTGTTCCGCCACTCTCAACTCGATGGCAACAAGATGCAAATGACACTGATGCTCAAGATGCGCCCCGGCACGCCACGCTCCTTTGAGCTTGAGCTACAGCGCCAGCTCAAGCAAGTGCGCAACGACTGGAGCTATACCATCAACCCACTGACAGAGTTGCGCAATGCGCAACTTGAGGTGCAACTGGTGCCGCTCAAGGTGCTGGCAGTCATTGCAGCCTTCCTGCTGGCGATGGTGGGTTTCGGCCTGTTCGGCGTGTTGTGGCAAAACACCACCAGGCGAATTCCGGAAATCGGCCTGCGGCGGGCAATGGGCGCCACTGCGGCCGGCATCGCGCGCCAGATCGTGACGGAGCAACTGCTGCTAAGCAGCGTGGCGATAGCGGCCGGCCTGGCCTTGCTGGTGCAATTGCCGTTGACCGGGGCTCTCGGCGAAGCGCTGAACTGGCAGGTGTTCGCGGGTGCATCAATCCTTTCAATGACTATTATCTATCTGCTATCCTTGCTGTGCGCCGCGTACCCAGGGTGGCGTGCCAGCCGGCTCCATCCTGCCGCTGCCCTGCACCATGAATAATAGGAAGACATGCGCCGTATCTTGATTGTTGACGACGACAGCGCCGTACAGGTTTCGCTACAACTGCTGCTGAAACAGGCGGGCTATGAGGCGCGCTGCTGCGATGATCCGCAACAGGCCTTGCAGGCGCTGTCCGGCAGCCAGTTCGACCTGGTGCTGCAGGATATGAATTTCTCGCTGCAGACCAGCGGCGAGGAAGGCTTGTCACTGCTGGCCGCCATCCGTGCCGCCTGCCCCGCCCTGCCGGTCCTGCTGATGACCGCCTGGGGTTCGATTTCGCTGGCAGTGAAAGGCATGCAGGCCGGCGCCGCAAATTTCTTCACCAAACCCTGGGATAACGCGCAGTTGCTGGAACTGGTGCGCACCACGCTGGCTGCATCGCCTCAGCCTGGCGCGGGCGCCGAGGGGCCATCGCGCGGCGAGCTGGATAGCCAGTTCGACTTTTCCAACATCATCGGCGAACACCCAAAACTGCTGCGCGTGCTGGCCGCCATCGGCCAGGTGGCGGCCACCCGTGCGCCGGTGCTGATCCTCGGCGAAAGCGGCTGCGGCAAAGAGCTGGTGGCCGATGCGATCCACCGCAACAGCCCGCGTGCTGCGCTGGCCCCGGTCAAGATCAACATGGGCGCGATCACACCCAGCCTGTTCGAAAGCGAAATGTTCGGCCATGTGAAAGGCGCATTCACCGATGCGCGCAGCGACCGGCGCGGCCACTTCGCGACGGCGCATGGCAGCACCTTGTTCCTCGACGAGATCGGCGAACTGCAACGCCCCGACCAGGTCAAGCTGCTACGCGTGCTGCAGGACCAGACCTTCACGCCGGTTGGCGCCAGCCGCAGCGAGCAGGCCGACGTACGGGTAGTGTCCGCCACCAACCGCGAGCTGGCGGAGATGGTGGCCGATGGCAGCTTTCGTGAAGACTTGTTCTACCGGCTGAACCTGATCACGATCCGCCTGCCGGCGCTGCGCGAACGGCGCTCCGATATCCCGCTGCTGGTGCGGCACATCCTGGGCACTGTCGCCAGCAGCTACGGTTTGCCGCCGGCCAGCGTCACGCCCCCCGCCATGGACTGGCTGGTGGCGCAACCCTGGCCGGGCAATATCCGGCAGTTGCGGCAAACCCTGGAACGCACCATGCTGCTGGCTGGCCGTGCACAGCTCGACAAGCCCGACTTCATCACGGCCAGCGCGCACGAGGAAGGCGGTAGCCAGCGCCTCGGCGTCGACGGCATGACGCTGGACCAGGTGGAACGGCTCATGATCGCAAAGGCGATGGAGCAGCACCAAGGCAATATCACGCGCGTCGCAGCCACGCTTGGCCTGTCGCGCGCCGCCCTCTACCGCCGCCTCGAGCGCCACGGCATACCAGAGTCCGTGTCCCATCTTGGGGCCTGACCCCATGGTGGGACACGGGCACAGCCGTATGCGGATTCACTTCTATAGCTACCTGGCGGCGCTGCACGCGTTGCTGTTCGTTCTGGTGTTCTATCTGTTTCGTGACCGGCCGTGGGTGTTCCTTGGACTGGAAGTGCTGTTGGTCGGCAGCTTCCTGCTTGGCGTGCGCCTGCTGCGCCGCGCGCTGGAGCCCCTCGGTTACACCCAGCGCCTGCGCGAATTGCTGCAGGACCAGGACTATGCCGCGCGCCTGCGCGACAGCGGGAACGGCAGCGACGAGCTAAGCCAGTTGATCGGCCAGTTCAACGCCTTGCTTGGATCCCTGCATGCGGAGCGCTTGCGCATCGGTGAGCAGCAAGGGTTCCTGGACCGCCTGCTGGAGGCCACCCCCAGCGCTGTCATCGTGTTCGATTTCGACGGCCATATTTCGTTGCTGAACCCCAGCGCTGCAGCCTTGCGCCACCGTGAACATTTGCTGCAGCAAATGGCAAGCCTGCCCGACGGCGCGAGCACCATGCTGTCCGATCCGGATGGCCGCCGTTATCGAGGCCAGCGCGGCCAGTTCCATGACCGCGGCTTTGCGCGCCGCTTCCTGCTGCTGGAAGAATTGACGGAAGAACTGCAAAGCTCCGAACGCGCCACCTATGAAAAGCTGGTGCGCGTGCTGGGCCACGAAGTGAACAACACCGTGGCTGCAACCGGTTCTGTGCTGGAATCGCTGCTGTTCTACCGCCGCCAGTTGGCCGAAGCCGACGGCGAGGACTTCGCCACCGCCATCAATGCGGTCAAGCGCCGCAATGCCAGCCTGGGGGAATTCATTGAGCGCTTTGCCCATGTCGCCAAGCTGCCTGCGCCGGAACTGCGGCCCTGCGCCGTACAGGACGTGGTGGAAGACATCATCTACCTCTACCGCGAACCATGCCGCAGCCGCGGCATCAGTATCGGCTGGCGACACCGCGTCGAGGCCGGACCGTTGCCGCTGGACCGTCACCTGATCGAACAGGCCCTGCAAAACCTGGTCAAGAACGCGATGGAGGCGGCCGTCGCCACGCAGCAGGAACGCGGCGGAAAAGCTTCCATCGAACTCGAACTGGTTCGAGAGGCCGATAGCATGCGCCTTTCCGTGATCGATTCCGGTGCCCGGCTGGCCGGTGTGCCCACCAGCCAGTTGTTCACCCCCTTCTTCACCACAAAAAAAGGCGGCCAGGGCATCGGATTACTGCTGGTGCGTGAAGTCCTGCTGCGGCACGGCCTGGCCCATCGCCTGGCGCCCAATGCTGCAGGCGAAACTTCGTTCGACATTTGGTTCCCGCTCGTATTCCCGCACGGCAACGTGGCCTGACCGCATCACATCTGGTCTGATTGATTGAAATATTGGTCAGGCCAATATAAGATTGACAGGCCGACCAGGCACGCCTATTAGCCCCACCGGAGCGCACGATGAAAAAAACCATAATGGAGACATTGGTGGCTGCCGTACTCGCCACCGGAATTGCACACGCAGCACCGCTACCTTTGCAGGACGCCGTCATCACCGCCACTTACAACGGCTCGGCAGACGCCATTGTCGGCCTCGACCACCTGTTCCAGCTTGAACCGGGTTCCAACACCACGGCCCTCGACCCATCCGGCACCGGCGTTGAATTCCTCAGCGCCGATGCACTGTTCGGTTTTGATTTCGACGCCAGCGGCCTGATGACAATCATCGCCAACGGCGCAATCACCCCTGGCAGCTACCAGTTCCATTTCGACTTCGGCAATACCCTGGCTGCGCCGCTGACGGCCTTTAAGCTGCTCGATGGCAGCGGCATCGGTGGCCTGCCTGTGCTGTCGCTGGCCGCAAACGGCACCTCGATCGACATCGACCTGAGCGGCACCACCTGGACCGAATTTGCCAGCATCACTGCCCAACTGGATGCTGCCGCCGTGCCGGAACCTGGCAGTGCAGCGCTGATGCTGGGTGGCTTTGCCGCATTGGCGGCCAGCCGCCGCCGACCACGCCGCAGCTAACGCCACGCCCCTCTTCCAAGGAGATTCACATGGAACTTAAAGGTTTCAGGACTGCGCTCGCCCTGCTTGCGGCGCTATGCCTGCCCGCGCACGCCGCCGACGACCCGGCGCGCATTGTCGCTCCAGCAGATGGCTGGGCAAGCCAGGCAGGCGGCACCGCCGGCGGTTCGGCCGCCGTCTCATCGCAAATCTACAGCGTTGCCAATCGCGCGCAATTGGTGAACGCCATCAATAACGGCGGCGTCAATCCCAAAATCATCAAGATCACTGGCACCATCGACATGACCGAAGGCGTGCCTTATGCGAACACTGGCGACCAGGCCATTCGCGGTGCCATCCGCCTGAAAAGCAATACGACGCTGATTGGCGCTGGAGCAGGCGCCGGTATTGTCAACGGCCATATCCAGCTTGTCGGCGTCTCGCAAATCATCATCCGCAACCTGAAAATCGTCGCGCCCTGCGATGTCGGCCCGGTGTGGGATCCGAACGATGGCGCCAACGGGGCGTGGAATTCGGCCTACGACGCGATTGGCGTCTCCGGCTCCGACCATATCTGGATCGACCACAACACCTTCACCGATGCGCCGATGACCGACAACCTGCTGCCAACCGAAAACGGGCAGCTCAAGCAATGCCACGACGGCGCGCTCGACATCACCAACGCCTCCGACTACGTCACCGTGTCGTATAACGTCTTCGGCGAACACCACAAGAACAACCTGATCGGCTCCGGCGACGGCGCCACGGCCGACGAAGGCAAGCTGCGCGTCACCTTCAGCAACAATGTGTTCCGCAACGTTTCGAGCCGCGCGCCGCGCGTGCGTTTCGGCCAGGTCCACATGCTCAACAACTACTTCACCGGCAGCCGCGACGCCGCCGTGTATGCGAACCTGTACAGCATTGGCGCGGGCTACAACTCAAAGATCCTGTCGCACTCGAACGTCTTCGAAATCGCGGGCGCACAGGGTTGCAGCAAAGTTGTGGTGAACCCGGGCGGCACCGCCACCGGCACTTTCAAGGACAGCGGCTCGCTGCTGAACGGCACCCTGCTGGCCGGCTGCACCATCAATAACAATGTAACCTGGACGCCGCCCTATGCGTTCAGCGTCCGCCCCGTCTCCCTGGTCAAGGCCAACGCCCTGGCGCAAGCAGGTGCAGGCAAGCTTTCCACCACCATCAGCGGCACGGGCGATACCAGCGGCACGCCTATCCTCACCCTGACTTGCCCGCCGAGCGGTTTGTACTTCTGCGACGACTTCCAGTCCGGCACTTCCGCCAACTGGGACTTGCTGCCTGTGGCGGGGCCGAACGGCAGCTTCAGCGTCAAGGCCGAAGCGGTCGGCGCGACGAATATGCTGATGCAGTACACGGCCGCCACCACCGGCGGCGTCCTTGCCCTGTTGAAGCCGGCCGCCATGGCCAATGTCCCGAATGGCGATTATTTTGTCGAGGCGCGCATCAAGCCGCAAACCAACAGCACCACCGGCAACAAGCAGCTCTACCTCGTCACCCGCTACGTCAACGCCACGAACTGGTATGGCGCCGGCTTGAACGTGCAGAACGCGAACACCAGCACCCAGGTCGAGATTGCGAAAATGCTCAATGGCGCGCTATCCCGGCCAAAGCAGGTGCGCAAGCCAATCAATATGGACTCGGTGTTCTACACCGTGCGCTTTGAAATGATCGGCAGTACGCTGACGGTCTACCTTGACGGCGAATCGCTTGGCTCGATCACCGACACCGCCTTCAGCGCACGCGGCCTGGTTGGCCTGTACACCGCCAACAAATCATTCCAGATCGACGACGTGAGGATCGGCGATCCAAGCCTGAAGCCATCGCAACTGACACTGAACCCAGCCACCACCAGCTACATCGCCGAGGCAGGCGATGCGCCATTGCAGCTGGCTGTCACCGCCGTCAAGCCGGATGGCACGGCCGACAGCTTTACCGCCAGTTCCAGCAATCCGGCAGTGCTGGCTGTCGGCATCAGCGGCAACACGCTGGCATTGACGCCTGTCGGCGCCGGCAACGCCACGGTCCGCGTGAGCAGCGACAGCGATCCAACACTGGTGCGCCAGATCAGTGCCACCATCGGCGCGCAATTCGTGCAGCCCACCCAGACCTACACGCTGACAGACCGCGCCTCACCTGCTGCGGCGCAGGGCGAAGCCAAGATCGACGCCAGCCTGCGCCTGGTCTTCGACGGCACGCCGACGCTGGGCAACAGCGGCACCATCCGCATCTTCCGCAAGATGGACGATGCGCTGGTCGACGTGATCAAGCTGTCCGGCGAAACCGACGAACTGGGCTATCCCGGCCAGGCCGCAGTGCGCAAGGTGAACACCAACCCGATCGCCATCAATGGCAATGTGGTGACGATCAAGCCGCACACCGGCAAGCTGGCCTACGGCACCGAATACTATGTCGCGATTGCGAATGGCGTATTCAACGGCACCACGCTTGGCGGCACCCCGTTTGTCGGCATCGGCAAGCTGGGTAACTGGTCCTTCAGCACCAAGGCCGCCGCGCCGTCCGGTCCCGACCTGGTGGTCGGCGCAGATGCCGGCAGCGACTTCGCCACCGTGCAAGGCGCGCTGAACTTCCTGATGCAGGGCGTGGACAAAGCCACGCCGGCCACGGTCACGATCCGCAACGGCAGCTACAACGAACTGCTCTACCTGCGCGGCAAGGATAATGTGACGCTGCGCGGCGAAAGCCGGGACGGCACAATCATCCAGTACACCAACTACGACACCCTGAACCCCGGCACCGGCGCCAGCCAGGCTCCCGGCACCACTGCTGCAGCGGCCGGTGGGCGTTCCGTGATGCTGGCCGAAGCTTCCGACATGCTGGTGCTCGACACCCTCACCCTGCGCAACACCACCCTGCGCGCCGCCAACATCTCAGCGCAGGCGGAAACGCTTTACTTCAACAACGACAACGGCCGCCTGGTCGCACGCGACGCCGCCTTCTACAGCGAGCAGGACACGCTGAACCTGAAAGGCTGGTCATGGTTCTACCGCACGCTGGTGGCCGGAAATGTCGACTTCATCTGGGGTGGCAGCCGCGCCGCCCTGTTCGAGGAAAGCGAGATCCGCTCGATTGGCGACACCACCAGCACCAGCAGCGGCGGCTATATCCTGCAGGCACGTGTGCCCAGCGCCAGCGACAAAGGCTACGTCTTCCTGAACAGCCGCCTGACGCACGGTCCCGGTCCCGGCCCGGCCCACGGCGACGTACCGAACGGCGCCACCTACCTCGCCCGCAGCTCCGGCAGCGCAAGCGTATGGGACAACATCGCCTTCATCAACTGCCAGATGGATAGCCACATCGCACCGGTCGGCTGGGCCGGAGCAGGCGTGAACGGCCAGCCCGCGCCCAACCCGGCGGTCGCCACTGCCGCCAGCGGCTGGCGCGAATACGGCAGCACCGACTCGAGCGGCACCCCGCTCAACCTGGCCACACGCATCGGCGGCTACCAGCTCAGCCCCACCGACATCGCCGCCGGCTTCGCCACCCGCGCCCAAATCTTCGCCGCCTACAACAACGGCGCCGGCTGGAACCCGTAAGTCCAGCAACAGCCCAGCCCGTGTCAACCTTGGGGTCAGGCTCTTTGGTTGACACGGGCTCAGCCTTGCACGCGGTCGAGGCCGTGTCAACGTAGGAGCCTGACCCCAAGGTTGACACGGGCGCGGCCGTAATCTGCGCGGCGGCGATTGTGTGCCGCCTTGGCTTCGCTTCGCTTACCATAGGCTTTTGACTATCCGCCGAAAGGTATGCGATGGAGCAAAAATGGCCGCAGCAGATCTGGCTCGTGCGGCACGGCCAGAGTGCCGGCAACGTGGCGCGCGATGCTGCCACGGCTGCCAACGAGTTTCTGATCGACATTGCCGAGCGCGATGTCGATGTCCCCCTCTCCGAACTGGGCTTGCGCCAGGCCGATGCGCTGGCGCAGTGGTTTGCGGCCCTGCCGCCCGACCGGCAGCCCAACGTCGTGCTGTACTCCCCTTACCTGCGCGCCCGTGCCACCGCACAATCCGTGCTGCAATGCCTCGGCCCTGAAGACATGCTGGCCGTGGTTTCCGACGAGCGGCTGCGTGAGAAAGAATTCGGCATCACGGACCGGCTTACAGCCCTCGGCATCGCGGACAAATATCCGGAGCTGGCGGCGCAGCGCAAGCATGTCGGCAAGTTCTATTTCCGCCCGCCCGGTGGCGAGAGCTGGTGTGACGTGATCCTGCGCCTGCGCAGCGTGCTCGACACCATCACCCGCGAGTACCGGCGCGAGCGCGTACTGATCATCGGCCACCAGGTCATCGTGAATTGCTTCCGTTACCTGGTCGAGCGCATGGACGAGGAAACCATCCTCGCCATCGACCGCGCCGCCGACGTACCCAACTGCGGCGTTACTTCCTATCAGTTTGACCCGCAAGCGGGCAAGCGCGGCAAGCTGGTGCTGGAGCTTGAAAACTTTGTCGCGCCGCTGAAAGACAGCGGCACGCCCGTCACCGACAAGCCGGACATCCCGTCCGCGCCGAAACCATGAGCAACGCCGCCCCGGTCGAACTGACTTCCGCCCTGCTGCGCGATTGGCCGTTGCCGCAACCCGGCTTCGATGGCGACAAGGAGGTGCGCGGCCATGTGCTGGTGGTGGCCGGCTCGGCGGAAATGCCCGGCGCCGCCATCCTGGCCGGAGAAGCCGCCTTGCGCGCCGGCGCCGGCAAGCTGACCATCGCCACCGCCGCCAGCGTGGCGCCGCAAGTAGGCGCCGCCATCCCCGAAGCACGCGTGATCAGCCTCGGCGAAACACCGGCACACGGATTCCAGGCCGACAGCGCGCGCCGCCTCGGCGAGCTTGCCGGCAAGGCCGATGCCTTGCTGGTCGGCCCCGGCATGGAGGATGAAGCAAGCTGCGTGGAGCTGGTGCGCCACCTGCTCGAGCGGTTCAGCGCGATCCCCATCGTGCTCGATGCCACCGCCATGTGCGCAGTCCATCCGCGCGGCGAACCGCATTTGCTGGACGAGGCTGTCGATTGGGATCATTTCCGCTTTTCCACGCCGGTGCTGCTGACACCCCACGCAGGAGAACTGGCGCGCCTGACCGGCGGCACGCGCAACGAAATCGAACGGCAGCCGCATGGTGCGGCGCAAGCCGCCGCCGACCGCTGGAATGCCGTGGTTGCGCTGAAAGGCGCCACCACCGTGCTGGCGACGCCGGACGGCAAGCTGTGGCAACACCAGGGCGGCAATGCCGGCCTGGCTATTTCCGGTTCGGGGGATACCCTGGCCGGCATCATCGCCGGACTACTGGCTCGTGGCGCTTCGCTGGAACAGGCCGCAGCCTGGGGCGTGGTACTCCACGCCGCCGCCGGCGAACAACTGGCGCTGCGTTGCGGCCCGCTGGGCTACCTGGCGCGTGAAATTGCAGCCGAAGTACCGGCATTGTTGCGGGTGCTGGCTGCCCCTTGAAAGGAAAATGAAGATGAACACCATGAGCAAAGCAGGCGCCCTGTTGCTGGGCGCAGCCCTGGCCGCCGGACTGGCCGGCTGCAAAAAACAAATCGAAGACACGACACCGGCGCCGGTAACCGCACCTGAAACGACGGCCCCTACGCCGCCGCCCGCCACACCGGCGCCCGCTCCCGTCACGCCAACCACGCCTCCGGCCGACACGACAATGCCACCGCCTGACACGACGACTCCGCCCGCCACCGGTACCACGCCAGGCACCAGCGGAACCAGCGGCACGCAAGGCACCGCTGGCGCCGGCCAGCCGGCCAATGTGCCTGACAAGACCGACCAGAAGGACATGCAGCGCGACCGGCGTCCTACTTATTAACGCGGAGGCCCAGCCATGCCGATTCTCCGCCATGCAGGCGCCCTGATGCTGGGCGCCCTGCTTGCAGCCGCACTCCCGGCCTGCAGCAAACATAACGCCGAAAGCCCCGCCAATCCACCGACCGGCGTAGGAACGAAAACTACGCCGGATACCGGCGGCACCGGCACAGCCCCAGCGCCGGCAGCCGCGCTTCCCGACCCGCCAGCCACGGGCGCCGGTAACTCGACCAGCGGCGCAAGCGGCGGCAGCGCCACCACCCAGGGAACGCAGCCAACGGCTCCCGAGAGCAGCGCAACACCTCCCAACAGCCCGGCCGCCACACCGGGTACGTCAACCCCGCCCAGCGGCCAGCAGCCGGGCCGATAATGGAACGCCGGCGTCACAGCGTCGGCGTTTTTCCCTTTCAGGCGTATGCCGCTTCCATTAGCCCGCTCGCCAGCGTGCCAAGTTTCTGGTGATCGAAACTGCTGTTATTGAACACAATGACTGTGATGCCGTCCGCAAGCACGCGGCGCGCCACAAGACGGAACCCGCCATTCGAGCCGTCCTCCCAAGCCGCCTCGCGTGCCTGCCCCGCGATCATCTCGACCTGGGTCCTGCCACCGAGCGCATAGCGCTGGCCGGGCATCTGAACCTTCATCAGCGTTGCGCGCAATGCAGGAGTCAAAATACTTCCGTTGAGTACTCCGTCCATCAGCCGCAACATGTCTGGTGCGCTGCTGTAGAAGCCACCGGCCATGGCCATGTAATCCGGCACCGCATTGACTCTTCGCTGCCATGCGGCAGGCGGTCCGGCGTAGGCCAGCGCCATTCCTGGCACGGCACTTGACTCGCCCCGGAAAAGCCCGCTGTCGCGCAAGCCCAATGGCTGCGTCAACCAGTCTGCGACGCAGTCGCGATAGGAACGGCCCGCCACATGTTCGACAATTGCCTTCACGATCAGCCAATTCGAATGTGAATAGTCCCATTCACTGCCAGGGGCAAAGCGCAGGTCCGCGCTGGCATAGCGATGGACGGATTCCATTTGTCCAAGCTCAGTAAGTGCCACTGCAGGATCGGCCTTCCTGGCTGCGATCAATTCGTTCGGCACGCCACTGGAATGAGACATCAGGTGACGCAAACTTAGCTTCCCGCCATTGTCTGCGCGGTAGCTTGGCAGATAGCGCTTGATCGGCTCGTCCAGCCGCAGCATGCCCTGGTCAACCAACTTCATGACGACGATCGAAGCGATCCATTTCGACACCGATCCCGCCTCGAATCGCGTGCTCAGCTCCATCGGCGCCTTCGACTGCGGATCGGCCATGCCCATCGCTTTGCTGAAAAGGATGGTCGAACCACGGCCAACAACGACGGTGCCGTTGAAGTCTGCGTAGGCGCCGAGAAGCGCTTCATACCCGGGCAAGGCTGGCTCGGCGAAAGACGGCGCAATCGGCGCCATGGCAATAGCCCCCATAAGGCTCAAATACTCTCTACGGTTCATTGCAGGCGCCCTCTCGCGAAAAATCGGCGTCACCCGACAGGCGACGCCGACTATTCTACTTCGCAATCAACAGCAGCAAGCCACGCCCACAAACTCCATAGACGTAGTTTTCGCCACCGATAAAGTCTTCCGCACCTGGCGCACGAACCTGGCCGGCGCCTTCAGCCCAGGTGCAGCTGTCAGTTACGCGGTACCAGCTCTTGCCCGCGCCAGGCCATGGCAGCGTGAAGTTCACGTTGCCGCTCCAGCCGTTGTAGGCAACGTAGATAGCCGAAGCGCTGTCGCCAAACTCGGTGCCGTCGATGCGCCAGGCAATCGCGTGGTTATTGCTGTCGTTGAAGTAAGTCGCATCCGCCACCGCCCCATCGGGCTTGAACCAGCGGAGCTGCTCCATCACATTGCCATTGCCATCCGTCGATGAATAGAAATTCGCTGGACGCAGGGCTGGGTGAGCTTTGCGGAAGGCGACCAGGCCTTTGGTGAAAGCCTGGAAGTTGGACTGATCGGCAGTCCAGCTCCAGTTCTGCCATGTGGCCACCGAATCCAGGTTATACGGATTATTGTTGCAGTTAATGCTGCGCAGCGACTCATCGCCACCCACCATCATCGGCACACCGCCCGACAACAGCATCAGCGCCATGCCGTTGCGCGCCGCCTTGCGCTGGTCGCTCGCCACGCCGCCCTGGTCCCAGCTATTGTTATTGTCTTCGCCGCCATCGCTTGGACCGTAGGGCCATGCCTGGCTGTTGTTCTTTGCATTGCAGCTATACAAGTCCTTGAGCGTAAAGCCGTCGTGCGCAGTGATGAAGTTCACCGAATGCCACGGCTTACGCCCATCGTCGCCATACAGGTCGCTGGAGCCCGCGAAACGCGTTGCCAGTGTTCCCGGCGTCACAGTTACCTGCCCCATCTTGTTCTGGTCCTGCCGGATCACGTCACGGTAGATACCGTTCCACTCCGCCCAGCCACTCGGGAAGCCGCCGACCTGGTACGAGTTGCCGCCGATTGCCCATGGTTCGGCGATATGGTCAACGCCGCTGCCACCGGTGGCAGCGCGAGCCGGCAGCTCCGCCACGATGCGGTTCAGCGCATTGCCGCTGTCCATTTTGTCGAAGTTGTAGCAGCCATGCTGGCAAGTGTTGCCCAGCACCGAGGCCAGGTCATAGCGGAAGCCATCGACACCCAGCTTGTCGCGCCAGTAAGCCAGCGAATCGACGATCAGGTTTTGCGCCACCGTGTTGCGCGTGTTGTAGTTGCCACCCACGCCGGTGTTGTCCCAGGAGTTCTGGAAATCGCTGGTCAGCGAGTAGTAAGTCGGGTTATCCAGCCCACGCATGCCGTAGATGTTGTAGGTGGTCTTGTCGCCGGCATTCCACTGGCCGCCCTCGCCCGTGTGGTTGTAGACCACGTCGATGTAAACCTTGATGCCGTTATCGTGGAAGGCTTTCACCATCTCCTTGAACTCGCGAGTCGGTCCACCGGCTGTCTGGTCATAACTGTAGCGGCGGTCCGGCGCAAAATAGTTCAGGGTCATATAGCCCCAGTAATTGTCGCCCGTGTTGGAATTCGGATCGGCATCGTTGGTATCATTCTGGGTCTCCTGCACCGGCAGGAATTCAATCGCGGTCACGCCGAGGCTGGCCAGGTATGGCGCTTTCAGTCCCGCGCCTTTGTAGGTGCCGCGGTAGGCAGCCGTGATGCTGCTGTCATTCCTGGTGAGTCCACGCACATGGGCTTCGTACACGATGTCGTCCTTGAAGGCGCGCGTCGGCTTTGTGCCGATAGATTGGGTATCTCCCTGCAGCACGATGCCTTTAGGTGCGCTGCTGCCGCTGTCGATGTTGCGGTACAGGGCGCCGCTGGCGTAGATGGTGCCATTGCTCATGGTTGCAGTGGTCGGATCGTGGCTGATCTCCAGCGCGTAAGGATCGGTCAGCAGCTTATTAGGGTTGAAGCGGTTGCCATTCGCATCGACGTCGGTAATGAAGCCAGTCGATGTGCCCTTGGTCCACGCCGCGTTGTAGGGCCAGTTCGGCCCCCAGGCGCGATAGCCGTAATAGACCGTGCCAGTGATGCCGTAGCTGGCCAACTGGCTGCTGGTAACGTTCAGGCTCCAGATACCGCCAGTACCGAGGGTCATCGGCAGGCTGACTTTTTCCTGCTGGCCGGTGGCGGCGCTATACAGGTACAGGTCGATGCGGGTTGCGCGGCTGGAGTAAATCTTGAAATTGATGCTGGATTTGGTGGCGTCGTAGGAGGCGCCGAGGTTGTTGGCATTGATTGCGGCTTGGACGACGACCGGGCTGCCAAACAAAGCGCAACCCAGCATCGCCAGCCCGAGGGCACGGCGAATTTTCATGTAGTCTCCCTATTTTCTATTTATGTACTTTTGCTACTTAGTAGCGAATCGATTGTGCGCCATACCCATGGTTTACTCAACCAAACCGGCAGCCATGCGACGTAATTTAACTACAGAATATTTTCAGGCGGACCGTTACCGCGGTCATCATCATCCCCCTCGAGAAAACGCTTTTCGCCCGAATTTGGGAGGTTTTATGCGCGCAAATTCCAAAAACCTGGGGTCTGACATTGCATAAATCGCCAATAGGCGGCATCATAAAATTTTACAAAACGTCAATATGACGTCCACTTTACGTTGGTCATCGCTGTGAACATGATGCAGGCTTCAGCTCTTACTTCTGGCACTTGGGCCGCTGGCAGATCCGCCAGTGCGGCCAGGGTCGGCGCTTGGGCCGCTGGCAGTTCTCAGTTTGGTGGCAGGGGCCTGCACTCGCGGTTCGCCGCTGTTCGTGCGGGCGCATTCGCGGACACGCCATCGGCTGCGCCTTCACGGCCAGTTCACGCGCGTGTCCAACATCTAGCTCAACCGGACGGCTTACGCGCTGCGCGCTCCAGCCGCCGGTTAGCACCACGTTAGAACGGTCAATGTCCTTCAACACTTTGCCACTTCACGACGCGGTCTTGGCTACGATTTACGTTAGCTGGGAATCTGCTCGATGTGACCTTCGATTTCGTCCGGTCGGCCTGCCGTCGCATCTTTTGGTGTTTGAGGGCTTCACGAACATCGAGCTTCCTCGTCGCGAGAGCTGGGGGCCATCCGCATCCGTCAACACTGTACGCCAACCCGAATCGGGTCTGTTTGAGCTTGAGCTTCAATCGGGCGACACTATTCGCGTTGAAGCCCCTCACTGGTCATTCCGTCCGGAGGAACTGTGACGCATTTTTCTAACCTTCTGTTCCAGCGGACGCGCTACAGCGGGCTTCGCCCACTTTCGCGCGCCGCTGAACAAACACGTTGGGCAGCTTAAAATCGTGACTGCCGTCTCTATTCAGATCGAACGATTCATCGACGACCACCAACCTGGCTTCGTTGAATGTCGCTTGGTGGACGCGTTTGGACGATCGCATCTATTCGTCGAAAAGATCCCCATTGTTACAGCTGCAAATCTGTGGTCCGATAGTTCCTATCCGCAGGCCGGAGAAATTGCGTGCGAGATCCTGTCGGAATCAATCGACGCTACGGGCCGAAAGCTGGCGCACGTGAACACGGATCGGCCTTGGTCAGTTGAATCTACAGAAGGCGTTTCGAGTTTCGTCGTCCTCACTTCGCAGGTGGTACGGCAATGACGCAATGGCCCAACCTTGCGGTCAACTGGACTGCCTTCACGCTGCGCGTTCCGGCAGCCAGTTACCTTGAACGTTGGGCCCCGCTTTGATCGTGACTCGCACTTCGTCCACTTCATTCAGCTCCAAGGCATCCGGTCATGCTGGCTGCCTGGCTAATGCTGGCGTTTGGGCCGCTGGCGGCTCGGCCTTCTTTGGCAAGCGCAAGCCGATGCGGTATGCTGCTGTTCGCGTGGGCGCTAGCGCGAACGCGCAAACGGTGGGTCTTCGCGGCAAGTTCGCGCGCGTCGCCCAACATCTTATTCAAGCGGACGCGCTGACGCGCGCCGCTTAACGCAACGTTGGTCATCGCTGTGAACATGATGCGCGCTTCGTCCTCTTCGCTCGGCTTCAATGCCCACTATTCGGCCTTCGCGGCTAGCGGTGGCGTTTGGGCCGCTGGCTGCGCTGCCGATTCGGGCGAGCATAGGCCAGTGAGGTATGCTGCTGTTCGTGCGGGCGCTGACGCGGGCGCGCAAGTGGTTGGGCATTCGTGGCAAGTTCACGCGCGCTGTCCAACATTCCAATCGAGCGGATGCGCTAAAGCGCACCGCTCATCGCAACGTTAGCCTGCTTATGAGACGCTTTGCAATTGCGGAAATTGTCTTGGGTTTGCTCTTGGCGGCAGCAAGCTCATACATCATGGTCCGAGCAACGCTAGATCATCGCTCCGATCCACATGGACTGGCTCTTGGATTTGCCTTGTTCGGAGCTGCTTCAGGAGCTTTGCTTGCGTTTGCGGGGTCTTCGTTACTTGCCACGTCACGTTTTCGTGCCGCCGGCCACTTCCCTTTCTTTGCATTCTTGGTGGTTTCTTGGGTTGTCTGGAGTGGTTCCTATGGCTAACCTCTTAATCAACCGGACGGGTTACGCGCTGCGCGCTACAGCCGCCGGTTATCGCACACGTTAGCGCCCATGCTCAATTTCTACGTCTACGCGGATGGTTCCGACCTTGATCAATGCGAGCCCGCCTTGATCAAGGCGTTCTCGAGCTTCGCTTCATCGCAAACGATTGCGACTTCGGTGGTCAACGATCGGAAGCTGCGTACGCCGGATCTGAAAGATGAAGATCTGCCGGACTGGAACTTGGGGTTGAATTTTTCGGTGCCGAGTTTAGGCGAAGTGTTCTGCGAAGATCTGATTTCATTTCTTTCCAAGCTGTCTCACGAAACCGATCGCGATTTTGTCATTGGCCTCTGGAACGAGAATTCGCAGTTCACTGAAGATCTCATGTTTGTTGGGTCCGAGTCACCTTCGAGCAAAGGCGCTGAACTGCGTCAGATTGTAAATGGGCGCTAACCATTCATTCAACACGGACGCGCTGACGCGCGCCGGTTAATTCATCCACTATAAGGGCTTCCCAATTTTTCAAGGCGAAGTAGCTCCTCGATCAGGTCGTTGTCGCTGCTGAAACGGTTCGGCCTGCGAAACTATAAACGGTCTTGTTGGGCACTTTTAACGAGCCCGGACCC